>ODAI010661829.1_pt1 | contig 19983 bp, 21 predicted proteins | sample 1539321 | NCBI WGS metagenome assembly ODAI01 (sample SAMN02144231, study PRJEB22623) | gut metagenome | biome: sheep rumen | host: Ovis aries | place: New Zealand
GAGGCAGATGCGATCATGGATGCATACCTGAAAAGCGGCAAAACGCTCGATGAGATCATGACGTTTTTGAAGCCCTGAGGGCGTTTAGTGGAACTTTTTTGCAAAGTTCTCAAAAAAATAGTAGTTATACTCTGTGCTGAACAGTTTCCCCAATCGTCCATAATAGCCGTGCCCCGAGACAAGTTGAAGCAGTTCCTTAACATTGTTTTGCATCGTTTACCTCTTTCCTATTTAACCTGGTGCCTGCAATATGACCACGCAGCAAGAGTTAAAAAAACTGGAATCCATATTATCGTGAATAGCATTGTGACCTGCGGCGTCCAAAAGCTATGCGATCCCAAATGGAGGAATCTGAAATCAACAAGCTGCATTAGCAAATTGTTGTTGAGCCCGATTCCTCCCGCAGGAAGAATAGAAGAAATCCAGTTGTTGCCAAATGCCGCAAAAATAAACAATGGAGCCAGCGTTACAATAAGCGAAACACTAATAGTTCCTGCTGTTCTTTCAAATTTTGATGACAAAAAGTAAGTAAGAGCATTTACGGAAATCAGGGTTAACAGTCCACCAACCGCCAATACAATTTGAAGTTGAAACAGATTAAGATTTGGCAGACTGATCGTATCGAAAATAGCCTGCACAGAGGTTTTCAAAGTAGTCATCCCGAAGGATAGGTCAGAAATAAGCAGGTGTATTACAATACCCGTAATATACATAAAAATGCTTGTCAGCATATTTGCAAACATTGTTGTCTGCGCAAGTTTTTTACGACCGTGCTTCGTGCATCGTAGTATCTGATCTGACCCGGATTCATAGTTTTCCGAAAACAGCGGTGCACTAAGCACAACGCTGATGATAACCAGAAACAAGATGCTAAAACACAAGTAATCGAAAGCATCGCTGTTGTATCCTACATATAACTCGAAGGGACGATCCACTTTACTATACAAAGCGGCGGCTTTTTGGCTTGTACTCTCAGGCTCCCTTTCGACCTTGATAACATTTTCCAGACGGATTTCACAAGCCTCATAAAAAGAATCAATCTCATTAACATCTAACTCTGTGAGATTTCGAGGGACGAGATTCCCGTTTACATACTCAGAATATGTTGTGGGAAGCAAGCGAAGCAAATCTCTAATAGGTGAGATTGTAGCAATATAAACCTCCACAGGGAAATCCTCACTGTCAGGGCTTCCGTATTCTTCAACACAATTTTGATATGTTTCAAGAGCTGCCTTTAGTTTTCCGGGCGTCACTTTACCATTAGAAGGAGCCTTAACTTCTCTCCAATAATGTATAGCGCTAAGCCCGTTCAGTTCTTGAACATTGCCGTTGTCATCATATACATCGGCATTCACAAATGAAATAGGGGCTACAGCCAATAAAGCAGATAAGCAGATGCCAGCCAGCATTAAGATAACGGCTCGACGAGACTTTAGGATCCGTTTCAATTCGACTTTTAGCATTCTCATTTAACGTGCCTCCTATCTTTTTCTTCATTAGGAAACAACCACAAATACAGGTCCTCCAATCGCGGGGAGGCCGGTTTGGAATCTTCCACCTCTGCCTTTTCAGAAAGGTATCGAATGGAAACCTGCTCGTTATCTTCCCCTCTTTGGTTGATGATGCGAAGCCTCATTTCCAATTCAGGGATCGTTCTTGCCGGTACTGTACAACTCCATACTTTTCCCTCGATTTCTTTTACAAGCTGATCGGTTGTCCCGACATCGACAACGCGCCCGTCTTTCATGATTGCGGTTTGCGTTGCAATATATTCAACATCGGAAACGATGTGTGTCGAGATCAGCACAATACGGTTACGGGAAAATTCTGAGATAAAGTTTCTAAAGCGTACTCGTTCTCCAGGATCAAGCCCGGAAGTTGGCTCATCTAATATAAGAACTTCCGGATCATTGAGCATTGCCTGTGCAATGCCAACGCGACGCCTCATTCCGCCGGACAACTTGGCTATTTTCTTATTCTTCACATCAGAAAGAGTAAGAATATCCAAAAGCTCACTGATCTTCTTCCGCGTCACATTAACCGGCACATCTTTCAACGCCGCCATATATTCCAGATAGTCTTTTACAGTAAAATCGCGGGAATACCCAAAATCCTGCGGTAAAAATCCAAAAACAGCACGATATGATTCTCCAAGCTGGCGAATGTCTGTGCCATTGTATAAAACCATGCCGTTTGTCGGCTTCATAATATCTGCGATTATCCGCATAAGAGTTGTTTTCCCCGCGCCGTTTGCGCCAAGCAATCCCCATACACCGGCAGTTAATGTCAAACTGACATCGTTAACTGCCTCTTTATCTTTGAAGTGCTTGCTCACTTGTTTAATTGTTAACTCCATGACATAACCACGTCTCCTTTCATCTCGCAAGATATGAATATCTTTCCCTGTAATTGTAATGAAGCTACATGAATTAATCTCAAAGAAAACGATTGGAATTTCCTTATATTCGCCTAAGATAAGATTAAGATTTTCCTGTGAATGTTGCTGTAACAAGCCCTATGGGATGATGCGGGGCAATCGGCTTCCCATTCTGCTCAAAATCTCATTTGTGATAGTATCCGACTGTTCGGCAAGATCATAGGCTGTGATTTCCAACATACCGGATTTTCCAATAACCACAGCAACATCACCGCATTTCACATTCTCAATATCGGTCACATTTACCATCGTCTGATCCATGCAGATACGCCCCACAATAGGGGCCTCCTGTCCGTGGATCAAAACCCTGCCACGTCCGCAGGAAAGGGCGCGGGGAAGACCGTCCGCATAGCCGATAGAGAGCGCCGCGATTTTTCTCTCGCTTTCCGCTGTATAAGCAAGGCCATATCCGACGTTATCTCCTGATTGAATGGCTCTGACCGTCATAATCCGCGCTTTCACGGACAGGACCGGCCGCAGCTCTGTCGGGCAAAAGGCAAGATCGCCGCGATTGCTTAATACGCCATACAAGGCAATACCGATCCGGGCATAATCACCGCCAAGCTCCGGATAATTCAACAGTCCATAACTGCCGAGGATATGGGCCTTTACAGCGCAGCCCGCCGCTTTAACCTGTTCCCTTATGCGGGCAAAGGACGCCGCCTGCATTTTTGTAAAGGCCACGTCTTTTTCATCCCGGCTGTCATCGGCGCAGAGGTGCGTGTAAATCCCCGTGACCCAAAGATGTTTCATTTTCAGTATAGAAAGAATGGCATCAAGGTTTTCCGCTGGTACGCCGACCCTGTGCATCCCCGTATCTACCGCGATATGCGCCTTGATTTCCCCGTCGAAAGCGTCCAACTGTTTCGCGTATTCAAAATCCAGAACGGCTTGTGTCAGATTGTATCGGATCAGCAACGGGAAATCGGACGGGTGCGTGTAGCCCAAAATCAGCACTTCACCGACAATACCGTTTTCCCGAAGTTGAACAGCCTCCGCTATGGAGGCGACGCAGAACGCCTGAACGCCCATTTTGTTCAGTTCCTTTGCCACCTGCACAGCCCCATGTCCATAAGCGTTTGCCTTGATTGCGGGCATCAGTACGCAACCGGCAGGAAGCAGGCTGCGAAGCGTATCTACATTGTGTTTCAGGTTATTGATATTCAATTCAATCCAAGCCCGTCCCTGTTCATAGGTTTTTTCCATATTGTTCACTTCTTCTCTATGATACGCGGCGGCTGTGAGACGACCGTACAGCCCTCCGCAATATCGGTGCTGACAACAGCGCCGGCACCGATTTTCACATGATTGCCGATGCGAATATCCCCGACGATGATCGCCCCGGCCCCGATAAAGCAGCCGTCGCCAATCACAGGTGCTTTTCCGTTCACTTCTCCAATCGTCACATTCTGATAAATCCAACAGTCTTTGCCGATCACGGCATAACGGGAAATGAAGATGCCGTGCAGCCCGTGAGGGAGCGAAGGGATGTCCTGAAAGACCGTATCCGGGCCAACATACCCGCCGTGACGGTGGGCAGAGCGGCTCATAAAGAATGTAAAGATGTCGCGGAAAAGCAGGTGCGTTGCCGCCTTTTGCAGCCGGTAAAACCGCCAAAACCATGTAAGGCTGTTTCCCCTTGAATACTCAATAATCTGCCGCCTGATGCTCATGCCTGCCCTCCTTCGTTGTCTTCCGCAAGAGAGATAACCTTGCTGATAAGCGCCTCAAAGGAGATGCCCACAGCTTTCATCATGCCCGGATAGCGGCTGTGGGACGTAAAGCCAGGAATGGTATTGACCTCGTTAAAGACAAGCTCGCCGTCCGGCTTCAAAAAGAGATCGACACGGGCAAAGCCACGGCAGCCCAGCGCACGGTATATCTTTTTTCCGGCCTCCTTGATCTCTGACGCCTTTTCTTTTGAAATGCGTGCGGGAACATGGATCTTCGATGTAATGAGATTGTACTTTTCCGTGTAGTCAAAAAAGCCGTCCTGCAACTCAATCTCGTCTGGCTCTCCGGTGATCAGCTCGTCGTTTCCCAAAACCGCGCAGCCGACTTCAAAGCCGGGGATCGCTTCTTCCAGCAAAACACAGTCGTCAAACTGAAACGCAGTTTTGACGGCCTCCAGCAGCTTGTCCCTTGTGTCCAACTTTGTGATCCCATAGGACGATCCCGCCTTGACGGGCTTGACGAACAGCGGATAGCCGATCTTTGCCGCCAATTCATCCACTTGTTCCGGCCGATAATCGGGTAGGATCAATTCAGAAGCAGGGACACGGATGCCCACCAGAGACGCCAGCTTGTGGGCGCGGTCTTTGTCCATACACAAAGCGGAAGCCAGCGTACCGCAGCCCGCCAGAGGAATGCCCGCCAGCTCGCAAAGCCCCTGCACCGTACCGTCCTCGCCGTTTCGCCCATGCAGCACAGGAAAAGCAACATCGACCGGAATACGCTGGATTTCCTTTTCACGAAAAACAAGCAGCTCATGGCGGCTCCGGTCAGGAGAGAGGCAGGCCGGAAAACAGCCTGCGTCATGCCATGTGTCATTTTCGATCCGGTCAATTTCACCCGGATAATAGTACCAATCGCCCTGCCGCGTGATCCCGATCAGGACGGGCCGAAAGAGGCTTCGATCCATGTGTGCGATTACCGCGCTGGCCGAGGCGAGGGAAACTTCATATTCCGGAGAGCAGCCCCCGAAAAGAACAGCAACATTTTTCTTTCTCATATTTTTTAATACCTAACCTTTCTCAATGACCGTGATACTGTCCGGTAGCGTATATCCGATCTCACACAGGTTTCGATATGCCGTTTTTTCAGAAAGCAAAAATCCGTGATCGTCATATACCTGCTGAACAACATCCACTTCTTCATAGACCTTTCCCAGCTTCCTGTAATAGAGCAGGTCTTTGTTGATGACCTTCCATGTCTTGTGCGGATCGCGCTCCGTATAGATCGCACCGATGATGTTATCCTCATCGAAGGTCAAAGAAAGCTGCACTTTGCAATCTGTTTGGTTGGTGACCTTGAAATCAAGCCATCCCTCGGCTACCGTAGCGTCAACACCCAAAGGCGCGTCGCTGGGCGGCTCCGGGAAATCCTTTTTTCCGTGGCCGTGACGTTCCGTGATCGTCAAAGGCGTATGCAGGAACAGCCAGCAGAGAAGATTGCTCATCATACACAGACCGCCTCCATATTCTGTTACAAGGCGTCCGTCCACCTCGGCCAATGCGTCTTTATATGGAATATCCTTATCCGCACCCTTGATACACAGCCAGAAAGAAAACGTCTCGCCCGGCTCGATGATAAGACCGTGCAGCTTTGCGGCAGCCAGCTTGAGGTTGTGGACTTTATTCTCCTGATAGATCATGTCAAAACCGGTTTCGGTATTCAACATGGGGCAGCTTGAAGTAAACACCCGATACGGGAGCATGGAAGGCTCCTGCTTCGTGGCGTACTGGTTTTTATCAAACTTCATCTGTGTATAGAAAAACAATGCACGCTGCCTTCTCCGAATTGGCAGCAGCCAAGGGAATATCTGTGTGAGCCGTTTCCTTGCCATACCGATCCCTCCTTTGGGGCAAAAGAAAACCCTTATTCAGTTTCCATTGTACTGAATAAGGGTTTTTCAATCTCAAAGACGCGGCTTGAAAATGATTAAGATATTCCTAATAGAAAGCGACTTTTTCCCTAATGAGCAAGCGGCAGTCGGACAATAAATGTGATCGTGTGATCCTTGCTTTGTGCCGTGATCGTCCCGCCGTGCAGCTCGACGATCTCTTTTGCGATAGACAGACCCAAACCTGTCCCTCCGGTTTCCGATGTCCGCGCCTGATCCAAACGGCTGAATTTGTCAAACATTGTTTGCAGATTCTCCGGCGAGATCGTTTCTCCCGAATTTTGGAACGTAACAACGGCAAAGTCATTTTCTTTCTTTGCCGAAATGATGATTTCCGTTCCCGCGTCGCTGTATGAGGCAGCGTTTTTCAGTAGATTTCCAAACACACGGGCAAGCATTTCCGTATCAGCGGAAATCGTCAAGCCATCCTCTGCTGAAACGCTCACGGTATTTTCATTCGCTGAAAGGGTCGGATAATATTCGTCTGCAAGCTGCGAGAGCAGGCAGGCAAGGTCAACTTCCGTCTTATTGAGCGATACCGCCTTTGAATTGTACCTTGTCAGGTCAAACAGCTCGTTAATCAGCACGTCCAGCCGTTCCGATTTATTTAATGCAATTCCAATATATTTCTTCCTCTGCTCCGGTGGCATATCCGGTGCCTCGTCCAAGAGATTGAGATACCCGATCACCGTGGTCAGGGGAGTACGTATATCGTGGGCAAGGTACATAACCAATTCATTCTTTTTTTCTTCGGCCTGTGCAACGCTTTTCTCACTGGTTAGAATAGACAGCTTGATTTGGTTCATGCGGCTTTCTACATCGTGAAGAGGCGCGGAAAGCGTGATCCCTTTTGCACTTTTCTCATAGACTGTTTCCGTCGCGTCAATCACTTCATTCAGATAATCCCAAGGCTTTTTCCAGTAAAAATAGAAAATGCCAAAAAAGCCGATGATAAGGAATATGATGTATAAAATGTCCAGACGCAAGCCAAGCCAAGCAATCATAGCATTATCGGTTTCGACGGTCGCTGAACTTAAAAGCGCAATCACGCCAAAACCAACTATAGCCCATAGAGCCAGCGTCACAAACAGCCGGATACGGAGCTTCTTTTCTGTTTTTTGATTTGATGAAATCACAGTACCATCTCCTTAATTCAACGACAATATTAGGGCTGTCCCGCCGACAAGCAGTACCGTAATGAGGTTTACAAGAACGGCAATAATCCGTTCTGCTTTAACTTTGTCACGAAGCAGGGTACGCCCAATCAGATAAACTCCAATGCCAACAATTCCTCCTGCGGTATTCGTAATTAAGTCGGTTATATCAAAGCTGCCTACTGCAAGAATGTATTGAGAACCTTCCAGCGCAAGGGAGACAGCAAAAATGAGCGCAAACCTTCCCAAAAGTGGCATCTTCTTGAACATCAGGCACAGATATACGCCTACGGGAATAAAGATTAACGCGTTATTAATGACTTCCCAAAAATGAAAGCCGATGTCATGGCCGTCCTCGTAATGGAATGGGATAAAATTGTATACCCGTATTACTTCAATCTCTTTCAGTGAAAAGCTCCACTTGAACAATATGCTCCACACAAGAAAGAGCAGATAAACAATAAACAAAATCATTGTAATGGAGTATAGTTTCCGGTGTCTTTCCTTTAACATGTAAGTTTTTCTCTCAGATTTTGTAGCCAACACCCCACACGGTTTTGATGTATAATGGCTTTTCTCCGATATCGTGCAACTTTTCCCGAATGTGCCGGATATGGACCGTGATTGTGCTGCTGTTTTTGCTGTAATATTCATCTTTCCATACGCCCTTGAACAAGTCCTCCACGCTGACAACCGTTCCGATGTTTTCAAGTAATATACGCAGGATGGAAAACTCTGTAGGCGTCAAATCGACAGGCTCCCCATTCAAGCGACACTCATGGCTTGCCGTATCCAGCACCAGATTTTCATATTTCAACATCGGGTCAGGCGTAGGAGAGCTTTCCTTATTGGAGAACTTCTTATATCGGCGAAGCTGTGCTTTCACTCTTGCCATAAGCTCCAAAGGCTTGAATGGTTTTGTCACATAATCGTCTGCGCCTAATGTGAGACCGTTGATCTTGTCAACCTCCGCGTCTTTGGCCGTCAGCATAATAACAGGATATATGAAATGATCGCGGATTTTCTGGCAGATAGCAAATCCGTCTGTTCCCGGAAGCATGATGTCCAAAATGGCCAGGTCAAGCTCCTGTGTTTCAATGCAGCGCAAGGCGTCCTCCGCCGTGTAGAACTTGAACACAGTATAGTTTTCGTTTTGCAGGTAGACTTCGATCAGGTCGGCAATATCCCTTTCGTCATCTACGACTAAAATCTTCTCCATGAATCATCAGCTCTTTTACTTGCGGAATGGCAAGATTATTATATCAGTTATGGATAAGCGATTCTCAAACGGTTGCATAAGGAATTATTAAGAAATTCCTTATATTCATTATAGCATCTGCCTACAACCACGCAAATGTACCAACCGAAAAGCGGCCAACAGCCTTTTGTTCCTTTGGATCATGACAAAACCGGCTTCGCAGGAATTCCTTAAGGATTTCTCAAGAAAAGATAAACAATATCTTTACAATTTCTTCGTGATAGTTGTAGAAGCTACTCGTTATAATATAAAAATAGAACCGCGGTTATCCATAGTAACTGAAGACACAAGAAATTGACTTCGAGAATTTTTCTGCGAAACGAAGCAGAAAGGAGGACAGCAGTGAAAAGAAAATTGAAACAAGTCGTTAGCTGCTTGTTAATTGTTGGGCTTCTTACACTGGGAAGCGCCAGTGCGGCCTTTGCAGCGACCTTTGGTGACAGCTCAAGCGGAGCTTCTTCCGTCGAGTCTTTTCAAATCAAATATGATGGCGCTGCATGGAATTATAGTAGCTCCCCTTATCAATATACATCTTTTACTTATTCCAGGAACGGAAAAACCCTAATGAATAAGGTGGCTTACAGTGGTAAAGTTACAGGTTCGGTATGGGATGACTTAAGGTGGGGAGACAAATACACCACGAAATTTAACTGGAATCGCGGGCCACGTAAATAACCTTGTGTTGGCTCAAAAATGTTTGGTGCAACTTTTATTTGTTCTAAGGCGAAACATGTACGTCATTAAATAATTTTGATAACATCCTTTTGGAAACAACCGCCATCTGCTACTTAAACATAATTATGTTAGTAGCAGATGGTTATTAGTAATGGAACGTCAAAAATCAGCCATCAGTTAATTCATCCCAACCATATGCGTGTAAGATAGGTATAGCATATAGGTATAGCATATATTTTGATATTTGATAAACCCGTTTTATGTTTTATAAAACAAACCCGATACTTTAGCATCGGATTTGGGATACTACAAACGCAGAAAAGAAAAACATCGCTTTAAAGAACAAGCTTGCGTCTTTGAAGGAGCAACTATGAATTTATGAAGAAATCCCTATTTAGATTGACTGACACCATAGAACTGAGTGTGGTATATTTGATTTGTTTCTCATCGAATATAGTATTTGATTATTCAAAGACACTAAGTATCGACTCCTATATGTTGCAAACATTTATAAAAGGCATGGTTGATCATCAAACAATAATTGTCTTTTTCCTTACCTTTGCCGCTATAGTGTTTCATTATCAGATGCTAAACAGAAAAACAACAGAAGTGTTTTGTCGAATACTCGTGGGAGACACTATAGTGGCGCTCAAAATTCGATATGCCGTAAACTGTTTGATGATACTGTCGGGAAGTTATCTTGTTTCTATGATAGTAAGTCTTTACTTTCACTTAGGGTTAATCGACAATCTCTATTTAGTTTGTCTTTTGTTTATATACATAATAATCAGTGCAGGTCAGGTGCGATAATGAAAATTTTTAGATTTTTTATCAAAAGGATTTTTTTAAGAAGATGGATGCTCAGTATAAGCATGATATTACTACTGTTTGCGGCAAACTATCTGACTTTTACTGTTGCCCGCTCACTTTCATCAACCTATCAAGGTTATCAAGAAATGAGAAATATGGATCAAGACGGTACTTTTATTGCTAATTTAGATCCTGACAGTGACCCCAGATTCGATGAAATTACATTGGAAAAAATTCAAGAAGTATATGATTATCTGAGCAATAATTACACTTATGCCCTGTATGCTGATGGATTTATCGTATCTCTGCCTAACGATGATGATATAGAAATATCATTGAACTACATTAACAGGGAATCCTATGTTTTAAATCAATTTGAACTTTCAGATGGCTCAGGATTATATTTTGATTACGAACTCAACGAAAATGAAATACCTGTTTTGATAGGAAAAGGTTTAAGCAGGAAATACCCGGTGGGTTCTACCATTGAGATCTCAGACCCTGTATTAGAGAGATCAATAGTTCTTAAAGTTCAAGGCGTTTTGAAACAAAATGCATATCACTCCAATTTCTATGCACTTAATTCAAAGACCTACTACAATTTTTCAATTTTCATTCCGGTAAATGAGGAGTTTCTTAGACAATCAAATATTGACCTTTATGTAAATGCCCTTATGGATATAGCTGTGCTTCAGTCGACAAGAGAAGAAACGGCAAATTTAAGTGAGTATATACAAAACACCTTGGGCTTGAAATTTAATTTTTTTAGTCAAGAAGAGAATTATGAATATTTTATGGACTATTACGTGAGTTCTCTAAAAATCATTGTCATTATAGCGCTGGTTTTGCTTGTGATTATAATAGGCCTTTCTATTTGGAACGCTTTAGTAAACATTCGACTAATGCTGAGAGATTTTACAATCAATCTGTTAACTGGATTAAGTTATTCACGGCTAAAAAATGTGTTGTTCGGGTATTTTGGCATCCTGTTCTTCATTAATCTAATAGCAATCATTATTATTACAGCCTATAACCGATACCTGTTTTGGCTAAACAAAGACACTCTGTTTGTTACTTACGGATTATTTGGCTTAATAGGAATAGATTGGATCGCTTTAGTGAGTGTCGTTCTTTCTGATATAGTTATCGGAATTGTCATTGTTGAGAGCATGGTAGGGAGAATAAAGAAAATCCCGATTTCTTTGGGGGTATTGCAATGAACAATATAATTTCTCTTAATATCAAGGAAAAGGTGTATAAAAGGTCGCCATCTCCGATTTTAAATAATATAAGCCTTGAAGTTGGTGCCGGTGAAAAGATTGCCGTTGTTGGAGAATCTGGAGTTGGAAAAAGCTCATTGCTCAATATCATTGGGCTGATAGATAAACAATATAACGGAGAATATATCCTTTTTGGCATCAAGACTGATGGACTGCATGAGAAAAAATTAGCACAATGGCGCAATCAAAAGATAGGCTTTGTTCTCCAAGAGGCAGCATTAATTAACACCTTGTCTGTTGAAGACAATATCAAATTACCTTTGTTGTATGCTAGTGCAGAGAGCAGAAGATCTGCGTTGGAAAATTTTGAGAGCGTAACAAATACAATAGGGATTGCACATATCCTAAAGAAAAAACCATTGGACTGCTCTGGAGGGGAGAGATCCAGAGTTGTTTTTGCCCGAGGCATCATAATGAAACCACAAATTATTTTGGCTGATGAGCCAACCGCATCTTTGGATGAAGAAAACAAAGAAAGAATTATGACCCTGTTATTCAAAATGAATAAAGAGTTTGGCGTTACCATTATTACCGCAACCCATGATTTGGAAGTGGCAAAACGTCACGATAGAGTAATTCGTCTTGAAAGGAGTAAATAAAATGGGTTTTATATTGATGATTATTTCTTTTCTGCTCGGATTGTTCCTTGTTATTATGGGAATTTCACGCAGGAAAAACAACCATTGGTATGTTGTCTCTATTGTTATCGGAATACTGCTTGTGCTTTTCGCAATCTATTTAGCTCTGCCAAAATAGTATAGAGCTACGAATTTCGCTCAATCAAATTCTTATATGTACTATGTACGGTGAAAAGAGCTTTACCAGGCCCTTTTCACCTTTTTTAATATGCCGGAAGCCCGTATCCGTAAATACTGCTGCTTCCAACGGTGTACTCCCTCTGGCGACAGGCGTCGCCGGAGTTTCCTTCCACGGTATGGACCACACCATCCTCACAGTATTCCACGATGCCCACATGGTCAATGGTGCCATTGGCACCCCAGTCGAAAAAGATGATGTCTCCGGCTACCGGCTCATAGGTGTTCGGCTGCCATTGTCCCTGTGCTACAAACCAGTCCACGCCATCAGAGCAGAGGGAGAACTTCGGTATAATTCCTGCTTCGATGTATCCGCACTCATTGGCGCACCAGGAAACAAAACATGCGCACCATTCTACACGGTTCCCAAAACCGTACCAGGACCAGTAGGGCTGCCCGCCTTCCTGCCCGACCTGGGACAGCGCCAGCTCCACGATGGCCTGGTTGCCAAAGCCCATGCTGAACGCCCGGCCATAAGGATAGTAGCGCAGTACATGGGCCACATACTGCTTGTCCCCATAACCGCTCCAGCCCATCTTTTCTGCCATCATATCGGAGAACTCCGCAGCGTTGGCGACGGAATAACCGCCATAGTTGCGCAGTGCCCAGGAGATATAGCCGCTCCCGAAGTTGTAGCCCTGCAGGGCCAGCTTGATCCGTTCCATATCCACGGGGTTTTCCACCCCGGCAGCCTCCAGCGCCGCTTTCAGTTCCTGCACACCGCACTCCACGGAATACTCCGGGTCAGTGATCCCATTTGGTACATGGGGATAGCGGGTATTAAAGCCGCCCTCCGCCGCCTGCATGGGATCAAGCCCCCGGCCTCCGGATTCCTGCATCATCACCGCTTTTATGAGTTCCACATACTCCGGGATGCCGTACTGCTGGGCATATTTGCGGATCATGGGGTCATAGGCTTCTACCTCGGCGCTCACCGGCGTATAGGTGCTGCTGCGGCTCCCGCCGCCAAAGATCGACACCGCGCAGCCGAGCAGAACGATAATCAGAATAATGACAACGGCCACCCAGCCGCCCGCAATGATGGCGGAGATCAGGGCTTTTACGCCCGCGATGATGGCCCGGACCGCTCTGGCCGTGGCCTGTGCCGTCCGTTTGGCCGCATGAGCCGCCTTCTGTGCCGCCACCTTCGCGGCCTGTGCCGTTTTCTGTGCCGTCTTTGCCGCAGCCTGTGCGCTTTTCGCCGCCTGCTGTCCGGTCTTTACGGCAGTTTTGGATGCCATCTCTGCGGTTTTAACGGAGCGCCCGGTTTTTTTTGCCCCGCGCCTCAGCGTGTTTACCGTGGCGTTTCCCGCAGAGCGAGCCGACTGGCGCACGGAAAGTGTGCTGGACCCACGTGTCCGGATGGGGATGTTCTCCCTGTGTACGATCCGGCCAGCAGCCTGTCCGGTGGCTGTACTGGTTTGGGTGGTACCGCCTGAGATCGGTGTGCCGGTAGCTGGCGCTTTTCCGGCAGTCCGGGCCGCCTGTTTAGCCTGCTCCCGCGCTTTCTGGATCGGCTGCTCTGCCTTTTTCTGTCTAAAATAATCCTTTGCTTTGGATATATTGTCTTTTGTCTCCTTGACGGCCTTGCGGCCCCGCTTGTCCAACTGGTGCCCGGCCTCATGGAGCGCAGAGTCCGAAAGGGTGGAAACGCGGTCGGTGGCGTATTCCTCCGGGGAGTTCTCCGCACTGTAATATCCGTGTTCCGCCTTATCCTTCACACGCACATAGGCGTCTTTCATGCGCTGGGCAGCCACGGCGGACTTGTCTATGGCCTTAACCGTGCCTTTCAGCACGTCCCGCGTCTTGATCTGCGACATAGCGCATCACCTCCCAAACAAAAAGGAGCGGCAGGGGTGCCGCTCCGCAACGATATACACGATCTTTCTTACTCATTGCCCCCTCCAAACACGCCCTCACCGGGCTTGGTGGTCATCAGCTCATAGAGCTTTGTATTCTTTGGGAAGCGGTTCACAAAGGGCACCAGCGAGCGCCCGTAACGGATCAGGCCGCAGCCCGCCTCCGCGTTGGTGACGTAACTCATCTGTTCCTTTGAGATGTTTAGCAGGTTCGCCAGCTTTTCGCGGTCACGGGCCGCCTGATTGAACATGATGATAAATTCGGAATTGGAGAGCATGGTACTGGCCTGCACGGAGTCCAGCACATACTCCACGTTCTGGGTGATGGCTGTGGGATGCGCGCCGCGCTTTCTAAACTGCCGCCAGGCAGAAGTAAAGAAGTTTGCGCCCTGCTCGGTGTCAAAGACGATATGATACTCGTCGATGAACACATGGGTGCGCTTGCCCTTCTGCCAGTTGAGTGTCACGCGGTTGAGCATAGTATCTGTAATGACTAAAAGTCCGGCCGGTTTTAGCTGTTCGCCCAAATCATGGATGTTGAACACCACCACGCGCTTATCCAGATCCACGTTGCTGCCGTGGCCGAAGATGTTGAGTGATCCCGTGGTATAAAGCTCCAGCGCCAGGGCGATCTCTTTCGCCTCCTTTTCCGGCTGGACCAGGAGCTTTTCCCGGAGGGTGGTCAGGGTCGGCACAATGCCGGTCTCCCTGCCCTCCTGATAGACCTGCGCCGTGCATCGGTCGATGATGCTCCGGTGCTGGGGACTGACGCCCTTCTTGTCGATCTGCTCCACCAGCGACATCACAAACTGCGACTTCTCAATGACCGGGTTGACCTCGCCGTAGCCTTCCACCATGTACATGGCGTTGAGCCGGTCTTTTCCGCCTGCCATCATGTGAACCACGGTGCCTACGTCCTCGCCCATGGCCTCCACCAGCGGGACGAACTCGCCCTCCGGGTCGCAGATCATGATGTCATCCTCCGTGTTGAGCATAAGGAAGGTGATCTGCTCCTTGGCATTAAAAGATTTACCAGAACCCGGAACGCCCAAAATAAAGGCGGACTGGTTTAAGAGGTTTTCCCGATTGCAGAGGATCAGGTTGTGGGAGATGGCGTTTTCCCCAAAGTAGATACCCCCTCGGTCCTGAATCTCCTGTACCTTGAAGGGCATGAACACCGCCAAACTTTCTGTCGTTAAGGTACGGAAGGCATTGATCCGCCTCGTACCGATGGGCAGCACCGTGTTGAGGCCGTCGTACTGCTGATATTTCAGTACGGCTAGCTGGCACATGTGCTTTCTGGCAATGGCAAGCACCGTCTCCGTATCGGCGTCCAGTTCTTCCTTTGTGTCTGCGGTCAGAACCAGCGTCAGGATACCCAGCATCATCCGCTGGTCGCGGGTGGTCAAATCGTCCAGAAATTCCTTTGCCTCCTTGCGCTGCAGCTCCATGTCATAGGGAACCATGGCGGAAAAATTGTTGTTGGCGTTTTGCCGCCTCTGCCAGTTGGTGATATTGGTTTCCACACCCAAAAGCCGGTTTTCCACCTCCCGCACGGCCTCATCCGTAGGGATGGGCACGATGTCAATGGAGAGCATCATGTTCCGATTCAGGTCCGTCAGCTCCGTCACCATGTCGTCCTTGATATACGAGGCGTAGTCCTTCAGATACAGCACCCGGCAGTAGCGGTCGCCCAGCTTCAGGTAATCCTTGCCCTTCTCGATCCCATCCGGGCAGATATAGTCCCGGAAGTCATGGCCCTTTTTCATCATGTCACGGGCGTCAAAGTGGAAATCCACTTCCTCGCCCACGCGGTAGAAATCATGCAGGATGCGTAGGCGCTCCGTGGCGTCCAGTTCCGTACAGGAGGCTCCCAGATTGCCGAAGTGAGAGGCAATGTCCGCTCCCACACGGGCAAAGTACGCCCTCGCTTCCTCCACGTCCTTTTTCCCCACGGTGATGGTGACGTACTTTTCCTGAATCAGCCCATTGGCACCGGTAGCCTTGTCCAGCAGCGCCCCGTTGTATTCCTCGCGGTAGACATCCCTTGTGTCGTTCTGCAGGGGCATGAGGACCGACTGCTCAAAGCTGCGCTTATTGAGTGCCCGGTTGTTGATGGTGATCTTGGTGGTGGCCCCGGCATCCAGGCTGTTCAACAGCTCGGAGTAGGAAAGGAACATGACCTCCTTATCCTCCCGGCTGGCCACCAGATAGTTGATATCTGAAAAGCGGTAGGTCTTGGAATACTTGCTGCCTACCAGAAAGATGCCGTCGTTCCAGATGCGGCGGATGGGGATCACGTCCCGCACCTTGCGCGGCACCCTATATTTCTCTTTATCCTGCCTGAGCAGGTTCGTCAGTGTTTTGATCATGCTGCTTATAACCCTCCTTTTCTCTGGCTTCGATGGCGTCTTTTAAGAGTTCGTGGTAGATGTTGTTCGCTTCAAAGCGAAGTTCCTTCGGCTCCAAAAACTCTGACCGTATCCAGACGATCAGAAACTGCTCCGCCGTCATGCCGTGGTAATTGAGAAACCCCAGCAGGGCAAAGGGCACCGCGCCGAGGATACACATCCAGCTGACGGTCTCCACCCCGAAGTGGGGACGGAGCAGAAAATACAGCCCTACGGCGACGCCGATGGCCAGAACAGAAAAAATGAACTGCCGCATGGACAGTCCAAAAAACATGGATTCCGTATAGCTTCGGATCTCCCGGTTGATTTTTACTTCCAATGTGGCACCTCCTTTACAGTCCCATCATCTCACGCACCACCCGGTCCGCCATCTTGACACACCCGACCAAAACGAGCATGTTAAAGATCAGCTCTCCCACATAGCTCCAGACCATCGTGACCGCGGCCGCGTCCGGGTTGATGCCGGGCGGGGAGGAGGCAAACAGGGAGAAGATGATGCAGGCCAGCACGATGATGGCCCCCTCCAGGCAGACGGCGGCATAGCTTTTTAAAAAGCTCTTGCCCACGTTCTGTGTAGGCTCCCCGGCGAAGGTGGATAAGGGGATGGGCGCGATTGCCGTATAAAGGTACAGCTTAAAGAACCGTCCATAGACGGTCATGATCATGATAAAAGACAGCACTGTGATAAACAGTCCGCCAATCAGCGTCACCGCCCATAAGGGAATCGACTCGAAAAAGCCGCAGTTCTCCACAGCGGTCACGATCTCATCCGGCAGCACGGTACTTTGTGCGGCGCCGATCCCCGCCGAGTTCATGATGGTGGAGATCACGCCCTGCACAATCCGAAAGAGCGCCATCATCAGCTCCAACCCGTATGTGACAACGCCCTTCGCCAGCGCGAAGCGGATAAAGAGCTTTAAGACGGTCTCCGGGCGCTTGGTCTCCGCAAGGCTTCCGCAGGTGCGCATGACGCCCACCACGAAAAACAGCACCAAAAGCGCCAGACCGACCGCCTGCAGTGCGCCGTGGATGCTCACGATCACGTTCCAAATCGCGCCGCCCTTGAAGTTCTCCGGCGACTGTGTGATGAGCTGCCAGATCTCCGCCAGCTTTTCATTCCAGGTGTTGAGTGCGTTCTGTAAATTTTGTACGACCCAGTTATCAGACATTGCTCATAAAACCTCCTTTCCGCAGATTGGGCAGGGCGGTTTCTGCCGCCCTGCCGTTCTGCTTTTTATCCAGTGATGAGTGTCAAAATCTCCTTGGCAAAGGTAATGACAATGCCTCCGGCAAGGGTCAGGAACCCGTTGGAACGCTGGGAAGGGTCGTGGGACTGGAAGGAAAGGCCGACCTGAACGATGCCCCAGCCCATGAGAATGAGTCCGACGGCCCTGATCAGTCCAAAAATAAAATCGGACAGGTTGTTGACCACGCCGATAGGGTCGTTGGCGGCAAAGGCCGGAATAGGCGCGGCAAGGAGCAGCGCCCCCATGATCACCGCCACGCAGTAAGCGCGGTAGCCCTTCTTCACCTTTTCCGGCGTAGTCAGGCGATTCTCTTTACGGTTCTTCTTCTGAAACAGTTTCATTTGTGCTTACCTCCTCTGTAAGATAGCGGGCTTCCAGTTCCTCATTGGACAGAAGCTCATACATGATTTCGCTTTCCTCTGCCGGACCGGTCAGCGCAGCGCCCACCGGGGCAAAAGAAATGGTGGCCACAGATTGCTCCGTACCACCGTGGACATAGGGTCTTGCTTTCCCGTCCGTGGTCAGCGCCACGTTGGGGTGCTTTAAGATGTCATACTTTTCATCCAGGATGGGCTTTTCACCCCGGATAAAAAGGATGGCGTGCTGGTTATCCAGCATCCTGACCTCCGCGGCGTCCAAAAGCTCACGCCCGGTGATCTGGTAGTTGGTGGAGTAGTTGCCGCTCCGCCCGGTGCTTTTTCCATAGGTGTTGGTGTCGATGGTTTCTTTCCCCAGCAGCTCCGCCACGTACTTGTGTGTAGACTGCTCGTTGCCGCCGAGGTACAGGAATTCGTCGCAGTTGCCCGTGATGCTCTCCCATTGCTTTTCAAACAGGGCTTTGAGCTGCGCCAGGTTCTGCAGGATGATACTGACGGAAACCTCGCGGGAACGCATGACAGAAAGGATCTTGTCAAAGTCATCAGGCAGGCTCACATTGGCAAATTCATCCATGAGAAAGTGGACGTGTACCGGCAGCCGCCCGCCGTACTTGTGGTCGGCCAGCGTGAAGAGCTGCTGGAACAGCTGGGTATAAAGGAGCGACACCAGAAAGTTGAAGCTGGTATCGTTGTCCGGGATCAGCGCAAAGAGCGCCACCTTTTTCTCGCCCAGTGAGGGCAGGTCCAGCTCGTCGGTGGCGGTCAGCCCCGCAAGGCTTTCCAGATTGAATTTTTCCAGCCTTGCGGCCAGCGTGATCTGGATGCTCTTTAAGGTCTTTGCCGAACCGGAATGGTAGTCCTTGTAATACTTCACTGCGATGTGGTCCGGATTCCGCATTTCCAGCCGCTCAAAAAGCTCATCCAGCGGGGATTGATAGCTGTCATCGTCCTCCCGCACATCTCCGGCACGGAGCATCTCCATGACCATGGGAAAGTTCTGCTCGTCAGGCGGCGCTTCATAATGCAAATAGAACACCAGGGCCAGAAGCAGCATACTTGCCGCGGTATCCCAGAAGGGGTCCTGGCTCTGGCTGCCCTTGGGCGTGGTAGACTTGAACAGGTTGGTCACAAGCCGCTGCACGTCGTTGTCGTCCCGCAGGTACACAAAGGGATTGTAGCAATGGCTGCGGCTCATATCCAAAAGGTCCAGCACCCGCACCTCATATCCCTTTTGTTCCAGTAAATAGCCGGTATCGCGGGCCAGCTCTCCCTTCGGGTCAAGAATCACGAAAGACGTGTTGGCCTGGCACAGGTTGGGCTTGGCATAAAAGCGGGTCTTGCCCGCGCCGCTTCCGCCCACGATCATGGTGTTTAAGTTCCTCCGGTGCTTGCGCCCGTCCAGACCGATCTGCACATGCTGGGTCAGCACCTTGTTCTTCTCCGGCTCCTTTGCCTGATACCTCTTATTCACGGCTCTGGCGTCGCCCCACTTGGCCGAACCGTGTTCCTCGCCTCTGCGGTAGTTGCGCCGGGAGGAGAGGTAGCCCCCGATCCCCAGCCCGTAAATGAGCAAAAGAATGAGGACAGTTTTTAAGCTGTCCTCACAAAGCTCGATATGGGCCGGTCGGTTCATGACCTCGGTAAACCGGGAGATCATGGCGGGGAGGCCGCCGGAGGCGGCCGGGGCAATGGCAAGCCCCAGCCACACGACCGGCAGTATCCCGAAAAGGCAAAGGATGAGAGAGGCACGTTTACCTTGCCTCATCCGTCCGGCTCCTGACCTTTTTGACCGGGGCGTCAATGGCCTTCAGGAGTACTTCGTCGATGATGTCCGTGGGGCGGTCCTCACCGATCATGTCGTTTCGCATATCATTGAGCGCGTTGATGACCACGCCGTGTTCATAGTGGTCAAGCTCCAAAACGTGTTTTTCTTCTCTTGCCATAGTTATCGCTCCTGTTCTTTATTCTTCGGGGCCTTGTCCTTCTCCAGCGCCCGGTGCATCCTGCCGGTGATCTCCTTTGCTGCGTCGCAGATCGC
>ODAI011108204.1_pt1 | contig 19983 bp, 18 predicted proteins | sample 1539321 | NCBI WGS metagenome assembly ODAI01 (sample SAMN02144231, study PRJEB22623) | gut metagenome | biome: sheep rumen | host: Ovis aries | place: New Zealand
AACTATGCACTATGAACTATGCACTATGAACTATGCACTATGAACTATGCACTATGAACTATGCACTATGAACTATGCACTATGAACTATGCACTATGAACTATGCACTATGAACTATGAACTATGCACTATGAACTATGAACTATGAACTACGAACTACTTCAGCTTTTTTATGGCAAAGAAGTCTTGGTCGCCATAGTCCAGATTCTCACCACCCATACCCCAGATGAACGTATAGTTGTGAGTGGCAGCAGCCGAGTGGATGCTCCATTCTGGCGAGAGTACCGCCTGATGGTTGCCCATCCAGATATGGCGCGTCTCCGTAGGCTCACCCATGAAATGGCATACAGCCTGATCCTCGGGCAGCTCGAAGTAGAAGTACGCCTCCATGCGGCGACTATGCACATGAGCGGGCATCGTGTTCCACACACTACCTGGAGCCAACTCCGTCATTCCCATCTGCAGCTGACACGTCTTGAGCACCTGGTTCACCATCAGTTTGTTGATAGTACGCTCATTAGACATCTCCAGCGAACCCATGTGAGCCTGCTCGGCATCCTGCTTCGTTATCTTCATTGTAGGATATGCCGTATGAGCAGGTGTGGAATTGATATAGAAAAGTGCTGGACTGTCGGCAGAGTCGCTACTGAAGGCCACCTCACGGTCGCCAGCACCAATATATAGTGCCTCCTTGTACCCAAGGGTATAGGTCTTGTCGCCAATTTTCACCTTGCCAGAGCCACCTACATTGAACACTCCGACCTCACGACGTGAAGTAAAAAACTTCGATTTCAACGGGTCAATAGCCTCAAGAGGGAGCTCCTCCTTGACTGGTTTGGCACCAGCCACCACCATTCGGTCATACATGGAATACACCATGTTCACCTCATCGTCAGCAAACAACGTCTCAATCAGAAAGTCACGACGCAGCCGTGCTGTGTCATACTGCTTCACATCCTCAGGATGTGCCGCATAGCGGATTTCGTAATTGGTCTTCATAATGTTTAAAGTATATTTGGCACAAAGATAGCAAAAAAATACTATCCATCGACAAAATAATATATTAAAAAAACGTAACCACATTTTTGAGGTTACGTTCAAAATCGTTGTCCAAGGCGGATTCGAACCACCACAAACAGAACCAAAACCTGTTGTGCTACCATTACACCATTGGACAAACTCGCATAAAAGCGGTGCAAAGGTACGATTAAGTGAGAGAAAAAACAAATTTTTATTTGATTTTTTCCAAACGAAAGTACCTTCGACATCGTCAAAGGTACGATTAAGTGAGAGAAAAAACAAATTTTTATTTGATTTTTTCCATAGTTTTAATAGTATTTGCTACTCAAAGACGAAATCTTCTAAGATACACATGGATTTATCCTTGGTCTGCGAGGAGAACCTGAAAAACAGGGCATGCTTGCCAGTGAGGGCAGCGAGCTTGGGCAGACGTATGCTGACCTCTTGGGAAGTCCTGGACATGCTGGCTTTGAGTTTTATCTTACCCAAAGGTTTACCTCCCTGCGATGTCCAAGGGCGGTCGGCAAGGATCTCTATCGTACCGTCGATGCCTTCGGGTATGAGTCGCAGACGAAGTCGGGTGTTTTTACGTCCAAAGGTTTTCGTGAAGTTGAAATACTTGTACCCGACGATGGAGCCATCGGTGTTGTTAACCACACGATTGGTATTATTTCGCAATGCGTAGGGGGCATCGAAACGGTCGGCTGTGCCATAGCCTGCCTCGATGTATGAGCCAGAGTACAAAGGAGATTTCCATCCCGACCATGGACGTGGACCAGTAAACCAACAGGCAATACCGGCGGAATGGCGGATGGAGGGGTCAAGCCCTGAGAGGGAGAATCCCTCGGAGGGGTATTCGCCCTCGCTGATGATGACCTTGCCACCCTTGCCAGGCTCCACTTGCACGGTTATGGGGGCTACCATAGCCTGTCGTGCATATTCGTTGAGTCCTGTCTGGCGGTGATAGAACACGTACCATTGTCCACCAATCTCGCAGATGCTGCCGTGAGTGTTGCCTGTAGGGGTGGCGGAGGCGATGGTATTGCCCTGCTCGTCACGCTCACGCGCTCTGCCGTCGATGATGGTTCCACCGTATGTCCAAGGTCCAAGTGGGTTGTCGCTATAAGCATATGCCAGGGTTTAGTTGGTACCATAAAGTCCGAATTCGCCATCAGCCGTCCATCTACTGTAGATGAAGACATACTTACCCTCAATCTTACGGATAGATGATGCCTCGAAGAATCGGAAGATGCCTGGCTGATCTTTCGACGAGACCATATCCTCTATGATCTGTGTGCCTGGCTTCACCGTAGCCATAGTCTGCGGATCGAGCTCAGCAGCATAGGAACGGCAGAAGCCCCAGTAGCCATATACCCGTCCGTCGTCATCAACAAACACAGCGGGGTCGAACTGTAGGATGCCATCCACCTTGTTAGGGTCTTCCTTACTCCAATTGCATACTTCGAAAGGGCCGTCGGGTCTGCTGCTCTTGGCAATGAGTTGCTGTCGTCCCCACTCTTGGTCGTTAGGGTAGAGATAATATGTCTTTTTGCCATTGGAGTCAGTTGCCACCGCTACGTCTGGTGCAAACAAGACGTCGGCAAGTCCCTCGCTATTCAGCAGCTCGCCCTTGGCATTACGGTCCACACGCAGTATCTCTCCGTCGTATCTCCACTGGGTAAGATTGTCGACAGGTGCCGACCATACCACCAGCTCACGACCACAGTAGTCGGTCTGTCGGGTGTCGTGCGAACCATATATATACACTCGCTGCTTGCCTGGGCAGTCTGGATCATCAAAGACGTATGGCTCGCCATCAGGGATATGTTCCCACATAGGTAGGTATGGATTGCCATAATCTTGTGCCGTGGCATACGTCAAGCACGTCAGAAGCGAGATGATAGTAAGGACGATTTGCCTCATGAGGATTCTTATTTCACGATGATAAGAGAATAGTTCTTTTTACCCTTCTGTACCAACAGGTATTTGCCGTCGATGAGGTCGTCAGCTGTGATGATACGGTCGAAGGCTGTGAGTTTCTCCTTGTTGAGACTCACTCCACCACCCTTGACCATCTTACGCATCTCTCCCTTGCTTGGGAAAATGTCCATTCCGTCCATATTGAAGAGGTCGAGAGCGGTCTGACCGAGCTGGTCGGCTCCCACCTCGTAACGCGGCACTCCGTTGAAGACATCGAGGAAGGTCTGCTCGTCGAGCTTCAGCAGGCTCTCCTTGGTAGACTTGCCAAAGAGGATGTTGCTTGCTTCCTTTGCCATGTCGAGATCCTCCTGCGAATGGACCATAAGGGTGACCTCCTCGGCGAGTCGACGTTGCAGGATGCGACGTCCCGGGTCCTGTCGATGCTCCTCTATGAGGGTGTCAATAGTATCCTTGTCGAGACTGGTGAATATCTTAATGTACTTCTCTGCCTCCTCGTCGCTGACGTTAAGCCAGAACTGATAGAACTGGTACGGGCTGGTGCGCTGGCGGTCAAGCCATACGTTGCCGCTCTCCGTCTTGCCAAACTTCTTACCGTCAGACTTCGTAATGAGCGGACATGTGAGGGCGAAAGTCTCTACCTCATTGCCCAAGGTACGGCGTATCAGCTCGGTACCTGTGGTCATATTGCCCCACTGGTCATTGCCGCCAAGCTGTAGCTTCACCCCATAGTGCTGATAGAGGTACAGGAAGTCATACCCCTGCAGGAGCTGATAGGTAAACTCCGTGAATGACAATCCGTCGCGGGCGGTGCCGTTGAGACGCTGTTGTACGCTCTCCTTTGCCATCATATAGTTGACGGTGATATGCTTTCCTACCTCACGGGCGAAGTCAAGGAAGGTAAAATCCTTCATCCAGTCGTAGTTGTTCACCATCTCGGCAGCATTAGCATCAGTGCTTTCAAAGTCAAGGAACTTTGCCACCTGCTTCTTGATACACTCCTGATTATGACGTAGGGTCTCGTCGTTGAGCAGGTTACGTTCCTGACTCTTTCCCGACGGGTCGCCAATCATACCAGTAGCACCACCTACGAGGATAATGGGTTTGTGACCACAACGCTGTAAGTGGCGCAACATCATGATACCACACAAGTGGCCTATATGCAGGGAATCGGCAGTAGGGTCTGTTCCGAGATAGGCTGTCACCATCTCACGCTGCAGCAATTCCTCGGTTCCTGGCATAATCTGTGCCAACATACCTCTCCATTTCAGTTCTTCAACAAAATTCTTTCTCATGACCATATATCGTTTTTTATTTATCTCTCATATATTCTTTAACTATGAACTATGCACTATGAACTATGCATTATGAACTATGCACTATGAACTATGCACTATGAACTATGCACTATGAACTATGCACTATGAACTATGCATTATGAACTATGCATTATGAACTATGCATTATGAACTATGCACTATGAACTATGCTACGGTACCGGATCATAGCCCGACCCTCCCCAAGGATGGCATCGTAGTATTCTCCTTATGGCGAGCCAAGTACCCTTGACTGGACCATGTTTGATCAATGCCTGGCGCGTATATTCGGAACAGGTGGGTGTAAACCTGCAAGATGGTGGTGTGAAAGGGCTGATACAACGCTGATAGAACACTACCGGCAGTAGTAGAATCCATACGATAGCATTCCTTAGGTAACGCCAAAAGGTCTTCATCAATTGCATATCACCTCACCTACCTTGTTTAGCAGTCGACTGACAGCCGTCTCTACCTTCTTGCTCTCATAGGTTTTCTCGTCAAGCCATACGAAAGCCAACGCCAGGCTCTTGTCACTCTGTCCTCCCATCGTCTCCAAGAGCTGATATTTATTCTTACGAAACGCCTCTCTCACCTGTCGTTTCACCCTGTTACGATCTACCGCATGGTGCAGCAGGCGTTTAGGTACGCTGACCATCATCTGCAAGGATGGGGCGTCGGCAGAAGGCTTCTCCCGTTCGAGATACACGACACGCAATGGAAAGGCAACCACAGTACGCTTGCCTCCTTTATCAAAGAGCTGTTCGATGAGTTTCTTACTGCACACGCGCTCTTCCTTGGTCAATGTGAGAGCACCCTGCATGGCGTCGTATATTCTCGTCTATTTGTTTGCTTTCAGATAAGCCTTTAGCGCACTGGTCATCGAAGGGTATTCCTTGGACGGTGCCTCAAGGTTGAGCTCCAGTCCCTGATCGATCACCTCTTTGGCTGTAGCAGGTCCGAAGGCTCCTATCTTTATATTGCCCTGCTGGAAATTGGGGAAGTTCTTGGTCAAGGCTTTTACACCTGTAGGACTGGAGAAGATGAGCATGTCATAGTTGAAGTCATTTTTCTCCTCCTCAGTAAAGTCGTTACTTACTGTGCGATACATCACACATTCGGTATGATGCAGATTCTTGGCATCGAGGAGTTCGCTTATAGAGTTGTTGTGGACGCTGCTCAGCGGCACGAGATATTTCTCTGCCTTGTGTTTCACCATTGAGGGTAGCAGGTCGTCTATCTTTCCAGATGTTCCGAAGAAGATTTTTCTTTTGCGATACTGCACATACTTCTGTATATATAGCGCTATCTGCTCTGTCACGCAGAAATACTTCATCGTCTCGGGGATGTTAAGTCTCATCTCCTTGGCAAGTCGGAAATAGTTGTCAATAGCATGTCGTGAGGTGAACACAACGGCAGTATGTTCGAGGATGGAAACTTTTTGCTGACGGAATTCCTTCGATGTCAGCCCCTCCACCTTGAAAAAAGGTCGGAAAACAATCTCTACGCCAAACTCCTTCTCAAGGTCAAAATACGGAGACCTCTCACTTGAAGGTCTTGGCTGCGAAATCAAAATCTTCTTCATTATTTCTCTCTATATGTTTAGTATCAAACTGTCTGTCGTAACACTCAATATCGTCCACAGAAGTCCTGCAGGTATCAATTCGAGCGCACAAAAGTACAAAAATATTTGCAAAGTGAAAGCACTTCCCTTGAAAAATATCACAAAACACCTATAAATTGTCAACAATTCAGTCAAGATTATGGAGGAAATGGCATAAACTTGCAAAAAATTAAGTGGCAAGTTGAAATATATCATCATCACAAGAAAGGGAAGTGATAATATCATGAAGACGGTAGTAATAAAGAGTTGGACATGAAACCAACGCTCGCACCTGTCCTTGTCAAAAAAAATCCAATTGACAAACAAATACACCAATATCCGCATCCACAGAAAGACAAATACTACAGCCGAAAGGATACCTATACAAGCAAGGTGTGACAAGAAGAAACGGCTGTAGTCTGACAACAAATGGTGATATAGGGAATACCCCGTACCTATTGAAAGTGCTGCTGCACCCGTCAGGACATACTGATAACGTAGCTCTGAGGAGGTATCCGTAGCCTCGCTGATGCGCCGCGGAACGAAAAAGAAGCTTCTCGCCTGTCGGACGACAAACGACCAGCTACGCACGATGCAAACTATTGCGGTAAGGGCGACAACCAAGAACAGCACGACCAATTCATTGTCATTGGCAAAGGTGTAGGGTATCAAAGTCCCTTCAACACCTGTGCTCCCTACTCCCAATACTGTCACTAACCTCATCCTATCCTACAATCCGAAGACACGTCTTATCTCGTCAACCCTATCAAGTTTCTCCCAAGTGAAGAGCTCAACCTGCATTGTCTTTGTGGGATGATAATGGCTGGTGAAAGTCTTCTCCACCACCTCATTCTTTCTTCCCATGTGACCATATGCCGCAGTCTCAAAATACATCGGTTGTCTCAACTTGAGCATACGCTCAATAGCTTTTGGACGTAAGTCAAACATCTCACCTACGACCTTGGCTATCTCGCCATCAGTCATGTTGACATGACTCTTTCCGTACGTGTTCACGTATATGTTTATTGGCTTTGCCACACCGATAGCGTAACTCACCTGTACCAGCATCTCATCGGCAACACCTGCAGCAACCATGTTCTTGGCTACGTAACGGGCAGCATATGCAGCAGAACGGTCCACCTTGGAAGAGTCTTTGCCAGAGAAGGCACCACCACCATGAGCTCCCTTTCCGCCATAGGTATCCACGATAATCTTTCTTCCGGTAAGGCCAGTGTCTCCGTGAGGACCGCCGATAACAAACTTTCCTGTAGGATTGACCTTATAGTCAATCTCTCCTTTGAAGAGTTTCAGTTCTTTCTCGCCTAACTGAGCCTTGACACGGGGCATCAGGATGTTTTCCACATCGTCCTTTATCTTTGCCAACATACGATTCTCGTCAGCATCGAAGTCATCGTGTTGGGTAGAGACGACGATGGTTACTATGCGCTGTGGATGACCATCATCAGAATATTCCACAGTGACCTGGCTCTTGGCGTCGGGGCGCAAGTAAGTCATAACCTTGCCCTCCTTACGAATATCCGCAAGAGTGCGCATGATAAGATGTGCCAAATCGAGTGAGACAGGCATGTAATTGTCGGTTTCGTTGGTGGCATATCCGAACATCATACCCTGATCGCCAGCACCCTGCTCGTCCTCATCCTGTCGGTCTACGCCTCGATTGATATCTTCACTTTGTTCGTGAATGGCTGTAAGTATTCCGCAGGAGTTGCCGTCAAACTGATAATCAGCCTTCGTATATCCTATCTTGTTTATGGTCTTACGTGCGATGGTCTGTAAGTCAATATATTCCTCGCTTCTGACTTCACCCATTATTACCACCTGTCCGGTAGTTACAAATGACTCTATTGCCGTTCGTGCATGGCTGTCATAGGCGAGAAACTGATCAAGTAAAGCATCACTAATCTGGTCAGCTACTTTGTCGGGGTGACCTTCCGACACTGATTCGGATGTAAATAAATATGACATAAATATCTCTTGCTATTAAAATTTCAGATTGCAAAGGTACAAATTTAGTTCATAGTTCACAGTGCATAGTTCATAGTTTAGGGCTTGTTTGATTAATGTTTAAGTAATATTAACCATTAAAATAGTCCACTAAATCATGTTTCTCGGATGGTGTTCGAGTATCTCTCTACGTAACATCGAAGTATCTATATGCGTATATATCTCTGTCGTACCAATGCTCTCATGACCGAGAAGTTCCTGAATGACACGCAGGTCAGCACCACCTTCAAGCAGTACTGTCGCAAAAGAATGGCGTAGGGTGTGGGGCGATATAGTCTTAGTGATACCCGCATTCACTGCACATTGTTTTATCATTATCAGAATCATTGTACGAGTGAGGTGGGCACCACGTCGATTCAGGAAAACATAATCCTCTTCGCCCGCTTTTATTTTCATGGCATCACGATCGACATACCACGCAGCAAGCTCCTGTAAAGCACATTCGGAGATAGGTACCAGTCGTTCCTTGTCGCCTTTACCTGTCACCCTGACAAAGCCTTCTTCTTCGAAAATACATGACATCTTTAGGTTGATTAGTTCGGAAACACGCAGACCACACGAAAAGAGGACCTCGATGATAGCCCTGTTTCTTTGTCCTTCCCATTTTGTGAGGTCGATAGAATTCTTCATCATATCAATCTCTTCAGTAGTAAGAACCTCAGGATAACGAGCAGGTATCTTTGGTGACTCCAGCAATTCCGTAGGGTCAGTCTCCATAAATCCGTCGAGCACGAGATAGCGGTAGAAAGCCCTTACACCACTGAGGATGCGTGCCTGCGTACGTGGTGAGGCTCCGATATCGGCAATGGTAGCTGAGAAATTTTCAAGATCGTCTATCTTAACACTATCAAAAGCTATATTGTTTTTACCAAGAAATGCCACCAACTTACCTAAGTCGCGCATATAAGCCTCAACGGTATTGGCAGAAAATCCCCTCTCCAGTTTCAGGTATCTGCGATAGCCATCTGTCACATTCGTGCCTATTTTGTTTGCTGATTCCATTTTTCTTTATACTTTTGCAGATGCAAAGATAAGTTATATTATTGATAAACCACAATTTGACAATTCAATATTTAATGAAAATTCTAATATTAAACGGTCCAAACCTCAACCTCTTGGGAACAAGAGAACCCGGTATATACGGCAATATGTCGATGGATAGCTATATTCCTAAGTTGCAGGCAATGTTTCCAGAGGTACAGATAGACTATTTCCAAAGCAACATCGAGGGTGAGATGATAAATAAGATGCAGGAAGCGGGGTTCTCCTACGACGGCATAGTACTCAATGCTGGAGCCTACACTCACACCAGCATAGCCTTGCTCGATTGCATTCGTTCGCTTACGACTCCCGTCATTGAGGTACATATAAGTAATGTACACGCGCGAGAGGAATTCCGTAATCATTCGGTAATATCGGCAGGATGCAAGGGAGTCATTGCCGGATTTGGTCTTGACAGCTATCGACTGGCGGTAGAGTCCATAGTGCATAGTTAAATAACGTTCTGTGTTCAACGCTCAATGTATTTAGACAGCTATATTCTCTCACACATCGAACCAGAAGGCGACTACCTATACCGTCTCTGGAGAGCCACCAACGTACAACTACTACATGGACGTATGGCAAGCGGTCACCTGCAGGGACGACTATTGAAGATGTTTGTGGAGATGATACAACCACTCAATATCCTTGAGGTTGGTACGTTTAGTGGCTATTCTGCCATCTGTATGGCTGAAGGACTGGCGAACGTGAAACACACAAAAGAACAAGGAGAGAAGAAAGGCAAGGTATATACTTTTGAAATCAACGATGAACAGGAAGAATTCACACGTCCATGGATAGAGGGTTCGCCTGTAGCCAATTATATCGATTTTCGCATAGGCGATGCCATCATCGAGGCTCCCAAGCTCGGTATCTCTTTCGACATGGCATTCATCGATGGCGACAAACGTACATATACTGATGCCTACGAGATGGCACTGACGGTAGTGCGCCCTGGCGGATTCATCCTCGCAGATAACACCCTGTGGGACGGACATGTTAGTGACCCAGCCTATGACCACGACCAACAGACCGTCGGCATACGCCACTTCAACGATCTCGTCGCCAATGACCCACGTGTAGAAGCTGTAATCCTCCCTATGCGCGACGGATTGACGATTGTCAGAGTGAGGAATGATTTCGAGAAGTGAGAAATGAGAGGACTATATAAATTATAACGGAATAACGACAAATAATAATGCAAGAGACAAGACAAAACAGAATAGCAAGACTGCTCCAAAAAGAACTGGCAGAGATATTCCTTGGTCAGACAAGACAGATGAGAGGCGTCATGGTAAGTGTCACTCGTACAAAGATTTCGCCTGACCTGAGCATCTGTACTGCCTATCTTAGTATCTTTCCGAGCGAGAAAGCCGAGGAAATATTGGGAAATATCAACAAAAACGAGAAGAGTATACGCTACGAACTGGGTACACGCATCCGCAATCAGGTGCGCATCATACCAGAGCTAAGATTCTTCATCGACGATTCTTTGGACTATCTCGACCGAATTGACGAGCTGCTGAAGAAATGAACAGGGTATCATACTACATTGCCCGACGATACCTCTTCTCTAAGAAGAGCACACATGTCATCAACGTCATAAGTATCATCTCAATGATAGGAGTGGCAGTTGCCACTGCTGCTATGGTCGTCGTTTTGAGCGGTTTCAACGGGTTCTCCGACCTTGTTGCCTCATTTTTCACCTCCTTTGATCCACAGATAAAAGTGTCACCCGCCAAGGGGAAGACCTTACCTGCCGATGATCCATTATTGATACAGATAAAAGCTATGCCAGAAGTAGAGGTGGCAACGGAGTGTGTAGAAGACCAAGCCCTCGCCATCTATCATGATTGTCAGGCAATGGTAACCATCAAGGGCGTAGAGAACAATTTCGACTCGCTCACCAACATTCGTAACATCCTATATGGTGACGGCGAATACATGCTTCATGCTGCCAATCTGGAATATGGCATACCCGGCATCCGACTGGCACAATCACTTGGAACTGGCGCACACTGGCAGGACTATCTACACATATATGCCCCCGTAAGAGAAGGACAGCCAGACTTGTCTAACCCTGCGAGTGCATTTATCGAAGACTCACTTATCTCCGCTGGGGTCGTCTTCCAAGTAAATCAAGCTAAATACGACAAGGCACATATCATCACCTCCATCCATTTCGCGCGTCAACTCTTCAATCGACAAGGTGAAATCAGTTCGCTCGAACTTCGATTGAAAGCAGGTATAGACATCGAAAAAACTAAGAATACAATAAAGGAACTTGCTGGAGACAAGCTTTTGGTTCAGGATCGTTACGAACAGCAGGCGGAAACATTCAACATCATGCAGATAGAAAAGCTGTTTGCGTATATCTTCCTGACTTTCATCCTTCTGGTGGCATGCTTTAACATCATTGGTTCTCTGTCTATGCTCATCATAGACAAAAAAGAGGACATTCAGACTCTGCACAATCTCGGAGCCACTAACAAACAGATAAATGAGATATTCCTATTAGAAGGTAGGATGATTTCACTTGTCGGCGCCGTATTCGGCATAGCTGTCGGACTATTGCTCTGTTGGTTGCAACAGACATTTGGACTCGTACGTCTTGGTGACTCCAGCGGTAGTTTCGTTATAGACGCCTATCCCATAAGCGTACACCCATGGGACATTGTGGTAATCTTCCTTACCGTAATTATTGTTGGATGGATTGCCGTTTGGTATCCAGTGAATAAGATAATGCGCAATACGTAAGGTCATATGGAGCCTTGCTGCAAAGCATATTACATTATGCGGCATTTATGCCCTAAGGTCAATTACGCATTATGCATTACGAATTACGCATTATTATAGGTATTCGCTAAAATCAGTCAACCGCATATCTCCCTTGCGCAGATATGTGTCATGAAAGGCCAGCGCTGCTCTCATGTGCTGCGGCTCGTGTCCCATCGGCGCGATGTGCTTCAGATAATCACGAAGGAGTGGTTTGTAATCTGGATGAGCACAATTCTCTATTATCTCGTATGCACGATGTACGGGTCCCTTACCTCTCAAGTCAGCTATACCCTGTTCTGTAGCAATAATATCTACATCATGCTCTGTAGAATCAACATGGCAACACATGGGTACAATAGCTGAAATCTTTCCGCCCTTTGCCGTAGAAGGTGTGGTGAAGATAGAGATATATCCATTGCGCTCATAGTCGCATGACCCACCAATACCATTCATCAATGCCGAGCCACAGATGTGACTGGAATTCTCATTGCCATAAATGTCGCACTCCAGCGGGGTGTTGATGGCAATTACCCCTAAACGTCTGATTACCTCTGGCGAGTTGGCTATCTCACTTTGACGAATCGTAAGGTGTTTGGAGAAATAGTCCATATTCTCATATACCCTCTGCAGAGCCTCATTAGTAACGGTCATCGCCGTAGCCGACGCATAACCTATGCGACCCTCAAGCATGTAGTTTATAGCTGCGTCCTGTACCACCTCTGAGTATACATTAAATCTTGGGATGAGCTTGCTTGTACCAAGAGCCTTCAAGACAGCATTACCAGTGGTTCCTACTCCACTCTGTATCGGGAGGAATTGTTTTGGTATACGCCCCACCTTCATATCATTGGCAAGCAAGTCAGCAACATGATGACCTATGAGCATTATCTCCTCATCTGGATCTTTGAAGGCGCGGGCCTCTTCTGGGATGTTGCTCTCTATCACACCAACGATTTTCTTTGGATCTATCGACACATAGTCCTTTCCTATACGGTCATAGGGTGAGTGTATTTCCATCACCTCACGATTGTCCCACACTTCACGTGGCTCCCATGTATCATGCAGATAGCGAGAATTGGGATTATGAAACTGGTTGTGCTCTATAATTATCTTCTTAGCTATGCGCGCTATTGTTGCCACAATACCACCAGCGGATGTAAGGAACGCCTTGCATTCGGTCTCGCCTTCCTCCATATCGCTCACCTCAATGACGGCCCAGTCCACTTCTCCATAGAAACCACGACGCAACCGTTCTGCCATGTGTCCGAGGTGCATATCCTCATACTCCACCTCACCGAGATTGGTATGCGTACGAAAATCTTTATTGGTAGAGAATGGTGCACGGAAGCGTAAAGCCTTGGCAGCAGCCATGTCTCCCTCCACACTCTGGCACGACGAGGCACCTGTCAATATTCCTATTCCGAACTCCTCACCCTGCTCGTGCAGGCGTATAGCCCTCTTCGACAACTCTCTGAAGATTGCCTTCGGATTGCCATTAGGTGTAAAACCAGACAGGGCAAGAGTGTCTCTGTCCTTGATCATCTCCGCTGCCTCGGCAGCCGTAATACGTCTGTATGCCATGTGTATTTGTTGTGATTTAGGTTGCAAAGGTAGTGAAAAATGTAAATATCGCATAATATAACAACGTAAAAAACCAGAGCAAAAGGAAAAAATTGCGCATTATGCATTACACATTAAGCATTATTTACTACCTTTGCACCATTCTAATAATAATGCGGTTATGAAGAAATGTAAGTTTTTTGTATTCTGCGCCATGCTCTTGGGCGTCTGTCTTATGACATCGTGCTCTACTAAGCAGCAAGCCATAAATAGTCTTGACAAATTTGCCAACGAACTGCGCAAGAACAGTGCTGACTACACCTTGGAAGACTGGAAACATGCTGCAGAGAAATACCAAAAGGTTAACAACAAGATTCTGAAGCACGACGACTATACCCTCGCCGAGCAGAAAGAGATTGCAAAGAAAGAACTGGATGTACTTATTGCCATTAAACATGGACTGGCTGACAGTGTACCAGGTATCATCTTCAACATGATAACCGACTTCAGTTCACTACAAGAGAAGATAGAAGAACTAATACAATAAAAAAATAAACAATGGATCAGACTTTATTAATATACAATACCCTAACCAGACAGAAGGAACGCTTCGAACCACTGCATGCACCCAACGTAGGAATGTATGTCTGCGGACCAACCGTATATGGAGACCCACATCTGGGTCATGCGCGTCCTGCCATCACGTTCGACTTGCTGTTCCGCTATCTCAAGCACCTGGGCTACAAGGTACGTTACGTACGCAACATCACCGACGTAGGCCATCTGGAGCACGATGCCGACGAGGGCGAGGACAAGATTGCGAAGAAGGCACGACTCGAGCAGCTGGAGCCAATGGAGATAGCGCAATACTATACTAATCGTTACCATCAGGCTATGGAGGCACTCAACGTGCTGCCACCAAGTATTGAGCCACATGCAACAGGTCATATCATCGAACAGGAACAGCTGGTAAAGGAAATCATAGACAACGGATTCGCATACGAGTCGAACGGCTCCATATACTTTGACATCGAGGCATACAACAAGAAACACAAGTACGGCATACTCTCTGGTCGCACACTTGAAAATATCAAAGATGCAAGCCGCGAGCTCGATGGCGTGGGCGAGAAACACAACCAAGCCGACTTCGCATTATGGAAGAAGGCATCTCCCGAGCACATCATGCGTTGGCCGTCACCTTGGAGCGACGGATTCCCTGGATGGCACTGTGAGTGCACCGCTATGGGACGTAAGTATCTTGGCAAGCAGTTCGATATTCACGGAGGCGGTATGGACCTCATCTTCCCTCACCATGAGTGCGAGATAGCGCAGGCTGTGGCATCACAGGGCGAGCCGATGGTGAAATACTGGATGCACAACAACATGATTACCATCAACGGACAGAAGATGGGTAAGTCGCTCGGCAACTTCATCACGCTTGAGCAGTTCTTCACTGGCAACCACAATTCCCTGGAGAAAGCCTACTCGCCAATGACCATCCGCTTCTTCATACTCTCTGCCCACTATCGCGGCACCGTCGATTTCTCCAACGATGCATTGCTCGCCAGCGAGAAAGGACTCGAGAAACTCATGAATGCCATCAACGACTTGGAACGCATCACACCAAGCAAAGCATGCGATGCCGAGACCGATAAGATAGTCAAGTCGCTCCGACAGAAGTGCTACGATGCAATGAACGACGATCTCGCCACACCACAGGTCATCAGTCATCTCTTCGAGGCTTGCTCAGTAGTAAACAAGCTTATCGACCACAAGGCTACAATATGCGCAGACTGCCTGCAAGAACTGAAAGACACTATGCACCTCTTCACCTTCGACATACTCGGACTGCGCAATGACAAGGGTGCTAACAACGATGCACGCGAGGAAGCCTTCGGCAAAGTTGTGGACATGGTGCTTGACCTCCGATCACAGGCAAAAGCCAATAAAGACTGGGCTACAAGCGACAAGATTCGTGACGAGCTCGCAGCCGCTGGCTTTGAGGTGAAAGACACCAAGGATGGTGTTACGTGGAAGTTGAATAAGTAAATACACTCAACTTTCGGAAGCTCTGCTTCCTTAGTGGTGAGGAGCAGGGAGCAGGGGGACCTCCGCGAAGCGCCTGAGCACCTACGGAGCGCAAGAAGGTGCAAGAGAGAAGATTAACGTCAAATCTTCTTCGGTAGTGGTGGAACAGAATCTGGGACCTTAAAGTTCTGGATTTTGTTTTTTTGTCGCATTATCTTTCGCTTATCCTGCTTTGAGATGACGGCGCGGTCGGTGACATAAAATTCGCTGAACACATCTGCCTGATGACGCTCATCGGCATCAACAAAACGAAAGATAAAAGCTTGATGCTTATGTGAAGAGGAGAGGTCAAGATAGGAGGTGGTTTTATTCTTATTCATATTATATCTCTCCCGTTCGTCGAAGACTATCATCCGTGCATCTACACCTGCCAACTTCAACTGGCTCATGTCCAACTCATGGTTAGGCCTACCAGTAAGTTCATCTAAGAAAATCTCGATTTCATCGCACGAACGACTGATATTTCCTGCCTTCTTATCCAGCAGATCGATGTCTCCATTATTGCGTTGTGAATACTCCTCCCCATCAATACTATTGATCAGAGGTGTCACTTCAAGATTTGGCATAGCTATACGGAGAAGAGTCTCATCGCTGCCATCGGTCTGCAAGCGTTCGCCAAGGAACTTCCTGTCCGCAAACTCACCTTTTCCGTCAGCAGGAATGAAGAACTCCATCATACCATCGACAACATGAGTCAATACCGAGTCAGTATACTGGTATGTACGGTAATATCCCTTCAGCCGGATATACTCATCCTGTGCTCTTCCTTCCATTGGCAACAAGAAGGAAAGCACACAACATAACAATATGACGATATAACAATTACGCATTAAGAATTACGCATTACGCATTAAGCATTACGCATTAAGCATTACGCATTAAGCATTAAGCATTGCTATCAACTCTTTCACTCCCTCACTTGCGCCCTTCTTTATATGTTTCACTCTGTCTGTGATATTTTTTACATCGTCCGAAGGATCAATTAGGTAGATAGGCACATCCGCAGGTGCATAATGAAGCAATCCTGCAGCAGGATACACATTCAGGCTGGTACCAATAACCACTAACATGTCAGCATCCATACATTCCCTGATGGCAGGTTCTATCATTGGCACGCTCTCACCAAAGAACACTATAAACGGACGTAGCAGACTACCATCGCCCGCCTTAGCACCAACAGGCACCTCGGCATTATCCTCACCCAATTCTTGTACATACTTCTCATTATACGGGTCACGGCTCGAGCATACCTTTGCCAGCTCGCCATGCAAGTGTATCACTTTTGAACTACCAGCCTTCTCATGAAGGTTGTCAACGTTCTGCGTCACCACCACCACATTGTATTCCTTTTCCAACTGAGCAATCAGCTTATGTCCCTCATTTGGTTGTGCGGCATACAATTTCTTACGCAAGCCATTATAGAAGTTCGTCACCAACTCCGGGTCACGCTCCCATCCCTCATGCGTTGCCACCTGCTCCACCGGGAAGTTTTCCCAAAGACCATCATTGCCACGAAAAGTCTTGAACCCACTCTCCACCGACATGCCCGCACCTGTAAGAAATACTATCTTCTTCATAATCTTTGAGTTTTATATGTTTCACGTACAAAGGTATCATATTTTTTTCGTCATAAAGCATGTTTTCAATCTTTTTTCATCTAAAAAGCAAAAAAAATCACTTTTTTTTTGGAGGATTTCTATTTTGTATTTATATTTGCAACTGATATTCAGCAGTTTAAACTAACCCAAATGCTTATCTGCAACCGAAAGTCAACTAACCTATTCCTTGCTTTCGTCGTGACGACGATATGTCTTGGGCTCTGCTCGTGTAGCGAGCAGAAGAAGCGCTATGTCATCGGAGTATCCCAATGTTCCACAGATATTTGGCGCGACAAACAAAATGCGGAACTGAAGGTAGGCGCATATATGCATGACAATGTGGAGTTGATCTTCTCTGCAGCCCACGATAATGACATGCGACAGATACAACAGATTGACAGTCTCGTAGCTCAAGGCATCGACCTTCTGATTGTAGCACCCAATCACATCTCTAAAATCACACCAGCCATCGACCACACCTACGATAGCGGCATCCCAGTCGTAGTGTTCGAACGCAAACCAAGTTCCAACAAATATACAGCTTCGTCAAGTGCCGACAACTACGAGATAGGCGACATCATGGGCGACCATATCGCAACAAAGCTCAACGGCAAAGGTAACATCATTGAGATACAAGGACTTGAAGGTTCTTCTCCAGCCATCGACCGCCACGCAGGATTCCTTCACTCCATCAACATGCACCCAGAGCTACACATGGTGGCCAGTCTGCAAGGCGACTGGACCGAGCAAAGCGCATACAGCGCCATGAGCCGATGGCTGCAATCAGCAACCACCTCTCAGATAGAAAATGTCGACTACATCTTTGCTCACAACGATCGTATGGCTATGGGTGCACGACAAGCTCTGATAGAATATCTTGACGAACATCATCTCGACCGACCGCTGCCACTCTTCTGCGGCATCGACGGACTGTCAGGTAAGAATGGAGGAATCAACCTCGTATGCGACTCCATCCTCGATGCCACATACATCTATCCCACAGCAGGCGACGAACTCTTGGAGCTTGCGCTCAACATCCTCGAGCACAAACCATATAAAAAAGAGAACCTGCAGATTACGACACTTGTTACACACTACAATGCCGACGCCCTGCTGATGCAGGCAGAAGAAATCAATCGCCAGTCAAAGTATCTCGAGCAACTACACAACCAGGTGGGTACATATATCGACCTGCTTAACTATCAGCGTCTTATCAACCTGTATGCCTATGCAGCCATAGCCCTGCTATTACTCACCCTTGTCATAGCCTATCTATATTACCATCAACGCATACGCATCAGCAAGGAACGCCAGCAGATAGCTCGCGACCGTCTGAACTTCTATACGCTCATCAGCCATAGGCTTCGCACACCACTGACACTCATCGAGGGACCACTCCATCAACTCATCCACTCAGACACATATAAAAATATGGATGCCAGCACTAAGGAGATGGTCGGCATCATGGATAGAAACACCAAACAATTGTCTGAGCTAATCAATCAGATACTCGACGGTGTGATAGAGGATCAAAACATTACAGATATCATCATAACCGATGACCTTCCGGAACCCCTCATCCAGCAGCCATCACCAATAGAGGAGAGCTATGAGCGCGCCACACTACTCATCGTTGACGACAACGCCGACATACGTCACTATCTGCGTAACATCCTGAAAGAAAAATATGACATTATCGAGGCTGCCGACGGATATATCGGACTAAAACAAGCGCGCTCGGAGGTGCCCGACCTTATCATCTCTGACGTGATGATGCCTAACATGAACGGGCTCCAATTCTGCCAGAGCATCAAGAACGACATTGTGACCAGCCATATACCAGTCATACTGCTCACCGCCCGCGCTATGAACCACCATCAGATAGAGGGTTATGAGCATGGCGCCGATGCCTATCTCAGCAAACCGTTCGACGAACACCTGCTGCTTTCCCGTATTGCCAACCTGTTACAAAGCAGAAGACAACTGAAAAGAATTTTCGAAGAACAGCACAACAGCAGCAACGGTCACACCCAGATGCCAGCAAGTCCTATCAATCAGCAAGACCTACGCGAATCAGCCTTCCTACGAAAATTCAACGACATCATCAACGAGCATCTTAACGATTCCACACTAAGCATAGAAGAGCTCGGCAACTATATGGTAATGTCGCGTGTCCAACTCTATCGCAAGGTAAAAGCCATCACAGGCTATTCGCCAGTGGAAGTAGTACGCAAGCAACGTCTCCTGCGCGCCCACACCTTGCTACAGTCCACCGACAAGACCATCTCCGAGATAGCCTATGAGGTAGGATTTGCCGACCCGTCATACTTCACCAAATGCTTCAAAGACGAATACGGCATGCTGCCAGGCGAGGTGAGGAAATGAGAAAAGAGTAGACGAGTGATGGAAACGAGGGATGCGGAATAAGCAGATTATCTCCGATGAAATCGGGTAAAAACAAAAAAGGGAATGCTCACACACTCCCTAATTTTTTATTAACCTAATCAAAATTACAATCTTCTACCTTTGATACCTATTAAATCATACATAACAAAGCTAAAACTCAAACATAAAGTTCTTTACCTTATAACTAACTAACCATTTGTAACTTTTGACTTTAAGTAGTGATATCATCTCACGATGACACTGCAAAGGTATACACAATATATATATATCACCCGTAATTTTTATTCAAATAGCAGGAAATTTGATACAACGAACAAAAATTACTAAGTTTTGTAACATTTGTCGCATCACTATTGATTAATTATAATATTTTTCTTCAAATACTCTACCTAAAATAATTATATTTTTTTTGGAATTACAAAAAATCTACTAACTTTGCACGCAAACTTACTTAAACAACACATCTATCACAAAATGAAGACCAAGAAATGTCTGATACTACTCTGCCTTTTGTGTGTGTTATTTTCATCATGCACCAAACCCCAAAAAACATACGTCATAGGCGTTTCACAATGTTCTGCCGACATCTGGCGTGAGAAGCAGAATGCCGAAT
>ODAI013481689.1_pt1 | contig 19982 bp, 21 predicted proteins | sample 1539321 | NCBI WGS metagenome assembly ODAI01 (sample SAMN02144231, study PRJEB22623) | gut metagenome | biome: sheep rumen | host: Ovis aries | place: New Zealand
AGGAACTCGCTGGTGCGCAGGAAAGGACGGGTGCGCATCTCCCAGCGCATCACGTTGCACCACTGGTTGCACATCAGAGGCAGGTCGCGCCAAGAGTGAATCCAGTTCTTATAAGTGTTCCAGATGATCGTCTCCGATGTGGGGCGGATGATCAGTTCCTCCTCCAGCTTGGCTGCAGGGTCAACCACCACACCGCCGTCGGCGGCTTTCAGTCGGTAGTGCGTCACCACGGCGCATTCTTTGGCGAAGCCTTCCACGTGTTCGGCTTCTCTTGAAAGAAATGATTTGGGGATGAGCAGGGGGAAGTAGGCATTCTGAGCGCCCGTCTCCTTAAACATCTTGTCTAACTGCTGCTGCATCTTCTCCCAGATGGCATAGCCATAGGGCTTGATAACCATACATCCACGCACGGCCGACTGTTCGGCCAGGTCGGCTTTGACCACCAGGTCGTTGTACCACTGACTATAATTGTCGGCTCGCTTTGTTAAATCTTTTAATTCTTTTGCCATGATTTTTGTTCGTTTTCTTAAAATTTGCTGCAAAGGTACGAAAAAGTTTAGAGTTTTGTGTTTAGAGTTGGGGGAAATTTACTACTTTTGCATCAAATTTTTAAGAGTTTCACTAAATTAAACACAAAAGAAGATGAAAACGAAATTGATTTCCTTGCTGCTCTGTGTGGGCATGCTGATAGGTTGTAACAACACTCAGAAGGGTGCTGGCATCGGTGCCGGAGGCGGTGCCCTGCTGGGCGGTGTCATCGGAGCCATTGCCGGCAATACTGCCGTCGGTGCTGCCATCGGCGGCGTGGTGGGTGCCGGAGCTGGAGCACTCATAGGCCGCAAGATGGACAAGGCTAAGGCCGCTGCCCAGCAGGTGCAGAACGCCAAGGTGGAGACCGTCCAGGACAACAACGGACTGCAGGCCGTAAAGGTGACGTTTGACTCCGGTTTGCTCTTTGCCACCGGCAAGTCTGATCTGTCGGCTTCGGCCAAGAATTCGTTGGCTCAGTTTGCCAACGTGCTGAAGACCAATGGCGACTGCGACGTAGCCATCCAGGGCTATACCGACAATGCTGGCTGGCGCGGCTCGTCGGCTGCCGAGAGGGCTCAGAAGAACAAGGCTCTGTCGCTTGACCGAGCCACTGCCGTTTCGAGCTATCTGCTGAGCCTCACCGTTCCCGCCACTCAGATCAAGAGTGTCGAGGGCCTTGGCGAGGCCAATCCCGTAGCCGACAACACGTCTGCTGCCGGACAGGCACAGAACCGTCGTGTCGAGGTATATATGTATGCCTCGCAGCAGATGATTCAGAAGGCCGAGGCCGGCACGCTGCAGTAAATCTGTTTGACACACCAACAGCCTCAGGCTAACATTTTCCGACGTTGAAAACCATTTTTACGAAAATCAAACAGACCGTCAGATGGATAGTGGTGGCGTTCTTTGCCTCCACTATTCTTTCTGTCGTTGCCCTGCGTTGGGTGCCGGTATGGTTTACGCCGCTGATGTTCATCCGTGTCTATCAGCAGGTGAAGGCCGGCGAGAGTATGACGCTGCACCACGATTGGGTCTCGCTCGACGAGATAAGCCCATCGCTGTCGCAGGCGGTAATGGCCTCCGAGGATGCCCACTTCCTGGAGCACCACGGCTTCGACTTCAAAGCCATCGAGCATGCCGCCATGCGCAACATGCAGCACCCCGAGAAGCGCAAGCTCGGCGCCAGCACTATCTCGCAGCAGACTGCCAAGAACGTGTTCCTATGGCCGGGGCGCTCATGGCTGCGCAAGGGGCTTGAGGTCTATTTCACGGCACTCATCGAACTGTTGTGGCCCAAGGAGCGCATCATGGAGGTCTATCTCAATTCCATCGAGATGGGCCGGGGCATCTATGGTGCCGAAGCCGTGGCCGAACATCACTTCCGCACCACGGCCTCTGAGCTGACCCGTGAGCAATGTGCGTTGATAGCCGCAACGCTGCCCAACCCGAGGCGGTTCGACTCGTCGCGCCCCAGCCCATACATGCTGAAACGGCAGCGGCGCATCCTGCACGAAATGAAGTTTGTGCAGCCCCTACAGCATCATCATTTATAGGTATTTTGCATGCCTGGGTAGGCCGTAAGTTGAAAAAATTGCTTACCTTTGCAAAAAAGTTGTACCAATGAAACTTTCTGAGCTTACCACAGGAGAGAGCGGCATCATCGTCAAGGTGCATGGGCACGGCGGGTTCCGCAAGCGTATTATCGAGATGGGCTTCGTCCGCGGGCAGACCGTCCGCGTGTTGCAGAACGCCCCGCTGCAAGACCCCGTCATCTACCAGCTGATGGGCTACGAGGTGAGCCTCCGTCACCAGGAGGCCGAGATGATAGAGGTGTTCACCGGCGACGGAGACGACGACGTCTCCATACCTGGCAACGGCCTGCAGGGCCATGTGCCCGACATCACCCCCGAGAGCCACCCCGACGACTATCTGCACCACATGGCTATGCGCCGCCACCGCACACTGAATGTGGCCCTGGTGGGCAATCCCAACTGCGGCAAGACGTCGCTGTTCAACTTCGCCTCCGGAGCCCACGGCCATGTGGGCAACTACTCGGGTGTTACCGTCGATGCCTCCGAGGCTCATGCCTCCTTCTTCGGCTACGACTTCCGGCTGACCGACCTGCCGGGCACCTATTCGCTCTCGTGTTATTCCCCAGAGGAACTCTATGTGCGCGAACACCTGACGGAGCAGTCGCCTGACGTCATCGTCAACGTCATCGATGCCTCCAACCTGGAGCGCAACCTCTATCTCACCACCCAGCTGCTCGACATGGACCTGCCGATGGTGTGTGCGCTGAATATGTTCGACGAGTTCCAGCAGCGCGGAGACACCGTCAATCTGAAGGTGCTCTCTACGCTCTTCGGCACACCCATGGTACCCACGTCGTTCAAGAAGGGCGAGGGCGTCGAGCAGCTCTTCCGCACCATCATCCAGGTCTATGAAGGTGCTAGCGACACTGCACGCCACATCCACATCAACTACGGCCACGAGATAGAAGACGGCATTCGCCACATCCAGCATTTCCTCAAGCCCGACCCATCTATTCCCCTGCGCTACTCTACGCGCTACGTAGCCCTGAAGCTGCTGGAACACGACACCCACATCGAGCGGTTCATCCGCCAGCAGGCCGGGGCCCGCAGCAAGGGCATCCTGGTGGAGCGCGACAAGGCGGCCTCGCGTGTGTATGAAGAGACGCTCACCGACTCCGAAACGGCCATCATGGATGCCAAGTACGGCTTCATCAACGGCGCGCTGACCGAGGCCTGTTTCAAGGCCGGTACCAAGCACGACAACTACCGCACTACGCACCTCATCGATGCCGTGCTGTCGAACCGCTGGCTGGGGTTCCCCATCTTCTTCGCCATGCTGTTCCTGATGTTCCAGACCACCTTCGTGCTGGGTCAGTATCCGATGGACTGGATAGAGTCCGCCGTCGGGTGGCTGGGCGATTTTGTCAGCCACCGCATGCCCGACGGTCCACTGCGCTCCATGCTGGTCGATGGCATCATAGGCGGCGTTGGTGCCGTCGTCGTCTTCCTGCCCCAGATCCTCATTCTCTATTTCTTCATCTCGCTCATGGAGGACTCCGGCTACATGTCGCGTGCAGCCTTCATCATGGACCGTCTCATGCACGGCATGGGCCTGCACGGCAAGTCGTTCATCCCCCTGGTCATGGGTTTCGGGTGCAACGTGCCCGCCATCATGGCCACCCGTACCATTGAGAGCCGCCGCTCGCGTCTCATCACCATGCTCATCCTGCCCTTCATGTCGTGCTCGGCGCGGCTGCCCATCTACATCATGATTGTCGGCATGTTCTTCGCCCCCGAATACCAGTCGTGGGTCATGCTGTCGCTCTATGTCGTGGGCATCGTGGTGGCCATCGTGGTGAGCAAGCTCTTCTCCACGTTCGTGATCAAGGGCGAAGACACCCCCTTCGTCATGGAACTGCCGCCCTACCGCTGGCCCACGGCAAAGGCCATAGGCCGCCATACGTGGGAGAAAGGCAAGGAGTATCTCAAGAAGATGGGCGGCATCATCCTCGTGGCCAGTATCATCGTCTGGGCCCTGGGCTATTTCGGCCCGGAGGGCGTGGCGTCGTCGATGGACCGCTCGTACATCGGCATGACGGGGCGCTTCATAGCCCCTGTCTTCTCGCTGCAGGGCTTCACGTGGCAGCTCGACGTGTCGCTGCTGGCCGGTGTGGGTGCCAAGGAGATTGTCGCCAGCACTATTGGCGTCCTGGGCGGTCTCGACTCGCTGTCGCCGCTGGTGGCCTATAGCTACCTGCTCTTCGTGCTGCTCTATTTCCCATGCATCGCCACGATAGCCGCTATCCGCCATGAGACAGGCTCGTGGCGGTGGGCTGTGTTTGCCGCCGTCTATACCACCTGCCTCGCATGGCTTGTCTCGGCAGCGGTTAGCCGTTTCGGTGGCCTCCTGTCCGGCTGCTGAGCGGTTGTTGCATTGTTTATCAAAACAATGACAATATGAATTTCTTAGAACTTGTGAAGAACAGTCCTACACCCGACGGCTTCCTTGCTGATGCTCGACGGCTTCCTTGTTCACCAATAGAAGCTTCCATGCTCACCAAGAGCGGCTTTATGGATATATGAGAAAATTCGTTAGAAACAGAGAAAGATTTCTTTCTCCTTTCACCGTAGTGCTAATGCACTGATGATAAGTGTGTTACGGTGAAGGGAGCTTCTTGTTGCCCTTTCACCCAAGGATGTCTGGCGGATTCCTTCAGCTGTATTTCCTTCCCCACCTCCTTTCTCGGTAGCAGTCTTAACAATCGAGGGGCAGATTAGCGAACATTCAGGGCGAGTTGCAGGTTTATCATCTGCCGACGTTCGTCAGCAGTATTGCCGACGTTCGTCAGCAATACTGCCGACCTACGTCGGCAGATGCTGGTACACATGCTGACGGACAACAGGTGGCTTCGTGTCCTGTTCAGAAATCCAAGTTTCCGTCATTTTAGCTCTACAATAGGACACCTTATTTTTTAAGCAAGAGCGAAATGAATGATACCCTTTTGGCTGCTTTAGCTGCCTCAGTTGTGCTCCTTTCACCGTAACGTGTTGTTTCCCAGTATGCTAATGCTACGGTGAAAGGAAAAATAAAAATCATGCTCCATTGAAACTCAGTGGAGCATGAAATGAGAAGTATATAGAAACAATGCGTTTCTTCGACAGGAGGCGAGTCCTACTATAGCGTGACACCGTTCTTGAAGATAGAGATTTCGCGGTATCCGTTCTCTTCGTTGCGGGCGTGTTCGCCACTGGCTACTGCCAACACCTTGTCGATGAACTCAGGAACGAGTTCCTGCATGGTGCGCCCCTCTACCAACTGGCCGGCAGAGAAGTCAACCCAGTGGGGCTTGTTCTTGGCCAGGGTGGGGTTGGTGGCTATCTTCATGGTGGGTACGAAGGTGCCGAACGGCGTGCCGCGACCGGTGGTGAACAGCACGATGTGGCAACCGCAGGAGGCCAGTGCCGTAGAGGCCACGAGGTCGTTGCCGGGAGCAGAGAGCAGGTTCAGTCCGTGGTGCTGCAGTCGGTCGCCATACTCCATGACGCCGCTGACGGGAGCCTTGCCGCACTTCTGTGTGCAGCCGAGAGCCTTGTCTTCGAGTGTGGAGATACCGCCGGCCTTGTTGCCTGGCGAGGGATTCTCCCCTACGGGTTCGCCGTGCGACAGGAAGTAGTTCTTGAAGTTGTTAATCATCGATACCGTCTGTTGGAAGAGTTCGGGTGTCTCGCAGCGGTTCATCAGGATGGTTTCTGCTCCGAACATCTCGGGCACCTCGGTGAGTACGCTGGTGCCGCCCTGGGCTACCAGCCAGTCGCTGAACTCGCCGACCAGCGGGTTGGCAGTGATGCCGCTGAAGCCGTCGGAGCCACCACACTTCAGGCCCACGCGCAGTTTGGCTACGCTGACCTCCTCGCGCTTGTCCTGCGAGGCCTGCTTGTAGAGGTCGCGAAGTATCTCCATACCGGCCTCCATCTCGTCGCCCTCGACGCGCTGTGTCACCAGGAGCTTGATGCGGTCTTTGTCGTAGTCGCCCAGCATGGCCATGAAGTCTTCGGGTTGGTTGTTCTCACAGCCGAGGCTGAGCACGAGCACGCCGCCTGCATTGGGGTGCAGGCAGATGTCGCGCAGCACCTTGCGGGTGTTCTCGTGGTCTTCAGAGAGCTGCGAGCAGCCATAGTTGTGGTGCCACGTCCAGATGCTGTCGATATTTTTGCAGCCCGTCTCTTCGCGCAGCCGCTGAGCCATGCGCTCTGCGATGCCGTTGACGCAGCCGACAGTAGGCACAATCCATATCTCGTTGCGCACGCCCACGTCGCCGTTCTTGCGCACATAGCCCTTGAAGGTGCGCTTCTCGTCGCCGATGTGGCTGATGTCGCTCTTGGCATCGACGGGCTTGTAGGTGTATTCCAGCGTGCCGGAGAGGTTGGTCTTCAGGTTGTTCTCGTTCACCCAGTCGCCGGCCTTCATGGCCTGGCGTGCATGGCCGATGGGGTAGCCGTACTTGATGATGTCCTCGCCCTCGCTGACGTCTTTGATGAGTACTTTGTGACCGGCCGGTGTGTCCTGGTTCACAGTGATTTGCTTGCCGTCAACGTCGATGATGTCGCCCTTGGCTTTTGGCGACAGGCATACCACGACGGAGTCGGCGGGATTGATTTTTAAAAAAGTAGCTTGCTGCATAGTAATAAATAATGTATTGTGTTTAGTTTATCCGATATTCTTGCGGCGGTAGTAGTCGATGTTCTCCTTGGTGAGCAGCTCGATGGGCATGTAGTTCACCGGTTCAATCTCTTTCTTCAGCACGATGGCGTTGAAGAGACACTCGATGCACGAGTAGCCCTGCATATAGCCGTGCTGTGCGATGAGGAACGAGATGGTGCCCTGGCGCACGCACTCGGCGTTCTTGGGCACCATGTCGTAGCCCATGATCTGGATGTTGCGGCGGTTGCTCTGACGCAGGAATTCGCCTACGAGATGGGCCTTGGAGTTGAACGTGATGCAGTGATGGACCTGGGGGTGCTGTGTGAAGAAGTCTTCCAGGATGCGGTCGTAGTGCTCGCGCTTCTCGTCAAGCGAGAGGTTGACCTCGGTAATGACGACATCGGGGAAATGGTCGTGCATATAGTGGCGGAATCCCATTTCGCGGTTCTCCTGCTGTTTCGAGGCCACCAGTCCGTTGCGCATCTGCTTCATGAGCATGATTTCCTTCTCCTTAGGTGCCAGCATCATGAGCATGCGGGCAGCGAAATAGCCGCTGGAGAAAGAGTCTTGTCCGAAGAACGACAACGGCTTGAGGTCGGGCATGTAGGAGTCGAGCAGAATGAACGGTATGTTCTGGTCGTGCAACTGGTCGGTGAATTTGCGGGTGACGTCAAGCTTCGAGGGTACGACGATGACACCGTCAGGCTGCTGTTTCAGACACTCGTTGGTGGTGCGTATGAAGGTTTCGGCCGAGAAGCGGTTGTAGTACATCATTTCCGCGTGAATACGGAAGTCGCGCCGCCGCTCGCAAGCCTCGGCCACTCCTTCCTCTACCTCTGCCCAGTAGGCTTCCGATTCGTGCTTGGGAATGATGCAATAAAACGTGTACGACTTGTTGTAAGCCAGTGCTGAGGCATACATGTTGGGCTTGTAGTCCATTTCCTCCAAGGCTTTCTTCACTTTCTCCAGAGCCTTGGGCGATACGTTTGGGCGTTCGTGCAGCACACGATCTACGGTGCCTACGCTCACGCCGGCTCGCAATGCAATGTCTTTGATTCTGATTTTTCCTGTATCCATAGTCCTTGCAAAGGTACGAAAAGTCGGTTGAACTACCAAAAATATTCCAGGAAAAATTATCGGTAGTCTTTTTCGCTGATGGTGGTGTCAAGGAGTTTGCGACCCTTGTCCTTCGCCGAGAAATAGATGTAGCGGAAACTGTAGCCCGCCTCTTTGTAAAGTTTCAGGTGAGCCGAGTTGCGCACCTGGTTGCGCAGCAGCTGGTGGGCATCGCTCTTGCTGACGGCATCGGCATCGTCGGCATTGCCGTAGAGCGTGTAGGCATAACATACGGTATGTGACGGTGCATGAAACGTCATGCTGTCCATCACCGTAAACTCGTCGATGCGTAACGGGCAGTGCTTCTTGGTGTAGCTCTTCGATTCCCGCTGGCAGCGCTCTTCGAGCGACTCCTGGCAGGCTATAGCGAGCAGGGCTGCAGCGAGGAGCAGAAGGGTGTGGGAGATGTACTTCATCGTTGTCACTTCTTCCGCTTTCTGAAATTGAACAGCCATCCGTAGGTCTTCATCAGTTTGCGCAACGTCAGGAAACCGTCAATGGCTGTCACGCTGTGCGAAACCAGACCGGCTATCATCTCACCCTTGGTGGAGGGTGGCTGCCGGGTAGTCAGCTCATGCCAGAGCATGCTGATTTTCTTATTCTGCTGCTGAATGTCGGCCTGCAGCTGCTGCTTGCGCAGCTGAATCTCTTCAAGGGTGTTGAATGGGGTAGGCTGAATGGTGGGTGTCATGTTAATTTAATAAGGTGTGGGTGAGGAAACGGACCAGCGGCCGCTCAATCCACGATTTGCGGAAATGGCTGACCAGCAGTAGTAAAACCAGGAAGAACATGGACACGATGAAGAAGGCTACGGCTGTTCCTGTCTTAGGCTCAAGCCAATAGACGGCAGCAAATGACAGATACAGCAGCACTGCTGCCCCGAGAATAATGAAGATGACGGTGACGGCCAGTGCCGTAACCAATTTTACGGCTTTCTCAATAACGTTGAGCTTCAGGTATTCGCCCTGAAGCCCAACATAGTCTTTCAGCACCTCTACGAGTTGTGCGATGTGCTCTACATTCTTGTCGCTGGACAGCATTTCTTGCGCGTTGTAGTGAATACGGTTTGGTTTTCCCGCTTTCCTGCAGGTCTGTTATGCGTCAACCTTCGGGGCTGCGTCGGCGATGTCATCTACCAGGTCGTTCACTTCCTTGCGGCTGAGCTTGATGTTGTGCTTCTGCATGAAGTCGTCAACGGCACCTGTTATTTTCACACGCGTGTCTTCACCCTTCTCGGGAGCCAACAAAAGTCCAATCACTGCTCCGGCAATAGCACCGCCGAAGAATGCACCTAAATAACCTAAGCTTTTCATATCTTCTCTCAGTTTAATGTTAAACAATTTTCTGTTTTTGCATGGCAAATATACGAAATCTTTTCCAAACAAGGTGCAAAAAGACGGTGATTTTTTGTTAAAAGTGTTACTTTTCCTGCATTTAACAAACTTTATGCACGTTTTTGAGTGTTGTTTGCGCGATATTTTGTAATTTCGCGGTGTTTTTATAAAGTATGAACAGATTTTTTAATACTGAACAAAAGAAATATGAAGAAGTACACTGTATTGTGCGCCGGACTTTGCGCGGCAATGTTTTTCACAGGTTGTAAGTCGAGTGAGAGTGCTTATAAGCAGGCCTATCTGAAGGCGAAGCAGCAAGAAGAGCAGCAGGCAGCCCCGGTGGCTCAGCCGACAGAGAATGTGGTAACCCCGATGGAAGAGAAGTCGGTGGCTGACACGCGAGTGATGGATAACGCCGACAACGTACAGGTGCGTCAGGAAACGGTGTCCGTCGTCAACGGTGCCGGCCTGAAGAACTTCAGCGTGGTGGTAGGCTCCTTCTCGCTGAAGGCCAATGCCGAAGGCTTGCAGCAGACGCTGAAGAGCCTGGGCTATGACGCACAGGTGGTAGTGAACAGCAATGTGCAGCCTGCCATGTATCGCGTCGTCGCCACCACGTTCGAGACGAAGGGCGAAGCCGTGTCAAGCCGTAACGCCCTGCAAGACAAGTATCCCGGAGCGTGGCTGCTTTATGCCAAGTAATCACTCGTGGGGCGCATTCTTTCTATAGACTACGGTAAAAAGCGAACCGGTCTGGCTGTCTCCGATCCGTTGCAGATTATTGCCGGCGGACTGGCGACAGTGATGACTGCCGACTTGTTCAGCTATCTGCAGCAATATGTGGCAGCTGAACAGGTCGAGCTTATAGTCATTGGCGAACCGAAGCAGCCCAACGGGCAGCCGAGCGAGAATCTGGCCCGGGTGCAGCAGTTCGTAAACCGGTGGCGCAAGGCCATGCCGCAGATTCCCATCGTCTATTACGACGAGCGATACACCTCGGTGCTGGCTCATCAGGCCATGCTGGACGGTGGTCTGCGGAAGAAGGCACGGCAGGACAAGGCACTGGTGGACGAAATCAGTGCCGTCATACTCTTGGAAGACTATATGCGCTCCAGGAAATAAGCAGTAAATCGAAAATCCTGTAAATCGAAAATCATCATGGTATTACCTATTTATATATATGGGCAGCCCGTTCTTCGCAAAGTGTCCGAAGACATTCCTGCCGACTATGCCGGCTTGGAAGAACTGTTGCGCGACATGTGGGACACGCTGGCCGACAGCGAAGGCATCGGCCTGGCCGCCCCGCAGGTGGGGAAGGCTATCCGCGTGGTAGTCATCGACCTGGATGTCATCAGCGACGACATGCCGGAGTATAAGGGATTCCGCAGGGCATATATCAACCCCCATATCGTAGAGTATGACGACACCGAGACCGACACGTCGGAGGAAGGTTGCCTGTCGCTGCCGGCTATCCACGAGAAAGTGGTGCGTCCTACCCGCTTTCGCGTGCAGTGGCTTGACGAGCAGATGCAGCCGCACGACGAATGGGTGGAGGGTTATCTGGCCCGTGTCATGCAGCACGAGTTCGACCACCTGGAGGGCAAGATGTTTGTTGACCGCGTGTCGCCCCTGCGCAAGCAGCTCATCAAGAGCAAGCTGAAAGCACTGCTGCAAGGGCGGTTCCGCTGTGGATATAAGACGAAGGTAGCGGTAAAAAGATAGGTTGAACGGGTGAAAAGGTGACAATGTGGAGGATAACAGCTGCTGTGGTATCGTTGGCCAAAAGGGTGGGGGGCGTACTGCTGCTCGCCATTGCCGTTGTGCTGCCGGCGTGCGCACAGTTCAATACCGACAGGCTGCTGATGATAGGCCGCTCGGCATTGTACTATGAAGACTACGTGCTGTCCATCCAGTATTTCAACCAGGCCATCTCGGCCAAGCCCTATCTCTTTGAACCCTGGTTCTATCGCGGGGTAGCCAAATATTACTTAGACGATTACTCCGGGGCAGAAAGCGACTGTACGGAAGCCGTACACCGCAATCCGTATGTGGTGGGTATCTACGAGCTGCGCGGCTTGTGCCGTATTCAGCAGAAGAACTTTCAGGGAGCCATCGCCGACTACGACACCGCCCTGCGCTACGACCCGGAGAACCTGAATCTTTGGCACAACCGCGCATTGTGTCGCATCCAGCAGAAAAGCTATGCCGAGGCTTTGGCAGATATCGACACGATGGCGTCAAGATGGAGCCGCAATGCCCGTATCTACGCCATGCAGGCCGAAGTCTATCTGCTGCAGAAAGACACGGCGGCAGCCATTGCCTCGCTCACCAAGAGCCTTGACATTGATGCCTACGACGGCAGCACTTGGGCGCAGCGAGCCGTTATCAGTCTGGCCCGCGACGAATGGAAAGAAAGCGAGGAATACTTGAACAAGGCCATCCATCTGTTGCCGAAACAGGCTGGGCTGTATATCAACCGGGCCTTGGCACGTTTTAACCAAAACAACCTCCGTGGGGCTATGTCCGACTATGACCTGGCCCTCGACTACGAGCCGAATAACTTCCTGGGGCACTACAACCGGGGACTGCTGCGGGCGCAGGTGGGCGACGACAACAGGGCCATTACCGACTTCGACTTCGTATTGAAGCTGGAGCCAGACAACCTCATGGCACTCTACAACCGTGCGCTGCTGCTGGAAAACACCGGCAACCCACGGGCTGCTATCCGCGATTACAGCAAGGTGATAGAGCAATATCCCAACTTCTGGGTAGGACTGCACCAGCGTGCGTCGTGTTACCGCAAGTTAGGCATGACGAAACAGGCCGAGGCTGACGAGTTCCGTATCTTAAAGGCACAGATGGACAAACGGATGGGAAAGCAGCCCCGTCTGTCGAAGAAGCAGATGCGCAAGCGCAGTGACGAGGATATCGAGAAGTATAACCAGTTGGCTGTGGCCGACGAGCAGCAGATGGAACCGGAATACAAGAGCGACTACCGTGGAAAGGTGCAAAACCGCCGGGTGGCGTTGGACTATATGCCGATGTACGTCTTATCGACGGAGCAGATGCAGAATGCGGTGAAACATTACGTAGCCTACGACCGGGTGGTGGACCAGCTGAACACGACGCTGCCCAAGAGCCGCCGCCTGTACATCGTCTGCGGGCTGCAGACCCTGAGCGAGGCGGGTACGCACCGTTACTTTGCCCGTATCGACAGCCTGTCGCAGCAGATAGCGCATGCCGGCGAGATGCGCCTCGTGCTGCCCTTGCTGCTGCAGCGCGCCGTAGCTTATAGCGTCATACAGAACTATGAGGGAGCCATCGACGACCTGTCCACCTATCTCCTGAACGACTCGCTGTCGGCTATTGCCTATTGGCAGCGTGCCGTGTGCCAGTCGCGCATCAACGACTTCAATGCTTCGCAGGGCACCGATGTCAAGCTGCAAACCGCTCATGTGCTGGCCGACCTGACAGCGGCTATCACCCTTGGCGACAACGCGTACCTATATTATAATCGCGGCAATGTCTATGTGCGCCGTAACGACTATGCCCATGCCATCGAAGACTACACTCAGGCTATTGCCATGGATGGGAATCTGGCCGAGGCATACTACAACCGGGGACTGGCCCGCTTAGCCAACAAGCAGACGGAAGAAGGCATCAGCGACCTGAGCAAGGCAGGCGAATTGGGCCTCTATACGGCCTATAGCATTATCAAACGGTACAGAAAATAAAAGAAACCTTCGTTTTTTCTTTGTAGTTAGTAGGATTTTTATTAACTTTGCAATCCAGAACAAGTTTCTACTAACGAAAGCATTTCTGTATATGACGCTGATTATAGTCGCTATGCTCATCCTGTCCTATATTCTGATAGCTACAGGTCATCTGACGGGGGTCAACAAGGCAGCCATCGCCATGTTCCTTGGCACGATAGGGTGGGTAGTGTATGTCTGTTGGGGAGCCGACTTCGTGATGGCTCAGCATCCGCGCGAATACGTGGAGTGGCTTGTCGGGGCACAGGCACAGCCGACGAGCGAAACCGTCAAGCTGTTCATCTACGACCATGTGTTCCTGAAGTACGTCGGAAAGGCGGCAGCTATTGTCATGTTCCTGCTGGCCACCATGTCGATAGTGGAACTGCTGAACAACAACGGATGCTTCGACTTCATCAAGGAGTGGATTCGCACGCGCAACTCGAAACGGCTGCTGTGGACCATCACCTTTGCCACGTTCATCCTCTCCGCCAATCTTGACAACCTCACCACCACGATGACGATGCTGGTCATCATGCACAGCATCCTGCAGAACTCCCGGCAGCGCATGTATGTGGGGTCGGCTGTGGTGCTGGCTGCCAACTGCGGCGGATGCTTTACCGTCATCGGCGACCCGACAGGACTGATACTTTGGGGCGACGGTGCCGTGACGGCCAGCCACTTCTCGGCATTTCTGGCATTGCCCGCCATCCTGGCCTGGGTGATTCCCACCATCTTGATTAACCGTGAACTGCCCGACCGTCTGGATACCGCCTGGAGTCCTTCTCCCTATCGTGGCGATGACACCCGGCTGAACCGTTGGCAGCGCATCGTGATGCTCATTGTCGGTATCGGCGGACTGTGGTTCATTCCTACGTTCCATAATATCACCAAGCTGGCCCCCTTCTTGGGTGCGCTGTGTGTGCTCAGCGTGCTGTGGGTGGTCAACGAGGCGTTTAACCACAAGATATTGAATGCCGACCAGATGACCCAGCGGCGCATACCCATGTCGCTCCAGTACGGAGCCCTGCAGCAGATGCTGTTCGTCATGGGCATCATGCTGGGCATGGGTGTCATTACCGAGACGGGAGTATGGCACGATGTCGCCGTGTGGTTCGACACCTATATACATGATGTATGGCTGATGGGCATCGGGGCAGGACTGCTGAGCAGCGTCGTAGATACGTTCACCATCGCCATCAGCAACATCTCGCTCTACCAGGTAGGTGTCGGCGACGTGGCAGTCAATGGTGCCTATTGGAGCATCATAGCCTATGCGACTGCCGTGGGTGGATGTCTGCTCCTCGTGGGCAGCATCAGTGGCATCGCCCTTATGAAAATGGAGCATGTCACAATGGGCTGGTACGTCAAGCACCTCACCCCGAAAGTGCTGCTGGGGTGGATTATAGGCTTCGTCGTGCTATGGTGTGAGATGACTTTCTGCCAGACATTCTTCTGAACTATTTTCACTAAAGACATAAAAGCTATGAGTAAAATCAAGACTATCGGAATCCTTACGTCCGGCGGCGATGCCCCGGGCATGAATGCTGCCATCCGTGCCGTCACGCGTGCAGGCATCTACAATGGTTTCAGTATCAAGGGTATCTACCGCGGCTACGACGGACTGATAAAAGGCGAGGTGAAGCCCTTCACAACAGAAGACGTCTCGGGCATCATCACCCGTGGCGGCACCATCCTGAAAACGGCACGCTCGAAAGAGTTTATGACCCATGAAGGCATGGAGAAGGCTTACGAGACGTGCCAGAACGAACAGATTGACGCCTTGGTGGTCATCGGCGGAAACGGCTCCCTGACCGGAGCGCGTAACTTCGGCATGGAGTTCGACTTTCCCGTCATCGGACTGCCCGGCACCATCGACAACGACCTCTATGGCACCGACTCTACCATTGGCTACGACACCACGATGAATACCATCATGGAGTGTGTGGACCGCATCCGCGATACAGCCAACTCGCATGAGCGCATCTTCTTTGTAGAGGTGATGGGGCGCGATGCCGGATTCCTGGCACAGAACTCAGCCATCGCCTGCGGTGCCGAGGCTGCCATCATTCCGGAAGAGATGACCGAGGTGGACCAGCTGGCACAGTTTATGGGACGTGGCATCCGCAAGTCGAAGAAGTCGTGCATCGTCATCGTGTCGGAGAGTCCCAAATGCGGTGCCCTCTACTATGCTGACCGTGTGAAGAAGGAATTTCCCGAGTTCGATGTGCGGGTGTCCATCTTAGGCCATCTGCAGCGCGGCGGCACTCCAACAGCTCGCGATCGTATCCTCGCCAGCCGTACCGGTGTGGGTGCCATTGAGGCTATCAAGCAGGGACAGCGTAACGTCATGGTGGGTGTGCGTAACAACGAGGTGGTCTATGTTCCCTTCTCAGAGTGCATACGTACCGATAAGCCTTTCGACAAGAAACTCATCAAGGTTTTGGACGAATTGAGTATCTGATTTTCCATTGATATAGGTCTAAAAGAAAACATTTCCGAAAAAAAGTCGGTAATGTTTTCTTTTTTTTGGAAAACTTTTGTAACTTTGCAGCAACTATTGACTAAAACAACAAGAACAATTTAATATTAACACTGCTTATGTCACAGATTAACGGACACATTTCGCAGATTATCGGCCCCGTCATCGACGTGTTTTTCGATACCAAGGGCCAGGATGCGGAAAAAGTGCTCCCGAAGATTCACGAAGCGTTGTCGATTGTACGTCCTAACGGGGCGCAGCTCATTGTCGAGGTGCAGCAGCACATCGGCGAGGACACTGTGCGCTGTGTGGCTATGGACAATACCGACGGTCTGCAGCGTGGATTGGAGGCCAAGCCGCTGGGGTCGCCTATTCAGATGCCAGCCGGCGAACAGATTAAAGGTCGTATGCTGAACGTTATCGGACAGCCTATCGACGGTATGAAACAGCTCGACATGAAGGGGGCATACCCCATTCACCGCGAGGCTCCTAAGTTTGAAGAACTGTCAACGACGAAGGAGGTGCTCTCCACGGGTATCAAGGTGATTGACCTGTTGGAGCCTTACCTGAAGGGTGGTAAGATTGGCCTCTTCGGTGGTGCCGGTGTAGGAAAGACGGTGCTGATTATGGAGCTGATTAACAACATCGCCAAAGGGCACAACGGCTTCTCGGTATTTGCCGGGGTGGGCGAGCGCACCCGCGAGGGTAACGACCTGATTCGCGAGATGATAGAGTCGGGCGTTATCCGCTACGGCGAGAAATTCAAGGAAGCTATGGCTCAAGGCAAGTGGGACCTCTCACTCGTTGACCCTGAAGAGCTGAAGAAGTCGCAGGCTACGCTGGTTTATGGCCAGATGAACGAGCCGCCCGGAGCCCGTGCCTCTGTGGCGCTGTCGGGTCTGACGGTGGCCGAGGGCTTCCGTGACGGTGGCGGCAAGGACGGCGGTGCTGCCGATATCCTGTTCTTCATCGACAACATCTTCCGTTTCACGCAGGCCGGTTCTGAAGTGTCGGCTCTGCTGGGCCGTATGCCGTCTGCCGTGGGTTACCAGCCCACGCTGGCTTCCGAAATGGGTACGATGCAGGAGCGCATCACCTCTACCAAGTCGGGGTCTATCACCTCCGTCCAGGCAGTTTATGTGCCTGCCGACGACTTGACCGACCCTGCCCCTGCAACGACGTTCACCCACCTGGATGCAACCACCGTGCTCGACCGTAAGATTGCCGAGCTGGGTATCTATCCTGCTGTTGACCCGCTGGGTTCTACTTCGCGTATCCTCGACCCGCTCGTGGTTGGCAAAGCCCACTACGACTGCGCCCAGCGCGTGAAGGAAATTCTGCAGCGCTATAAGGAACTGCAGGACATCATTGCCATTCTGGGTATGGACGAGCTGTCGGACGAAGACAAGCTGACGGTGACCCGCGCACGCCGCGTGCAGCGCTTCCTGAGCCAGCCGTTCTCAGTGGCCGAGCAGTTTACAGGTCTGCCAGGCGTGATGGTGCCCATCGAGGAGACTATCAAGGGCTTCAACGCCATTCTGGACGGCGAGGTGGACGACCTGCCCGAACAGGCATTCCTGAACGTGGGAACTATAGAAGACGCAAAGGCAAAGGCAAAGAAACTCTTGGAGGCTGCAAAAGGCTAATCAATCGGTCAGACTATAATCGGTAAATCGAGAATCGGTAAATCGAGAATCGGTAAATCGAGAATCGGTAAATCGAGAATCGGTAGATTGAGAATTAGTAAATCGAAAATCGGTAAATCGAGAATCGGTAGATCGAGAATTAGTAAATCGAAAATCAGTAAATCGAAAATTACCAAGATGTTAAAGCTGAAGATAGTTTCGCCTGAGCGGATAGAGTTTGACGGAGAAGTCGAGAGTGTCCTCGTGCCTGGCTCGCAGGGTCAGTTTGAGATTCTCAATGACCACGCTCCCATTATCTCAACCCTCGACAAGGGTGTTGTGGAGTATGGGCTGCCGAAAGGTGAGAAAGTGCGGCTGGAGATACTGGGCGGCTTCGTCGAGGTACAGCAGAACGTGGTGTCGCTCTGCGTTGAAGTGAACGAATAGGTTTATATACTTTAAATAGGTACGCGAGAGATGGACGGCCTCAAGAAAACAACCCGTGAGTACATGATTTCGACGTTGTTCTTTACGTTGAGCATGTACATTGGGACGTTAACCGTAGGCATGGAACGTTACGGATTGATTTCCGCTGGTTTCCACATCCTCTGCTCGGCAGCCTATATCGGGGGTTGGCAGGCATTGGCCCGCCGTTCGCCTGAGACACTGCCTAAATACTATCTGGCCGGTTCGGCCTTCCGCTTGATGGCGGCTGCAGCGGTGCTGCTGGTGTATTGTGTAGTGAAACGGGACAACCCGGAAGCCATTAAATGGTTTTCCATCGTGTTCATCATCTTCTATCTCGTCATGCTCGTATTCGATGCAATATTCTTTGCTAAAGTAAGTAAAACAAGTAAGTAAACAAATGAGAAAACTAAGATCAATATTCCTCATCGCGGCACTGCTCTGCCTCTCGCTTCCGCTGCAAGCAGAAGAGAAAGAGGGCGGTGTGAACCTGAAGGAGATATTGTTCGGTCACGTGCAGGACAGCTATATGTGGCATGTCACCGACTTCGGCGGGCATCCCCTGATCATCCATCTGCCCATGATTTTCTATTCGGAGCACTCGGGGTTCCACGTGCTTTGCTCGTCACAGTTCGAGCATGAGCCCAACGGGGAACAGCTGCGCGCCGGAGAGGGTTCGGCAGAGGGGTTCTTCATCCAGGGCGCCGAGGACGAGAAAGGCCGCATCGTAGAGCGTGTCGGCAGCGAGCTGGTGCCCGTCTGTTTCGACATCTCTATTACCAAGACGGTGCTGGTGCTCTTCATCAACGCCCTGCTCCTGGTATGCTGCATACTGACGGCCGCCCGCTGGTGCAAGAAGCACAAGGTGGACGACCCTGCACCGAAGGGATTTGTTGGCCTCATCCACATGTTCGTGATGTCGGTATATACCGATATGATCAAGCCCTCGTTAGGAGCCGAGGCGTCGAAGTATGCCCCATACCTGATGACGTGCTTCTTCTTCATCTTCATCACCAACATCATGGGTGTGATGCCCTTCCCGCCGGGTGGCGGCAACCTGACCGGTAATATCACCTGTACGATGTTCCTGGCCCTGTGTACGTTCCTCATTGTGAACGTCACCGGCACGAAGGCCTACTGGAAGGAAATCTTCTGGGGCGACGTGCCCATGTGGCTGAAGTTCCCCGTACCCTTGATGCCTTTCATCGAGTTCTTCGGCATCTTCACGAAGCCCATTGCGCTGATGATTCGACTTTTTGCCAATATGCTGGCCGGTCACGTCATTGCCATCTCGCTCTCGTGCATCATCTTCATCATGTTCGCCCTCGGTGGCGTCATGGGTAATGTGCTGGGCACGGTGATGACCCCTGTGTCGGTGCTCCTGAGCATCTTCATGATGCTGCTCGAGGTGCTGGTATGCTACATCCAGGCGATGGTGTTCACCATGCTGTCGGCGGTGTTCATCTCTATGTCGCACGTGAAGGAGCATCACGCATAACGCTAAAGCTCAAAGTGTTAAGATAAAAGTTTAAAGTAAAATATTAACAAATTAAAAACATTTAAGATTATGATTTCATTATTATTAGCAGCAGATGCACTCGCAAAGCTCGGTGCTACTGTAGGTGGTGGTTTGGCAGTTATCGGTGCCGGTATCGGTATCGGTCGTATCGGTGGACAGGCAATGGACGCTATGGCCCGTCAGCCGGAGAAGATGGGAGGCTTGCAGTCGTCGATGATTCTGGCCGCAGCCCTCGTCGAGGGTGCTACCTTCCTGGCTCTGGTGATTTCTATTCTCGCCCTCTTCGTATAGGCGGAAACATGAAACTGATAGTAATCAAGTAATTACACCAGCTTATGTCATTAATCACCCCTGATTTTGGACTGTTCTTCTGGATGACCGTAGTCTTCCTCGTAGTCCTCTTCATACTATGGAAGTGGGGATTCCCCGTCATAGTGAAGATGGTCGAAGAGCGGAAGGCCTTCATCGACGAGTCTTTGAAGAAGGCTCACGAGGCCAACGAGCGTCTTGCCAATATCCAGAAAGAAGGCGAATCCATCTTGCAGGAGGCTCGTGAGAAGCAGGCGCAGATACTGCGTGAAGCTGCTGAGACACGCGACGCGATTGTAGAGAAGGCTCAGGAGAAGGCCCGCAGCGAGGGTGCCCGCCTGTTGGACGAGGCTAAGGCCGCTATCGAGCAGGAGAAGAAGGCCGCCATAGCCGACATCCGCCAGCAGGTAGCTACGCTGAGTGTCGAGATAGCCGAAAAGGTTCTCCGCCAGAATCTGAAGGACGACCAGTCGCAGATGGATTTGATTGACCGTATGCTGGATGACGTTTCTGTGAAGTAATGATCAATTGTCAATTGAATTAAGCGTATGGATATCGGAGTAATATCGATGAGATATGCGAGGGCACTGCTCAAGAGTGCTACCGACGCCAATC
>ODAI013143194.1_pt1 | contig 19981 bp, 15 predicted proteins | sample 1539321 | NCBI WGS metagenome assembly ODAI01 (sample SAMN02144231, study PRJEB22623) | gut metagenome | biome: sheep rumen | host: Ovis aries | place: New Zealand
AGCGATAAACGGTGCCAACGGCAAGACCGTTTCATCATCGGATATATCCGAAAGACAGGATATATCTCAGAAATATCTGGAGCAGATTATCATAAGCCTGCGTCAGGGCGGATTTGTAAAAGGTCAGAAAGGCTCGCGCGGTGGATATATGCTTTCTCGTCCTGCCGAGAAAATATATCTTTCTGAGATTCTCAACGCACTCGACAACAGCATCCTTGCCGATGCTTATGAGGAAAGCGAAGAGAATACAGCAGGGATGCGTAACTCGGTAAACTGTTGTCTTTGGGACAAAATAAACAGCTATATGCGCAGCTTCACCGAACAGATGACCCTTGCCGACCTGATAGCGGGACACAAAGAAAACACTGAGGATCCCGAGATCAATATGTACTATATATAATATAAACCAAATATATGAAGATAAATATGACAGGAGGAATACATTATGCCATTAAGACTTAAAGAATCTCTTCCCGTCATCGAAAAGCTCAAAAAGGAAAACATTTTTGCGATGACGGAAGAACGTGCGAGCCATCAGGACATCAGAGAGCTGAAAATAGCTATACTCAATCTCATGCCCGATAAGGAGAACACTGAACAGCAGCTTCTTCGTCTGTTGTCAAATTCGCCTTTGCAGATCGACGTAACTTTTGTAAGACTCGTATCACACAAGTACAAAAATACTCCGCTCTCATATCTTCTGAAGAACTACTGCCCTTTCTACGAGATAGAGAACAAGTACTTCGACGGTCTGATAATCACAGGAGCTCCCGTAGAAAAGCTGGAGTATGAGGATGTGGACTACTGGGGCGAGCTGACCTCAATAATGGAGTGGGCAAGGCTCCACGTTACATCTACGCTGTATCTTTGCTGGGCAGCTCAGGCAGGTCTTTATTATCACTATGGAGTTAATAAATTCGATTACGATAAAAAGCTGTCGGGTATATACGAACATACTGTGACCGATCCTACAGATGAGCTGGTAAGAGGCTTTGATAAGAACTTCTATGCTCCCCATTCAAGGTATACAGGAATATCCAGGGATGATATAGAAAAGAATCCCGAACTTACCATACTGGCAGGCTCAGAAATTACAGGTCCTTATATCATATCCGACGGCGGAAGCAATATATTCGTCAACGGTCATCCCGAGTACGATCTCTATCGTCTGGCTGAGGAATACATACGCGATACCGATGCTGGTCTTGATCCCGATATCCCCGTGAACTATTTCCCCGATGATGACCCCGACAACGAACCTGTCAGCCGATGGATCTCAGCATCCAGTCTGCTGTTCTCAAACTGGCTCAACTATTTCGTATATCAGATAACTCCATACAAATTCTGATAACACCTGCGATCCAATAATATATACAACTCCCGAAAGCTCATAGTTTCCGGGAGTTTTTGTTATTACTTCCTGCCATTCCATATTTTCTATCATTAGCCGATCGTCTTTTGACCAAGATCTTGGACTCTTTCGCCATCGCCTCAGCCTTCGTCAAATTCATTGACTCGGGAACACTAGCAGCATACTCTATCCGCTTATCCTTTGCCTGTTCATTCATCCATTGCTTAGTATGAACGTTCTGCCGACCTTTCTCCGAAACGTATGACACATCGCAGGTGCAATTATCATGCCGCCTGCACATATCTTCGGGAACTTCATCAGGGTATCTGTATCTATTTCCTTTCAGAAAAAAGCGGCGGGAAGCTATCGAACTTCCCGCCATGCTATTTCTATACCAGCTTATCCTCAATAAATCTGTTTAGTACCGCGTCAATAGGTCCGCTTACCTCGAACACTCGCACTCCCCTGCCTATGAGGTATGCTGCTGCACCCTCACCTATCTTCTGGACAAGTACTGCATCACAGTCCGCGAGAAGTTCTATGATCTTGTCAAAGCGTGTAGTGTCATGCCCAAGTGTCTGTTGTGTAACTGCTACTGCATCACGCACATCACTGAATGTGTATCCGTCTTCGCCAAGATCATAAACCCTGAAAAACTTTGCGTGCCCGAAGTGTTCGTTGACGGTGAATCCGTCAGAAGTTGCTATTGCCAGTCTTGACATAGTATCATTCCTTTCAAAAATATCTCCTGCCGGGTGACAGGAGATATTTTCTTTATTTATATGTTGCCAATGAGGTATTGTAGATGTCCTCTATTACTCTCAGACCGCCTGTATAACCAACGTAATTTGTAGTCAGCACTATGCGGTAAGGTGTGGGGCAGGCTATCGAAAGAAAGTCTGCATCTATTTCTCCTGCAAGTTCCTTGTCCCAGCCGCTGCCGAGTATAAGTCCTCTGCCCTTGTGTTCAAGACCTCTGATAACGTCCTGCATTGCACCTGCATCCGGATCAAAGTATACAGGTATATCACGCTTGTCAGATGCCGACTTTATCTCAGCTTCTATCTCGTCCTGATACTTCTTGGGAACATTGTCCACAATGAACTGCTCCTTGGGAACTACACCTGTTTCATGAAGCAGGAATTTGGTAAGACCAACTACATATCCCGAATCATGCAGAATATGTGCATAGGAAGGCAGACCGTAACGGAATTCCAGCAGGAATGTTGCCAAATTGTCAAGCTCCTCGTAGTAAGCCTTTTCTTCCTCCTCAATGAACTTCTTAGCTTTCTTCTCGTCTATCTCTGCGCCCTGTTCAAGTGCGAATGCAAGCACGCCGTTCAGGAACTTTGTAGTCTCGTTTGCACCGATAGGCAGATAGCCGAACTTGAAGTAAGGCTGACCGTATCTTCTCTGAAGATTCTTTACTATGGGCTCACCGTACCAGGGAGATACGAACACATTGAAGTTCGCCTTGGGTATAGTCTGCCATTCCTTTACACCGCCCGAGTGGGGTCCGAAAAGGATATTGACTTTCAAGCCCAGACCTTCAAGCAGACGCTTGTACTCTTTAAGGTTGCCCTTCCAGAACTGATCCTGATAGGGTATGGAAGCTATAACGTTAACAAGATTTTTCTCAGAACGAGAAGGATTATCATCTTCAAAACGGCTTACGTACTGATCGATGATAGCATTTACCACAGCCGAATGTGATACATAGTTGTTGGATTTGAAACCAGATGTTTCAACGTGAACTATGGGTCTGTCCTCCTCAAAAAGGAACTCATCCGTTACGCTTGCAACGTCATCACCTACGATACCTGCGGTACATCCCGTGACTACTACCTGCAGGTCTGTATCAAGCACCTTGTAGGTGTTTTTGATAATATTGCGAAGTCTGTCGGTACCACCGAATACAACTTCCTTTTCGCTGAAATTAGTACAGGGTGCGGTTTCACCGCCTGCATAGCCTGCTGAACGCTCAAAAAAGCCCTTTATCATAACTCCGCAGCCCGGTCCCGAGTGAAGTATCGGTACAGCGCGGGGGATAGCTACTACAGTCTGCAGTGCTCCGATGGCACAGGTGTAGCGCTCCTGTTCAATAAGTCCTGCCATATATTATTTCTCCTTTACTTTCCCAAGAATGTATAAGGCTCCTGCTCAAGCCACCATTTGGTATAAGGGTTTGTTGAATGCTTAGCCAAATTCTTTACGAACTCATCGTTCTCGATGGTTTCGAGTATTCTCTCACCGTAGTTTACAAGACCCTCATAACCCATACCGAAATGCTCATCGCCTACCAGCAGCGAGGGTATACCAAGCTTAGCGCCCCACAGGGTCATGCCGCCGTGACGTGCCAGAAGTATATCGGGCTTGATGCGGTTGAGTACGTTCACAAGTTCAAATTCCTGCTTGTTGCAGACATTGTAGTTTGGCACATCGCCGTAATCTGCAACAGTATGGCTGAGTGTATCTGCACGCTCGTCCTCGTTATCGTACTGAGGATCGTGGTGGAATATTGCAGCGCCCTGAGGTTCCATGCCCAGTTCTTTCAGCAGCGCCAGCAGAGAATGTCCGTGGGAAGCACCTGCTGTAACGTAAGCGGTCTTGCCCTTCAGCTTCTCACGCAGAGCTTCTATCTTTGGCATATATTCAGCCTTCTTGCGTGCAAGGAATTCTTCAACTTCCTTTTCCTTGCCGATTATCTGACCAAGCTCCCTGAACCAGCGGTCTGTCTGTGCAATACCGTAAGGAGGTGAATTACGTATCTCAGGTACACCGAAGCCCTGCTCCAGCGCAGCACCAAGATATGAACCAAGTGTTGAGCAAGCCTGTACAGTAAGTGCAGCTTCACTTGAATAACTGAGCGAATCAACAGTCGCAAAAGGAGTAATATAGTTTGGCTCATATCCGAACTCAGCAAACCACTCACGGAAAATATCACTGCCCCAGAAGTTGATAACATTGATGATATTTCTCTTCTGTCTTGCAGGCTTGATTATCTTTCTGGCGATGCCGTGGTATCCCGCATCGAAGCCCGATGTCCACATCTTTGAACGGAAGCCCTCGCAGAATACTGCAACAACCGGTATACCAAGCTCTTTCTGAGCCGCATTTGTTACGCTCTCAACATCATCACCGATGATACCTGCAGCACAGGTAGTTATAACGAATATCGCACTTGGCTTAGCACGCTTGTGTACCTCGCGTATAGCGGCTTCAAGCTTCTTGCCGCCGCCGTAAATGGTATCCTTTTCTTCCAGATTGGTAGAGTAAATCTTTCTCTGTGTGGGATGTTCAAGCTGTCTGAGGTATGCATTAACACGGTAGGTGAATGCAAACTCATGCAGGCAGGTCGAGCATCCGACAGGACCGTGGGAGATTATCGCAGCATCCTGGATAAGGGTCAGTGTACAGGCTGCATTTGATGTTCCGCAGCCAAGGCACTGGCTGAAAGAACGATTCTTGTCCTTCATCTTGCCGCCGCAGGCAGCGCAGGCATCAACGAGTTCTTTAGCTGTTCCCTGAAATCCCGTGATCGAGTTAAGACGTATCTCACGGATCTCGACTTCGGGTATATTCAAATTGACTTTACTCATCTTTATATCTCCTTCATCAGATCTTGTAATCGTCCTTCAGGTCATCCATCAGACCATATTCAACAAGTATCTCCTCAAGTCTTTCCTGAGTCATGGGCTTGGGTATTACGAACATATCGTTCTGCTCGATCTTCTCAGCAAGTGCTCTGTATTCGTCAGCCTGCTTGGACTCGGGGAAATGCTGGATAACTGTCTTCTTGCGTATCTCTGCACGCTGTACATCGTTATCACGGGGAACGAAGTGGATCATCTGTGTGCCCAGTTCCTTAGCGAATGCTCTTACCAGCTCAGCCTCACGGTCAACGTTTCTGGAGTTGCAGATGATACCGCCCAGACGAACGCCGCCCTGTCTTGCATATCTTGCGATACCCTTTGAGATATTGTTTGCTGCATACAGCGCCATCATTTCGCCGGATGCTACTATGTATATCTCCTTAGCCTTGCCCTCACGGATAGGCATTGCGAAACCGCCGCACACAACGTCACCAAGTACATCATAGAATACATAATCAAGATCTTCGGTATATGCACCCAGTCTTTCCAGCAGACCGATAGATGTGATGATACCACGTCCTGCACATCCTACGCCGGGCTCAGGTCCGCCTGACTCTACGCACTTTGTACCCATGAAGCCCTCTTTGAGGATAGCGTCCAGCTCGATCTCGTCCTCACCCTGATCTCTCAGAGTATCCAGAACGGTCTTCTGGTGCAGACCGCCCAGCAGAAGTCTTGTTGAATCTGCCTTAGGGTCGCAGCCGACTACCATTACATTGTTTCCTCTTTCAACCAGACCTGCTGTCAGGTTCTGAGTTGTTGTTGACTTTCCGATACCGCCCTTGCCGTAAATTGCGATCTGTCTTAATTCCTTTGCCATCTTACTTTACCTCATTTCATATAATTGATATATCGTATACCTTTGTGGTATTGTGATATATTATTTTTAACAACATATAAATTTTTCTACCCGTGTGAGAATGTATCCTTACGGGATAACCTCTTTAAGTTTGTGTATATCTTGCTTCCCAGATCTTCACCGCCGGGAATGCCTACCGCATCTGCGCGGCATCTCTGACAATGCCTGAAAACATCGATATACTTTGAAGCTTTCAGTACCGCTCTCTCGAACTCCATGCAGTCGGGTTCGCGGCAATCCTTCAGCTTTGCGTTCGGTATAAGTGGGATAATATTGTATATATCCGCACCTGCTTCCGCAACGGTCTTTGCCACTTCTTCGATATGATCACCGTTTATCTCGGGAACGAACACGGTGTTCACCTTTACTGTTATTCCTGCCTCGCTTATTATGCGTATACCCTTCAGCTGCTGCTCGATGAGTATCTCAGCGGCTTCAACACCGGTGTAGTGCTTGCCATGCCATACGATACCATCATTGAGCTGAGCTTCTATCTCAGGATCTACAGCGTTTACTGTCACCGTAAGTGAATCCACACCCACGTCTATTATCTCCTGAGCCTTTTCAGCCAGCAGCAGACCATTAGTGCTCATACACTTCACAAGCTGCGGAAACTCCTTCTTTACCAGCCTGAATGTTTCCAGCGCGTATGGACTTGCAAGTGTATCACCCGGACCTGCTATACCTGCTACGTGTATGGCAGGACATAGTTCAAGTGCCTTGCCGATAGCCTCTATGGCTTCCTCAGGTGAAATGACCGTCGAGGTAACACCCGGACGTTTCTCGTATGTATTTACGCTGCGCTCACAGAATCTGCACTGGATATTGCAGGTCGGGCTGACAGGCAGATGCATACGACCGTTGCCGCTGTTTGGTCCCTTTGCAAAGCATGGATGCTTTGTTGTCAGTTCTTCGTATGAGACCGCCATTTGTCCACCTCCCATTGTTTTTCTTCCATCAGCAGACATAGCGCCTGCTCTATACTCAGAGGGATCTGGTATACTCTTATACCCTGCTCCTCTATATACTTCTTAGCTCCCGGACCTGCTCTCTGAGCTACCACTGCGCTGACATCGCCAAGCGCATCCAGGGCTGCTGCAAATCCCGATACCTCATGTTGTCCGCCGTTACATGACGGTTTCACATCAACGTGACCGCCAATATCATAGTCGTCCTTTTCCGTATCGATCTCTGCGATATAAAACTTTTTTGCCGCACCGAAATGCTCGTTAATGTTTTCGCCGTCGCTGCTTGCAAATGCAATCTTATAAATCATCTAAACCATCTTTTCTCCATCAGCCGAATAATCCCGTGCTGAAATATCTGTCACCTCTGTCCGGCAGGACTGCAACGATAACGCCCTTTTCGATCCTCTTTGCCAGCTTCAATGCCGCAGCGACCGCAGCACCTGAGGATGAACCTGCTATGATTCCCTCATTACGTGCAAGCTGTCCTACTGTCCTGAAAGCATCATCGTCATTCACCTTGATGACTTCGTCTACCAGACCTATGTCCATCGTTTCAGGTATAAAATCATTACCGATACCCTCAATATTATAATCGAAGTGTTCGCCGCCTCCTATGGTCGAGCCTTCGGGGTCTGCAAGCACGCCAACGATATTCGGGTCATGCTCCTTGAGGTATCTTGCTATACCTGTGTAAGTTCCGCCGCTGCCTGCGCCTGCGACGAAATGTGTGACCTTTCCGCCGATATCCTCCCATATCTCTCTGCCCGTATTCTCATAATGTGCCAGAGGATTGTTTGGATTCTTGAACTGCTCCAGTGATATCGAATCGGGTATCTGTGCTTTAAGCTCCTCAGCCTTGCGCACAGCCCCCAGCATTCCCTCAGCGCGGGGTGTATTTATCACCTCAGCCCCCAGCGCCCTCATAAGAGCTTGTTTTTCAGCGGAAAACTTAGTCGGGACTGTGAATATTACTCTGTAGCCTTTTCCAAGTGCTGCGAATGCTATACCGAGTCCCGTATTGCCTGCAGTAGCTTCTATAATAGTACTGCCCGGCTTTAAGCGTCCCTCTTTTTCAGCAGCAGCTATCATGTATTCGCCTATGCGATCCTTAACACTGCCCGAGGGATTATACATCTCCAGTTTACCATATATCTGTACATCGGGGGAGACCCCCATATTATTCAGCCTCACAAGCGGTGTGTGACCTATGAGGTCATGCATATTCTCATATATCATATCACTTTACCTCGCTTGCTTTTATTGCATTGTCAAGATCTTCCAGTATATCGTCTATATTCTCGATACCTATGGAAAGCCTTATCAGACCATCTGTTATGCCTACCTTTTTACGTATATCCTCAGGGATAGATGCGTGTGTCATGCTTGAAGGATGGCATACCAGTGATTCAACACCACCAAGACTTTCTGCAAGTGTGATAAGCTGCAGACTTTCAAAGAACACTCTGATATCGTAGTAGTCCTTCAGCTCGAAGGATATCATCACACCGCCGTTCTTAGCCTGTTTCCTGTTCACCTCATAACCCTTGTCAGATTCAAGTCCCGGATAATGAACGCTCTTAACAGCTTCATGTCCGGTAAGGAATTTTGCAGCAGCCTCAGCATTAGCTACGTGCCTGTCAAGTCTTACTCCCAGTGTCTTGATACCTCTTATCAGCAGGAAACTGTCAAACGGAGGAAGTACTCCGCCTGTGGAATTCTGTATGAATGCTATCTTTTCAGCAAGCTCCTTGGTCTTTACAACTGCAAGACCTGCAACTACATCACTGTGTCCTCCGAGATACTTGGTAGCTGAATGTACTACTATATCAGCACCCAGTTCAAGGGGTCTTTGCAGATAGGGGGTCATGAATGTATTATCAACTATCACCAGAAGATTATGCTTGTGAGCTATCTCAGCGATCGCCCTTATATCTGTTATTGTCATCAGAGGGTTTGCAGGGCTTTCGATCAGTACTGCCTTTACATCCTCTGTGATATCCTTCTCAAAAGCAGCAGGATCATCAGTTTCTGATATCGTATAGTTTATACCGAAGTGATCAAATACCTGATTCAGCAGCCTGAAAGTACCGCCGTATACATTTGAGGATATCAGCACCCTGTCACCTGTATGCAGAAGGCTGAGTACAGCAGTTTCAGCAGCAAGACCGCTCGCAAATGCAAATCCTGCATATCCTCCTTCCAGTTCTGCGATAAGTGCTTCAAGTGCTTCTCTTGTGGGATTGCCTGTACGGGAATATTCATATCCTCTCATCTTTCCAAGACCATCCTGCTTGAATGTTGAGGTCTGATATATAGGTACATTCACAGCACCCGTTCTTTCGTCAGTGGATATGCCGCCGTGTATCAAAGCTGTTTCTATTTTTTTGTAACTCATATCTTTCATTCCTTTCATATTTTTCCTATGTGCTTGGTATGAATTAATGATACACGATAAATCCGATTTAGTCAACAGTGAAGCGTGATAACGTTATCACGTCTATGTTTCCCATGTCATGATTTCTATGTCCCGGCGGGTGATTTCAGGATGTTAGAGTAAATAATTTTTTGATCAATTATTAATCGCGCCGTTACGGTGATAACGTTATCGCGCTGTATTCCCCTGAATACTTGCTTGTCTTCTCGCATCCGTCAGCACTTTCATATGTATTTGCCCGAATCGAGTGATAACGTTATCGTTTTATTGCAAGCATTATGCCGACGATCTGTCATCGGCATTAAACTTATATTTATATATAGTACTCAGGTTCGTTGAGCTCTCTGTAAGGCTGGCAGCTCTCACGTATGACCAGCGTACCTTCCACCTCCAGCCGCGATACTATTTTATGACCGCCTTTTATACGGTCAAGCAGCAGCATCAGTGCGAACCTTACCATTTCGTTTTTCGGAAGTGATATGGTCGTCAGCATCGGCTTGGTATACTGTGCCGCCTCGATATCATCACTGGATATCACTGAAGGTGCATACCCGCGTCCTCTTCGCCTGTTTAGAGCTTTCAGCATACCCACAGCAAGGATATCATTTGCACAGTATATACCCGTAGGCGGATCATCCAGATTGCTGAAATATTCCATAGCCGCGATACCGTTAGCCTCATTAGGCAGCGTATCGAAGATATGATCAATATCAGGTGAAAGACGGTTGTTTGTCAGCGCCGCCTGATATCCCGCAAAACGCGATTCATTATGGCAGTCACCAACGTATCCTATCTTTGTGTGTCCCAGCTTTGCCAGATACCCCACAGCCGTCTGTGCTATCCTGCTGCCGTCACACAAGACCTCGTCCGCCTCGTAATTAGTTGAATTACGGTTTATGGAAACTATATTCTTTTCCTTGGTTTTAAGCAGCTTCAGCGCTCTGGCTGTAACCTTGCCTATCACAATCAGCCCATCGGAATGCATTCCCGATGAAGGATAAAGCTCATCTGTCAATATTTTTAGCCTGTCAGTCTTACTCAGCTTTTCATCAGAGAACTCAGCGTTATGCCATATATTACCAATTATACAGCTGCTGTTGCGAAGTTCCTTTTCCAGGGTCATCAGCATTTCTTCATAAAACGGATCTGTAGTTTCATGAGCAAATCTGGTCAGCAGTATATTCACGTGATATATCTTGTCCTCATTCCTGCTGCCCGATCTAAGGGAACGTGCGCTCGCATTCGGTACATAGTTGATCTCACGTGCTGCTTCCAGCACTCGCTTTCTCACATCTTCGCTGGAGCATTTGTGGTTGGGATCACTAAGTATCCTGCCGACCGTCGAGACTGATACACCCGTCATTTCGGAGATCTTTTTCAGAGACACCCAAACACCCTCCTTTCCGCTATTTCATATCGGGATAATATGAATTATACCAAATATATGGAAATTTGTCAACAGGATAAATGTTAACTTTTTTTAACTTTGCAGCATTGGATCCCTCAACTTCATTTCTTTATTATATATACATTTATAATAATAATTTATACCTCGGCTATTGGTATAGTTTAAAGCTATATCTATCTATGCATAATAAGTATTTTACTTTCACCTAATGATGTGATATAATATTTTATAGAAAATCATATAGGTTTAATATGATATTAAAAATTGGAGGAAATACACATGAATACATCTATAATCGGTTATCCCCGCATCGGCGGACTCAGAGAACTCAAATTTGCAAGTGAGAAGTATTTCAGAGGTGAGATAGATCAGGCTGAACTGGAAACAGTTGCTAAGCAGATAAGACTTTACGATCTTGATCTTCAGAAGAAAAGCGGTCTTGACTTTATCCCTTCAAATGATTTCTCATACTATGACGGCGTACTGGATACAGCTTTCCTGCTGAATTCTGTTCCTGAGAGATATACCTCACTTGGTCTTTCTCCGCTTGATACCTTCTTTGCAGCAGCAAGAGGCTATCAGGGCGAAAAGGGCGATGTTAAAGCACTGGCTATGAAAAAGTGGTTCAACACCAACTATCACTACATCGTACCTGAGATCGACGATGCTGCAGATATCAAGCTGGCAGGTACCAAGCCTTTTGATCTCTTCAATGAGGCACTTGAGAACGGTGTCAAGACCAAGCCTGTTATCGTTGGTGCTTACACCTTCCTGAAGCTTGCAAGATATATCGGCAAAAAGACAGCCGCTGATTTTGTTGATGCAGCAGCTGCAGCATATTCCGAGATACTGAAAAAATTTGCAGATCTTGGCGCTGAGTGGGTACAGTTCGATGAGCCATCCCTCGTAATGGATATGACAGCTGAGGACAAGAAGCTGTTTGTATCTCTCTATGAAAAGATACTCTCTGCAAAGGGCAGTGTCAAGGTTCTCGCTCAGACATATTTCGGTGATGTAAGAGATGTCTATACCGAGCTCACTTCCCTCGCATTTGACGGCATCGGTCTTGATTTTGTAGAGGGCAAAAAGTCCCTTGAGCTTGTAAAGGCAAACGGTTTCCCCAAGGATAAGATCCTGTTTGCAGGTCTTGTAAACGGCAAGAATATATGGAAATGCAGCTACGAGAAGGTACTTGCAAATCTTGAGATCCTCAAAGCCAATGCAGGCGAGATCGTTATAAATACATCATGCTCACTCCAGCACGTTCCCGTTACCCTTGCAAATGAAAGCAAGCTCCCCGAGAACGTAAAGAAGCACTTCGCTTTTGCAGAAGAAAAGCTGGCTGAGATAGCAGAACTGAAGAAGATCACAAGCGCAGATGCCCCCGAAAAGACAGAGGAATATCTTGCGAACAAGGCTCTCCACAGTGAAGTACGTTCAGGTGCTAACGACGAGGTAAGAGCAAAGGTCGCAAAGCTGACAGATAAGGATTTCACAAGACTGCCCGCATTCGCAGAGCGTGAAAAGGTGCAGAAGGAGCGTTTCAAGCTGCCTCTCTTCCCCACCACTACCATCGGTTCATTCCCTCAGACCGCTGATGTTAAGGGCGCAAGAAAGGATCTGCGTACAGGCAATATCACCAACGATGAATATGAGACATTCATGAAGAAGAAGATCGCTGAGTGTGTAGCACTTCAGGAGGAGATCGGTCTTGACGTGCTCGTTCACGGTGAGTTCGAGAGAAACGACATGGTCGAGTATTTCGGTGAGTGCCTTGATGGTTATATTTTCACCGAAAAGGCATGGGTACAGTCCTACGGTACAAGATGCGTTAAGCCTCCCGTTGTATGGGGCGATATATCCAGAGCAAAGTCCATGACCGTTAAGTGGTCTGTATATGCACAGAGCCTTACCTCCAAGCCCATGAAGGGAATGCTCACAGGTCCTGTTACCATACTCAACTGGTCATTCCCCCGTGAGGATATATCCCTCAAAGAAAGCGCACTGCAGATAGCACTTGCTATCCGTGAGGAAGTGCTTGACCTTGAAGCTAACGGTATCAGCATAATCCAGGTAGATGAGGCTGCACTCCGTGAGAAGCTCCCTCTCCGCCGCGCTGACTGGAGAGAAGATTACCTTGACTGGGCTATACCCGCGTTCAGATATGTTCACAGCGGTGTCCGCCCCGAAACTCAGATCCATACTCATATGTGTTACAGTGAGTTCGCTGATATCATCAAGGATATCGACAATATGGATGCTGACGTTATCACATTTGAGGCATCACGTTCCGATCTTACTATACTCGATGTTCTGAAAGAAAACAACTTCCGTACCGAGGTAGGTCCCGGCGTTTACGATATCCACTCGCCCAGAGTTCCCTCCAAGGAGGAGATCAAGGCAGCTGTGGCAAAGATGCTTGACCGTATCCCTGCTGAAAAGCTGTGGGTAAACCCCGACTGCGGACTTAAAACAAGAGGCACCAAGGAAACCGTTCCCAGCCTTACAAACCTTGTTAACGCTGCAAAAGAGGCAAGAAATGAAAACAGCTGATATTTTTAAAAATAAGACCGTTTTTTCGCTGGAGATATTCCCTCCCCGCCCTGACACCGATGAGAGCGTCATTTATGACACTCTCGATCACCTGACTGATATATCCCCCGATTTCATCAGCGTGACCTACGGTGCAGGCGGCGGAAAGAACGGCAGCAGAACAATAAAGATCGCATCAGATATACAAAACCGTTATGGTGTAGAGAGCGTTGCACATCTTCCCTGTATTGGTCTTACCAAAGATCAGGCACGTGTTATACTCGACAGTATGTCTGACAACGGGATCGAGAATATACTCGCACTGCGCGGTGATCTTCCCGAAGGCAGTACACCTGCAGGAGATTTCCGCCATGCAAGCGATCTTATCAGCTTTATAAAAGAAAACTACAGCTTCAATATCCTGGCAGCCTGCTATCCTGAGATCCATCCGGAAAGCAGGAATGCCGTGGATGACCTTCACTGGCTGAAGCATAAGGTAGACTGCGGTGCTGATCACCTTATCACACAGCTTTTCCTTGATAACAGCTATTTCTGTGATTTCAGAGAAAAAGCATTACTGGCAGGTGTTGATGTACCTATCGAGGCAGGTATCATGCCTGTGACAAACAAACGTCAGATAGAGCGTATGGTAAAGCTTTGCGGAGTAGATCTTCCTAAGAGATTCATCCGCGTTCTTGAAAAGTATGAGCACGATCCCAATGCGCTCCGTGATGCAGGTATAGCCTATGCCATAGATCAGATCACCGATCTTATTGCGCTGGGCGTTGACGGCATACATCTTTATACCATGAACGACCCATACGTTGCCCACAGGATATTTGATGCTGTGCATAATATGCTGGCAGTAAGATCATTAGTATCATAACATAATGCTATCTTATGTACCCCTGAATACTTAACAAAGAGTTCCCATTGGATGATCACACCAATGGGAACTCTTTTTACATATCATTTTCTTACACGTCTGTCAAAGGTACTGTAATAAGCCGCCTTATCATCAAACATTTTTGATTCTGCCAGGCGGATCAGCTCATTTATCTTCAATGATTTCCTTGTATGGTACTCATAACCTATGGCAGCATGATATCCGCGTTCTGTTATACTTATCCTGATATTATCTATACGTTTTTCGATCTCGTCACGATCAATATCTGCAGCAAACGCAACGAACTCGTCGCCGCCAACGCGGTAGCTGTCACGTCTTCCGAACTGCTTTTCTACACATTCTGCCACAAAGCAAAGCATCTCATCACCTGCTTTATGACCCTTTGTATTGTTAAGCTCATGCAGACCATTTGCGTCGATATATACGCAGCAGATAGCTTTTTTGAACATATTCTGATACTCAGTGATCCTCCATTCATAGCAATTGCGATTATTAAGTCCGGTCAGCTGATCAGTTTCACTCATAACCTTCAGTTTGTTCTCAAGAACATATCCCTTTATTTTGGCTCTGTATACTACAGCCTCAGATACTACCGATAACGCACCGAATATCACCGCATCAGTAACATCCACCGAAAGCACAGGATCAGTCTTGGTAATATGTGCCATTATAATGAAAGCAATTATATACGTCAGAAGGCTGCCTGCCATCCTGATAGGTCTGTCAACAAATATCAGCGGTACAAATATAAGCATGACCATGAAAGTTACGGTCTGTTCTTCGGGTCGGGTAATAGTTGCTATGGCGATGCCATATATAAGAAAGACAGATACTGCCATATATACCGAAACATACGAAAGGGCCAGCCATTTTCTTGCTGCAAGTGAAACCGCCACCTGTATCAGTGAGAACACCATACCAAATATAAATACGTTGCGTGAGGAGAAGAAACATTCCTTCGTGAATGACAGCAGATACATCGCAAATATCAAAACGGAGGCAACTGATGCGAAGAAAAATGCTATCGTTCGGTTTGATTCTTCAAGCCTTCTCTTTATCGAATCATAGCTTTCAGCATCGGTATCACCATATAATGCGAATCGTTTTATACGTTCAAGCATAATATCAACCCTCCGTATAATTTATTGACAAATCTTCATAAAAGTATTATAACAATAAATTAAAATTTTGTCAACCCCTCACAGTAATAAACACGCAAATATACTTTCAAATATTACAAATATATAAAAAATCGACAGTTTCCGAAGAAACTGCCGATCTTTATAAAAGGACTGATCTTTTATTACTTAACTGTAACAGTTATAGCGTTCTTGATAGGATCAGTTGTATTCCACTGACCGTTAACTCTTGCAGCAACAGCTACCTTGTAGGTCATGCCGGGAGTCAGGTTCTTAGGAGTTACATAGCTGTTTGTAGTGATGTTAGTTGTCTGAACTCTCCACTTACCAGCCAGGTATACAGCGATGCCGTACTTGTCAGCGCCCTCTACCTTGTCCCATACGAACTGGATCTGGTGATACTGAGTGCTGTAGTTAGCCTTTACGTTTGTAGGATAATCAGTCTTGACAGGAATAGGATCAGGATCAGGAATAGGAGTACCGTTAGCATTATCCATCATGAATGTTGTCATCCATACCAGAGGAGCGTTCCAGTTGATGGTTACTTCGTTTACAGACCAAGACTCTGCGCTGTCTACGTAGCACTTCTGGTTAGCCAGTGTGCCTCTCTTGTAGCCCAGACCGCCGATGTAAGGATCCTGCATACCTGCACCAGGACCACCGGACAGAACGCCGTTAGGAGCCTTCGGGAAGGTAGGATCTACACCCTGAGACCAGAATCTGTGGTGAGGCCATTCCATAGTCTTGTCGCCGTAACCGGAAACATAGGAGAAGCCAAGACCGTTACGTCCGTAGATGTAGTCGAGAGCTTCAGCTGCACCGTTCAGGTACTTAGAGCCCTTAGAAGCATCATAAGCGTAAGCAAGTACCATTGCGTTGTTGATTACGAAGGAGTTTGAACCCCACTCATAACCCTTAACCTTAACACCAGCACCGATGTTGATAGCATCCTCGAATTCAGCCTCTCTGTAAGGAATACCCATGCCTTCCTTAGCCATCTGACCCAGGTAAGTATCACCAGCATATGTGATAGAAGACTTAACAGCACTCTGCTCGGAAGAAGAGAGTCTGGAGGGGTTCAGGTACAGAGAAAGGGTACCCAGACCGGAAGTACAACCCCAGTTGAAGGAGCTGAATGAACCGTTGTTCTCGCCGCCGCCCAGGTTAGTTGTCAGGCTGAATGCCTTATCCTTGCCGGAGTTATCGTTAGGATTGCTGTACTTCTTCAGGAAGTTATAGTATGTAGTATCGCCTGTTGTTGCGAAGAGTTCGCAAGCTGCCCAGTAAGCATCGTCGCCTACGTATGTATCGCCGTAAGCACCGCCACCGATAGCCTGATCCAGAGGAGCGAAGTAAGGATCGGTAGAAGAATCACCCTTCTTGATGTTCCACTTGCTCTCCTTAGCGATTATAGCCTTCCAGCTGTTCTGAGCGTTAGTCAGACACTCCTGTGCGAAGCTGTCATCAATGCCCTTCCACAGACGTGCTGCCTGTGCTGCGCAAGCGATCATGTTGAATGTAGCTGCATAGGTTGCGGGCTTAACTATACGAACTGTGCCCCAGCCCTTCTCGCCGTTCTCCATGGTCTCCTTATCATAGTCCCAAGACTTGGTAGCCAGACCTGTCCACTTGTGGTCGTGCAGCTTGTGATATACAAATCCGTCGCTGTCGATCATCTTGAACATCCACTCGAGCTCAACTCTTGCTTCATCCAGGATATCAGGAGCCTTGTTACCATTCTCAGGGATAGCTATAGTGCCGTTTGTCCACTTAGCAGCGGTACCGTTCTTCTTGGTGAACTCATAGTCATTCTGGAGAGTCCATACGGATATACCACCGTTAACAACGTACTTACCGTGGTCACCAGCATCGTACCAACCACCTGTACCGTCGATGGTCTTGCTCTTCTCAACGTCAGAAGCGTCACCAGCATAGGACTTAACCCACTTGCTCTGTACATAAGCTGTATCAGGGTTGTGGCCGTACTTGCTGTGAGACAGAGCGCTCTTATCACCGGAGGTGATGTACTGAGACTCTATCGGAACACCGGAACGGTTCTGATAGTAGTAGTTCATGGAGTCCTTCAGCAGCTGCTCATTATAGATGCTGTCGCTGATCTCGAACTCATGGCTCTGGTTCATTACATACTGCTTTTTGGTCTGAGGATTTGTCCACATCAGCTTGTTGCCGCTGAGCTTGGTATCATTAACGCCCTTAGAAAGCAGTACCTGTGTGCCGGATACACCAACAGTATCCTTAACAAATATAGTATAGGTACCTGTAGTCTTGAAATTAGAGAAATCAATGATATGTACGTAAGCACCGCTGTCCTTCAGTCTTGTTACGCTTTCACTGCCCATCTGAACAGTAGTAGTCTTTCCTGTACCTGAATCAGGGTCAGCACCGAATACCTTTGTTGTACCGGTATACTTAACGTTGCCGCTCTTGTCTCTGATCTCATACTGCAGAGGTGAAGAAGCGTCAGTTACATAAGAAGCCTTCTTAGCAAGGTTAGGATAGTAACCCAGCTGGTTCAGACGAACGTTGCTCTCAGGTCTTACAACACCCATCTCATTTTCTGTATCCCAAGCTCCGGGACCGATCAGAGAAAGATTATCGAACTTCAGAACTGTTCCGTTAGGGAAGCAGTCTCTGGGCTGATACTGACCCTGTCCGCCGTAGTGGAATGCCCACTCAGCAACGTCAACATCTGCCTCAGCAGTAAATGTTGCATCAAACTCGTTGTGACCTGCCTTTATCGGTACGCAGTCCCAGCACTGATTGAATGTGCCGTCTGTGTTGTTATTGTGCCATACTTCAACAGTTCCGCCGTAGTTACCGATCTTGGTGTAGATCTCACCGGAGGTAGAAGCATCAACTTCCCAGTGCACAGTATACTTCTGGCCCTTCTTGATGGTGAGGCCTCTGTGACGAAGCTGGAGATCCCATCTGGACTCGGGACCATCATTGTTTACGATAGTTACGTTGTAAGTACCGCCGCTGATGTCAAATGTCTGCTTAGCGGGGTTAGTCTCACAAGTGTGCCAAGGCAGACCTACGCCTGCATCGAAATCAGTCTGACCAAGCTCCTGACCAGCGAATACACTCATAGGAGCAATTGCTGCTGCTGTGGAAAGAGAAACTACTGTTGCCAGAAGACCGCTGGCGAATCTTTTCATTGGTTTCTGCATGGTTTTTAACCCTCCCTGAAAAAATAGATAAAATAGATCGAACACAGTTCTGCATCAGTGCAACTGCCGAAGCTGTCATTTTTAATATAAGAAATAAGGAAGTCCTCAACGGACCTGCACTGCCCTTTTTTCCTCTTGCTATTATTATAATATATTTCTCAAAAAAGTCAATTGTTTTGATTAAATTTCATTTACTTTAACGATTACGAAGGGTGTTATTTAGACAATACGTACAACTCCAAAATTGTAAAAAGTTAAGCAACAGCGTGTTTTTCGTACAGTATATTAAATCCGTGGATAATTTTTGTTAATAGGTTTGACTATCTGATTATATAACTTAAAATATTCACAATCCTCAATATACTTTCAGCACATCCTGTAAAGTAATATTACTATACATAACACCCCACATTTATCATTGTTTTTCCTGATCGCCTGATAATCCCGATTTTAAGGCATTTCACGTTCAGATCACGGATGATCTCCCCTGCGGCAAAAATATACCCTTAGCATATCTGAGCATAGATCATCCGTTTCAGCATATCATATTTTTATACTATGCTCAGAAAACGTTTAATATCGCGATCATGCGCTGAGCCACCATATATTTAAATTTTACAGACAAAACGGCAGCTCCCTCGGGAACTGCCGTTATATAGATCAACTGTTATATGGATCAATTACTTAACAGTAACAGTTATAGCATTCTTGATAGGATCAGTTGTATTCCACTGACCATTAACTCTTGCAGCAACAGCTACCTTGTAGGTCATACCGGGAGTCAGATTCTTGGGAGTTACATAGCTGTTTGTAGTAACATTGGTGGTCTGAACTCTCCACTTACCTGCAAGGTATACTGCGATGCCGTACTTGTCAGCGCCCTGTACCTTGTCCCATACTAACTGTATCTGGTGATACTGAGTATTGTAATTAGCCTTTACGTTTGTAGGATAGTCATTTGTCTGAGTGCTGTTCTTCTGGGTCGTAACTGTTATAGCCTTGGAGTAGTCACCGTCATATTTGCCGTTGTTGTTGGCAAGAACTGCTACCTTGTAGCTTGTACCTGCTGCCAGACCGCTGAGTGTGTAGCTGTTAGCGGTAGTCTCAGCAAGACCTGTCCACTTGCCGTTCTTGTAAATATATACGCCGTACTTGGAAACGCCGCTTACCTTGTTCCAGCTGATCTTAGCAGAGGATGTAGTTACACTATCGCACTTAACGGTAGGATTGCTTATTGTAGAGCCTGATTCGCCGCCGTTTCTCTTGAATACGTACTCAGAACCGCTTGCCTTAGTGCCGTCGGGCTCAGTACCCCATACCAGTACGCCGTTTACGTACATAGGTATATTCTGGTTGAGAGCACTATCGCTCTTGATATCAGTAGCTGTAGCTATTCCGCCCTTGTAAGACCAGTCGTTTGTAGGATCCCAAGCGCCTGCGGTAGACTTGCCGTTTATAGCATCAGGGATAGAGATCCTGAACTGTACTTCATCTCTGTGCTCGCTCTGACCAGTAGGCTGGATAGCTCTGCCGTCCTCG
>ODAI012451272.1_pt1 | contig 19976 bp, 16 predicted proteins | sample 1539321 | NCBI WGS metagenome assembly ODAI01 (sample SAMN02144231, study PRJEB22623) | gut metagenome | biome: sheep rumen | host: Ovis aries | place: New Zealand
AAAATCGATAAAATGCTGTATACTGTTTCTCATGAGGGTGCCACTCCTTTGTAAAAGTTTTTTGTTTGGTCGCAATAACTTTATCACAAAAGAGGCACCCTCTGTTATTATTTTAAATTCCTACAAAAACTTTACGCTAGCTTCGAAAGTTCCATGTTTCATAATTTTATATGTGCAAAGAAATTGTTTCCAAATAGCGTCTTTCTACATTCGCATGAACAGATCCATACTCTATCATTTCATCCCATGTTTCGTCTCTTAATAAAGATATTTCAAACCATTTACCTTTTAATACAACAAGCAATCTTTCATCGCTAAAAGCATGGCAGTACCATGTTTCTTTTATGTGCTGTTTTAACATATCCGCTACATCTTTCATTTTGTCCTCTGCAACTTGGTATTCATTTATATGCCACACTGGGCATTCATCTTCCGGCACATTTTCAATACGCTGTGACACAAAATATGGAGTCAAACCACATAGTATATCTTTATTATCAATACTTTCTTCAATTATCCCCAGTCTATACATTAGAATCTCCTATTCTGACCAATTCATTTCTCCATCGGAAATTCCCATTTTCCGACATTCGTTGCATACATAATCTTTTTCCGCCTGATTGCCAATCTGATATTTCAATATTTTATCTTTGAAAACAATGTACTTCACATTCCCGGCCTTAAAATCAATAAACCAATTTCCACCGTTATTCGGATCAGTTCCCATTACTTTGGATACTTGCTCTGGGAAATCCTTTATATCACTGGTAAAAAACAATACTGTCCAGTATTTCGGCTTTCCGCCGATATTCCACAATTCAATTTTGTGCACATTCAGCAAATCGATGATCGCATCATCTGTTACACTTTCTTTGATCAGTGTCCCTTCATATACTTCCTGCTTTTTCCCTTGAATTGCATTATTTCCACAGCTGTGCACTTCCTTAATTTCACTTAATGTCAATTCATCCTTTAACAACACATCCATGGAAACATGAAATAGCTCTCCCAATAATAATATTTTTTCGGTTTCCGGTAATGCGATATCCCTGTCATATAAGCAAGCGCTATAAATTCTTTATCCTTTAACCAATCTCTGAGAAAATCCAGATATTTAGTCTGTCCCTCCTTATCTTCTTTGCGCACACGAAATACAGCATCCCACTCATCAATAACAATCACAAACGCAATTTGTGATTTATGATAAAATTTGTTCATACTGTAAGCCAGATCATTCGGATCATATTTTACTTCCGGATAGATTTCACACAAATCATCCAAAACACGCTGAGTCAATAATTTCAACGAATTCTCTACCGACACATCCTTTTTTATGAAATCCGTCATCACAATGCGGATTACATCATACTTGCCAAGATAAGCATCCCAGCCGTCTATTTTCCCCAACAATGTCTTTTCAAAAAGGAAGCGACTATCTGCTGATCTTTCATAATATGCGCAAAGCATATCAGCCGCCATCGTCTTCCCGAAACGTCGCGGTCTGGATACACTTAAGTATTTTCGCTTTGTCTTAACAACCGAATTCACATACCTAATCATTTCCGTTTTATCTACAAAAATATCGGATTGGACTGCTTCCTCAAACACCTGATACCCCGGATTTAAATAAATCCCCATATCCATACCTCCAAGCAAAAAAGCCTTAACCTATGATTTACAATACCATAGTTTAAGGCTTTCGCAATATTCCTATCGTTTCACTTTACACCTGCTCAAACGCCTGCTCCAGATCCTCGATAATGTCATCCACATGCTCCGTACCGATGGACAGGCGGATCGTATTAGGCTTAATTCCCTGATCAGCCAGCTCCTCCGCACTTAGCTGAGAGTGCGTGGTGGTCGCCGGGTGAATCACCAGACTCTTCACATCCGCAACATTTGCTAACAGCGAGAAGATCTGAAGGCTGTCGATAAACTTGTGTGCTTCCGCCTGACCTCCCTTGATCTCAAAGGTAAAGATAGATGCTCCGCCGTTGGGGAAATACTTCTCATACAATGCATGGTCGGGATGATCTGGCAGGGAAGGATGATTTACATGCTCCACCTTCGAATGCTTGGATAGATACTCCACTACCTTCTTGGTATTCTCCGCATGGCGATCCAATCTCAAAGACAGGGTCTCCACGCCCTGCAGCAACAGGAATGCATTGAACGGAGAGATGGTAGCACCGGTATCACGAAGCAGGATTGCACGAATATAAGTCACAAACGCTGCCGCACCTGCTGCATCCACAAAGGATACGCCATGATAGCTTGGGTTCGGTGCCGCGATCGGCGCATACTTTCCGCTTGCCTTCCAGTCAAACTTACCGGAGTCAACGATCACACCGCCCAGCGTGGTGCCGTGTCCGCCGATGAACTTGGTTGCGGAATGTACCACAATATCCGCACCGTGCTCTATCGGACGGATCAGATAAGGTGTGCCGAAGGTATTGTCGATCACCAGAGGCAGACCATGCTTATGTGCGATCTCAGCAATGGCATCAATATCGGGGATATCGCTGTTCGGATTACCCAGGGTTTCCAAATAGATTGCCTTTGTGTTCTCCTGAATAGCTCCCTCCACCTCGCTCAGATCATGTGCATTCACAAAAGTAGTCTTTACGCCAAACTGGGATAAGGTATGTTCCAGCAGATTGTAGCTGCCGCCGTAGATGGTCTTCTGCGCTACGATATGCTCCCCTGCCTGTGCCAGTGCCTCAATGGTATATGTAATCGCTGCCGCGCCGGATGCCACAGCCAAAGCCGCCACACCGCCCTCCAGGGCTGCGATTCTCTTCTCAAATACATCCTGGGTGGAATTGGTCAGACGACCATAAATATTACCTGCGTCTGCCAGCCCGAATCTCGCTGCCGCATGTGCGGAGTTCCTAAATACATAAGAGGTGGTCTGGTAAATCGGCACCGCTCTGGAATCGGTAGCCGGATCCGGCTGCTCCTGTCCTACGTGTAACTGTAATGTCTCAAATCTGTAATTTTTGCTCATACCTTTGTCCTCACTTTTCTATTTTATAATTATTATAATATTTCGTTTTCTATATTCAGTTTTTCATCGGCTCCTGATTGCAAAAAAATCCGGAAGCCTTTTGATTGCTCCCGGACACGCATACCTATCTGCAGGCAGTTACTGACAGCAACAAGACACATTTACATGTCTGGCTGCATCCCATGTCCGGGAGTCTCGCATTCGACAATTACACATACAACACATCTGCATTCCATTCATCATATTGCTCATCATCGGACATGTCCTCCTTTCAGCAGGTCCTGTTTTCCTCTGTTTCTCACCTGTTGAAATGAAGTCTACCACTTATTTCCTACTATGTCAATAGGTTTAATAAGATTTTTTAAAATTTTTTTATTTTATCAATTCTCCCAATGTTTTAAACAGTTTATCCTGCTCCACCGGTTTCGTCAAATGCGCGTTCATTCCGGCCTGCAGCGACCGCTGCACATCCTCATCAAACGCATTTGCCGTCATGGCAATGATGGGAATCTTCTTCGCATCCTCCCGTTCCAGCGCACGGATTGCTTTGGTTGCTTCCAAACCGTTCATCACCGGCATCTGCACATCCATCAGAATGGCATCAAAATGTCCCACCTCACTGCGCGCAAACAGATCCACGGCAATCCGGCCGTTTTCTGCCAACTCTGCCTCGACTTCTCTGGCGGAAAGAAGCATCTCCATGATCTCCGCATTGATCTCCACATCTTCCGCCAGCAGCACTCTCTTGCCTGCAAGTTCAACCGCTGCCGCCCCTTCCTCCGGAGATTTCCGCTTTTCACTTGCCTTTCGGTATGCCGGCAGGACATTGGCTGCAAACAACGGCTTTGCCATAAAGTGGTCTACGCCAGCCTCCAAGGCCTCTTTCTCAATGTCTTCCCAATTGTACGCCGTCAACACGATCACCGCAGATTCCGATCCCACGATCTTACGGATCTCCCTGGTCACCTCGATCCCATCCTGTTCCGGCATTTTCCAATCCACCAGGATCAGATTGTATGCCTCATTCCTGCCGATCCGGACCTCAACATGCTCGATCGCTTCTTTTCCGCTCCGGCAGATATCCGGCGTGATCCCGATCTCGCCGAAGGCAAGTCTTGCGTGTTCACAGTCGACAGGATCATCATCGATTACCAATACTTTCAGTTTACTGATATCAAGATCTTCCTCCGCGCTATGTTCTCTGTCGCTGGTCTTCAATGTCAGCGTTACCGTAAAGATTGTTCCCTTACCTTTCTCGCTCTCCACAGCAATGCTGCCGTTCATCATCTCCACAATATTTTTTGTGATCGCCATTCCCAGTCCTGTGCTGCCGTATTTATTTGCCTTTTTATCATCTTCCTGGCTAAAGGCATCGAAAATCTTCGGAAGATAGGCCTGATCCATTCCGATCCCCGTATCTTTCATCACAAACCGAAGGGTAGACCTCCCTTCAAACCGGGCTGTCTGCTCCGCCGTAAAGGTCACTGTTCCCCCCTCCGGCGTAAACTTCACCGCATTGCCCAGGATGTTGATGATAACCTGTTTCACCTTCATGACATCACCGATAAAATAATCATCAATCCTGTTCAGAATACGACATTCATAATGCAATCCTTTATCTCTGCACTGCCCACCGATCATGGTATTGATCTGAGCCAGCATCTCCGAGAAATCAAACTCCTCTTTTCGGATCGTCATTCGGCCGCTTTCAATACGGCTCATATCCAGGATATCATTGATCAGCCCCAACAGATGCTTGGCACTTCCGTCAATCTTCTCCAGATAATCCCTGACATTCTTAGGCAGATCCGGCTCCTTTAAGGCAATCTCGTCCAGACCGATGATCGCATTCATCGGCGTCCGGATCTCATGGCTCATGCTGGAGAGGAAAGCGGTTTTTGCCACATTTGCACGCTCCGCCTCCTCAAGCGCATTTGCCAGAAGCTCATTGCGCTCACGCTGCTCTCTTATCACCTCCGTGATATCAGACTTTAAGAGAATATAATTCTTTGCCTCTCTGTCAACCACAAAATACATGAACCTCTTATTAAAGATTTCCCCATCAATTTCGCAGCTCACATCCACGGTATAGGGCTCCGCTTTCTCCAACTCCTCACTGACCGTTTCAAGCGAAAGCATATGTAACAGCTTTTCTTTCTCCTCATCGCTTCCGGTCACGACCGGTATCACCTGTTCTTTCAGATAGTCCATATAAATACCGTTGCGCTTCTTCGGGAAAATACTCCCCTTCGCAATTTTAGCGGCATCTCCGATCACCACACCATAATATCTGCCCACCAGATATGTCACCATATCATATTGCTGTGCCAGAATCTTATTATCCAACACATCATTGATCATTTCCGTATTGCATTCTGTTTCTACACTGAACGCGATCACATCGCCCGTCATGGGATTCCTGCTCGCCGATCCGGAAAATTTGACAAAACACTGTCTGCCGGATTGTCTGCGGCAATAACCGATAAAGGTCGCGGGGCCCTCACCATTGTTCGCACGCTCCAACAGTTTGTCCAGCGCAAACGTTTCCATGTAGCGTTCATAATCGCCTTCCACAAGAAAGCTTTCCGCCCGTACTCTGACGCTCTCCTTAATATCACCGCCCGGATAGTCTACATCATAGAGATCCCGCCCACGCACTTCCTCCGTAACACCGGTGGTCAGATTGGATCTGGTCACCGTCAGGCTCTCATCCGCAATGGCATTAAACTGCTCCATCATACTCTTATAAGCAGTCTGTGTCTCATCTTTCTCCCACTGCTCCCGCAGTACATCCGTGATGTCGGATTTTAACAAAATGAAAAATTGGGTTTCCCAGTCCACCACATAATAAGAAAAGCGCTTTGTGAATGTTTCACCGTCGATCAGACAGGTTACATCCACTGTGTAGGTCCCATGATCTGCTAGTTCTGCCGCAATGGTTTCCGGAGCTAACGCGGTCTCCATCTCCTGCTTTTTCTGTGCATTCCCATCGAGCACGGGAAGCACCTGCTCCCTGATATAATCCCGATAGATTCCGTCCCGCTTCTTAGGGAAAATACTGCCCTTCTTGATGTTCTGCGCTTCGCCGATCACAACGCCATAACTGTCCCCAACCACATAACATACCATGTCGTACTGCTGTGCCAGAACCTTATCGTTCAACACTTCCGTAACCTTCTCGGAATTGTATTCCGTCTCCACGCCCAGTACGATCACATCTCCCGTGACCGGATCCTTCCGCATGGCAGCCGAATACTTAATAAAACACTGCCGTCCGGACTGTCTTCTGGAGAAAATGACAAGAGACGTCGCTCCCTCTCCGAGATAATACTTTTCTTTCAGTTTCTCCAGGTCAAAAGTTTCCACATAATTCTTCCGGTCTGCCGCGATCGGCATATTTTCCATCCGAACCTTGATCAGATCTCCAATATCCGCTCCCACCTGATCTACGTCGTAGAGATCTGTCCCACGCACTTCCTCCACCACGCCTTTGGTGAGGTTGGAACGCAGCGCCGCCAGACTGTTGTCCGACAAGGCATTTAATTCCTTATTCAGCTCTACGTACATCGCCTGGGTCTGCGCCTGACTTTCCTTCAGCTTGGTAATATCTTCGTACATACAATAGGCATACTGCTCCCCTTCATTTTCCAGAAAGGCATAGCGCACCTTCACCCACTTCCAGTCACCCTTCACCGTACGTTTCCGGACATCCAGATGATTCGTTCCGCTCTTTGTGCGCTTGTGCAGGAACAGATATGCCACTTCTTCCTTATCCTCCGGATGAATCGAATTCATAGCCCCGCCGCTTTCCAGACAGAAATACTCTTCCTCTGTTCCCTCAACCATCTCCAGGAATTCCTTGGAACACCAGATGGGATAATAATCCCCTTTCTCCCCTACTTTCATCATGACAGCGTTGCTGTCCATGGCTGTGAACAAGCGCTCATAAAATTCGGGTTTAAATTTCATCATCCTTTGTCCCTCCTGCTCCGAGAATTCCTGTCGTATCATTTCTGTCAGGCTCATTTCTGTACTGCCTCATTACCCATGCAATGAATACAATGACCACTGCCAACAACACAATTTCCACTACAATTGCCGATACATATTGTGATAAGACGACCGTCCCCGCATCGGCTGCAAAATGTACCCCTACTGCTGCCGCATAATACCGGATCCTGCTCTCCCGAACCGCCCGATATACCAGATAAGACATCCCGATATGTAAAAACACTGCCGATATCCGCTCCACTCCCGCCATGTAAAACTGCCATGCCGGAAGGGTACAAAGCTGCTCCACCGCCGTCTGAAATGCCTGTGCCGTCGCTTCATCCATCATTCCCGTGAGCGCCTGCAGCCCGCCGGAATTGATCATAAGCGCCATCGCCAGATTGGAAATATACGTCATTCCGACCACCAGCATACACTCGATCCCACCATGTCCGATTCCGTACATGACGGCATTCTCCCGACTCAGTGTCCGCTTCATCCAGAACTTCATCGCCACAAACCTGCCGGTCTCCTCAAACAGCCCTGCCGCCAGTCCGCCGTACAATGCGTACAGCCATAGATTGTTCCGCAATCCATCTCCCGCGATCGTAAGAACCGTTGTATGCAGCAGTTGTTCCAGGATCAACGCAAACAAGACAAACGTTCCGCAGCCGATGAAAAATGCGGACCAGTTTGCCTTGACTTTAATCTTCCAGAAGATTAATAATCCGATTGGCAGAACAAATGAAAAAATAAGAATACACACAATAGCGATCAGGTTGGATGCAGGTACCGTATACATAGCATGGACTCCTTTTCTTTTTTTCCATTGTACCATGCCGGGATTTTATTTACAATCTTCAACCCCAAATCCGCATCAGCCAATACCCCAGCCCCAGAAGCCAGGTTGCAAATACACCGTACAAAATAACAGGACCCGCAATCGTGAATATCTTGCAGCCGATGCCGAAAACCTGCCCTTCTACGCCAAACTCAATTGCACAGGAGGCCACGCTGTTGGCAAATCCGGTGATCGGCACCAGTGCCCCCGCACCGCCCCACTTGGCCAGTCTGGCGTACAGTCCAAGCCCGGTGAGTAGTGCACTCAAAAACACCAGGATCACACTGCACCAGGTCGCCGCATCCTGTTTTTCCACACCCATATTTCCCAGAGTGTTCAGGATAAACTGCCCTAATATGCAAATTATCCCCCCCACAAGAAATGCCCGGACGAGCTGCATCCAGAAATTGTGCGTGGGCGTCACCGTTTTTACATATTCATTGTATTGTTGTTTTTGAGCCTCTGTGATCTCTGTCATTTGCGTTCTCCTTTTTAACACCGTTTTCATAAACAGTGTGCCCGCATCTTTCTTTTCTATTCGCTTTTCATTTCCGGATTTTTTCTTTTAATCTTATCCTGCAAATGTTTTTCAAACAAATGCTCAAACGTCCGCTCTGCCTCCGTTCCCGCCTGCGGCAGCTCCACCATGCGGTGTTCCCAGGACGACAGATAAATCGCGTTCCCGAGCAGAAGACTTTTTCTCCCCTCCGTACCGGGTGCAATATTGCTGCCCCTGCCCAGACACTCATCTGCAAAGCCCTGCAGTACCTTCCCGTACGGATCTTCCTCCTTCGGGGGTGTCACCTCCGTCCAGGTTCCCTTGATCTTACGGAAAAAATCAGTGGAGGTCGCCCGGTACTCCGCTTCCTTACAGCCCATCTCCTGCACCAGTTCTCCGATCTGCAGCTTTCCGTTCTCGCAGACAATCATCGCCTCCTCCAACGAAATCTCCAGGCGATTGATCCCCGGCGCATCCCCTGTGGATGTGATAAATGTACCCGTTGCGCCGTTCTCCCATTCCATATACGCCGTCACATCATCCTCCACCTCAATATCATGGAAATGCCCCTCTTTACAAAATCCCTGCACCCGCACAGGCATGCCGCAGATCCACTGCAGAAGATCCAGATTGTGCGGGCACTGATTGAGCAGCACCCCGCCGCCATCTTTGTCCCAGGTGGCATGCCAGGAACTGGACGTATAATACTGATTCGGACGGTACCAGTCCGTCACCACCCAGTTCACCCGCTTCAGTGCACCATATTTTCCGCTGTGCACCAACTCATATAACTGTTGATGGATCGGCAGCGTACGCTGATTAAACACCATTCCGAATACCCGTCTGGTGGCAGTTGCCGCCTCCTCGATCACCCTTGCCTGCCTGCTGTAGACACCGGATGGCTTGTCACAGAGCACATGCAATCCGTCACGGAAGGCCCGCACTGCCAGCTCCTCATGGGCATAATGCGGCGTCGCAATGATCACCGCATCCAGTGCAAGTTCTCCGCTTTCCACTGCCTGAAAAAGTGCATCCGCACTCTCATACACCGGAATCCCCGCCTCAATAGACGGAAGCAGCATTTCTCTGTATGTCCCCCGCACTCTGGTGAGGGCGGAAAGCTCTAATCCGTCTATCTTTCCGTCCTGTACAAGCTCCGCATATTTGCTGCCCATATTCCCTACGCCGATCACTGCTATCTTCATGCCATATCTCCTCTTCCACCTTATATTGCTGTCCCATGTCGATAGATCAATACGCCTTAAAAATCTTGATCACCCTGCGCGCGATCTTATACAGAGGTCCTTCCAACGCCTTGCGTGCATTCTTTAATTCTTTTCGTATCTCAATGTGTTGAGGGCAATGCTGCTCGCACTTGCCGCACTCCACACAGTTGGAAGCCGCCGCGGAATCTTTCCGCAGTCCCGTACACATAAAGTATTCCCGAAACGCCTCCATCTTCCCATCTGATTCGATACGGTTATACGCGGCAAAAGTGCCCGGAATGTCCACCCCCTTAGGACATGGCATGCAATACCTGCACCCGGTGCATCCCACCTTGGTCGTGGCATTGATCTCTGCCACCACTTTCGCGATCAGTTCATGGTCCTCCTCCGTAAAAGCACCCGCCTCTGTCTCCGCCGCAATCCTAACATTCTCCTGCACCATTTCCAATGAATTCATGCCGGACAACACACAGGTCACCTCCGGCTGATTCCACAGCCACCGGAAAGCCCACTCTGCAGGAGACCGCTTCACCGGATACGATTCAAACAGCTTTTTGGCCTTGGGCGGCAGCAGATTCACTAACTTTCCGCCCCGCAGAGGTTCCATGATCACCACCGGTATGCCCTTCGATGCCGCGTAATGCAGACCCTTTTTCCCCGCCTGAGAATTCTCATCCAGATAGTTGTACTGAATCTGACAAAAGTCCCAGTCATATGCGTCTGTCAGCTGTATAAACATATCCGAACTGCCGTGGTAAGAAAATCCCACCTGCCTGATGGCGCCGCTCTCCTGCTTCTCCTTCAGCCACTCCTCAATCCCCAGGTCTTTCAAGCGATCCCAGGTCTTCACATCCGTCAGCATATGCATCAGGTAATAGTCCACATGATCTGTGCGCAGGCGCTTTAACTGCTCCGCAAAATATTTCTCCATGCTCTCTCTGTTTTTGATCAGATAATGCGGAAGTTTCGTGGCAATATACACCTGATCCCGAATCTGATTGCGCGCCAAAATCTCTCCCAGAACCACCTCGCTACCCGGATAAATATACGCCGTGTCATAATAATTGACCCCCGCACGGAAAGCAGCCATGATCTCCTGTTCCGCCTTCTCCAGATCAATCTTGCCGTTTTTGGAACTAAAACGCATGCAGCCGTATCCCAAAAGGGACAAGTCATTTTCATATCTGTCTTTTCTGTAATTCATGATTTCCCTCCGATTATTTGACTGCAACCTCCCGCTCAATTCTCTGTAATAACTCTGACTTTAAAGCCTCTGGAGCAAATGATGCCTTCACAGAGTTGACCATCAACTGCCGTACCTCCTCTTTGGATAATTCAAACTGATCGATCAGCAGTTTATACTCCCGTTTGATCGTCGTGCCCTCTATGGAAGGGTCGTCCGTATTCACCGTGACGACAATCCCCTTCTCCAGAAAAGTTCGAAGCGGATACTGCGACAGATCAGAATAAATTGCTGTATTCAGGTTACTGGTAGGACAAAGCTCCAACGGCACCTTTTCCGCCGCCAGCCGATCCATCAGACTTTCATCCTCCGAAGCGCGCACCCCATGGCCGATCCGTACTGCGCCGAAATCCAGCGCGCACCTCACACTTTCCGGTCCATCCGCCTCACCTGCATGGATCGTAAATGGAATTCCCATACTCCGCGCATATGAGAAAACATCTGCAAAATCTCTGGTAGAGAACAGTGCTTCCGCTCCCGCCAGATCCAGCGCACATACGCCTTTCCCCAGATATTCCCCGCAAAGTTCCACCGTTTCCATGTTTTCCGCCCGGTTATCCGCAGCCCGCATGCAACATAAGATCAGCCCACAGGGGAGCTCCGACCGCTGAATGCCGGTCAGTGCAGCCTCCACAGCCTGCCGCTGCGTCATGCCACGGTCACAGGATTTCTGCGGTGCAAACCGGATTTCCGCATACATCACACCCTGCTCCTTCAATTCACTGCATAGATTAAAAGCGGCGCCTTCCAGTCCCTCCTTGGTCTGTAGCAACGAACAGGGAAATGCAAATTTCTCCAAAAATTCATTCAGATCTTTGCAATCCGCTGACACAGTCAACAATGCTTTGAGCTCCGCATCCCTTTCCGGGATCTCAATACCCTGCAGTTTAGCCAATTGCCTTGCCGACTCCATAGAGATTGCACCGTCCAGATGCAAGTGCAGATCCGTCATACAGGTTAATTTCTCCACAAGCAATTCCTCCTCTTTATTGCGCAGTGATCCTCTCCGCCAGTTCATTCAGATACACCCATCGTTCCATCTTCTGTTCCAGCTCATTTTCTTTCTGCTCTTTCAGATGACTCAATTCCGTCAGTTTCGCCGAATTGGTGGCATTTCTCGCCATATCCGCATCAATGTCCGCAATCTCCTGCTCCAGTTTTGCGATCACTTCATCAATGGTGTCATATTCCTTCTGTTCCTTATAGGTAAACTTTAACTTTTTCTCATGAGTCCACGTGGCGCGTGTATCCGATGTTCCTGTGTCCTTTTCGACTGCCACTGTCGCCACCTGCGCAGTCCCTTCTTCCTGTTTCCGACTCTCGTAGTCGGTGTACCCGCCCTCATACTGTCTGAGCACACCGTCTCCTTCAAAGGCAAAGATCCGCCGCACCACGCGGTCCAGAAAGTACCTGTCATGGGAAACCGTGATCACCACGCCCTGATAATTGTCCAGATAGTCCTCTAAAATCTGCAGGGTCTTAATATCCAGATCATTGGTGGGTTCATCTAAAATCAGCACATTGGGCGCCCCCATCAGTACCCGCAGCAGATTCAGCCTGCGCTTCTCTCCGCCGGACAGTTTCGCGATGGGACTGTACTGCTGATCTGCCGTAAACAGGAACCGCTCCAGCATGGCGGACGCACTCACCTGCCCGTCCTCCGTACGCACATACTCCGCCACATTTCGGATGTAGTCGATGACCTTGTCATTCGGATTCATATAAGCCACGCCTGCTGCTTCATTTTCCTCAATCTCCTGCGTATAATACCCGATCTTCACTGTCTGCCCGATCACAATCTCACCGGCATCCGGCCGGACACGGGAATCGATCATCTTCATCAACGTGGTCTTGCCACACCCGTTAGGTCCCACGAAACCGATACGGTCACCTTTCAGAAACAGATAAGTAAAATTCCTGATCAATACCTTATCTCCGTACGCTTTGGAGATAGCTTTCAGTTCAATGATCGTCTTGCCCAGTCTGCTGGAAACCGAACTGATCTCCACCTGTCCGTCGACTTCCGGTGCATCCATATCCCGCAGCGCCTCATACCTCTGAATATGTGCCTTCTGCTTCGTGGAACGCGCTCTGGCCCCCCTCTGGATCCAGGCGATCTCCTTGCGCAGAATGGACTGCCGCTTCCGCTCGGAAGCCAACATACTTTCCTCTCGCTGCGCTTTCAATGAGAGGAACCCCGAATAATTTGCATCATAACTGTATATGTGCCCCTTGTCAATCTCCACGATCCGTCTGCACACACTGTCCAGAAAATATCTGTCATGAGTTACCATCACTAACGTTTTTCGAAAAGCACGCAGATACTCCTCCAACCATTCCGACATCTCTGAGTCCAGATGATTTGTAGGCTCATCCAACACCAGAATATCACAGGGTGCCATGAGCACCGCCACCAATGCCAGGCGTTTCTTTTGTCCGCCGGAGAGTTCTCCACACTTCTGATCAAAATCGGTTATGCCCAGCTTCGTCAGCATCGTCTTCGCATCGCTCTCACGGGAACCGTACTCGTCATGTCCTCCGCACGTTTTCACCACACTGTTTATGACCGTTTCCTCCGGATCAAAGTGCGGTGTCTGCGGCAGATACGAGACAACATGATTATTTGCCAGAATCACTTTTCCCGCATCCGGTTCCTCCAATCCGGCAATGATCTTTAACAGCGTAGATTTGCCCGTGCCGTTGATGCCGATGACACCAACTTTTTCTCCCTCCTCCAGATAAAAAGATGCGTCATCTAAAAGCATTCTCCCTATGTAATTTTTTGAAATATGATCTAATGTGAGTATGTTCATAATAAAATTATCTTATCATAAACCTGATGAAAATAAAAATAATTTTATTTTTGAAATTTTAAGTTGGTTTAAGGTTCTCTGCTTATAATAACATCATCAAGCAGACAGAAAGGGGTTGACTTTTATGAAGAAAAAAATGATTATGTTACTGACCATCAGCACCTGTTCCATGCTGGCACTGGCCGGCTGTGCAGGCAGCACATCCAATACAACAGGAACTAGCTCCACCTTCACCGAAACACTTGCATCCGAAAGCTCTTCTCAGACTACCGCAAAGAACAGTTCCACAACTGCTTCTGCAACAGTCAGTTCTGTCAGCACAGCTGCGGCAGACAACCAGATCGATACCGACAGTCTTTTTTCTGACAGAGATTTAAAGCAGACCGCAGATCTGAGCAGCGCTGTATACTATACCGTAAAGAGCGGCACCGACATTCACATCACGGAAGCAGGTGTATATGTACTGAGCGGCACGGCCACAGATGTCACAATCTATGTAGATGCAGATTCCGATGCAAAGGTACAGTTGGTACTGGATGGCCTGGATCTCACGAATGCGGATTTTCCGTGCATCTATGTGAACAAAGCGGATAAGGTGTTTGTCACCACAAGTTCTGACAGTTCCTTAAGCGTTACCGGTACTTTCACCCAGGACGGCGATACCAATACAGACGGCGTGATCTTCTCCCGCTCTGATCTGGTGTTAAACGGAACCGCCACTCTGACCGTTTCGTCCACCGACAACGGTATTGTCTGCAAGGATGATCTCAAGGTCACAGGCGGCACCTACAACATCACGGCAGGCACCAAGGCTTTTGAAGCCAATGATTCCATTCTCATTGCGGACGGGACTTTCAACCTGACAGCCGGGACCGATGGCCTCCATGCAGAAAATGATGAAGACGACACCAAGGGTTATGTCTACATCAGCGGTGGCACCTTTACCATCAATGCCGGCGATGACGGCATTCACGCTATATCAGTTGTCCAGATAGACGGCGGTACTTTCACCATCAAAGCGGCTGAAGGCATCGAGGGTACTTATATCCAGATCAATGATGGCACCATCGATATCCAGGCCAGCGACGACGGCATCAACGCAGCCAAGAAGTCCAACTCCTACCGTCCTACAATCGAGATCAACGGCGGCGACATCACTGTTGTCATGGGCGCAGGAGACACCGACGGGATCGACTCCAATGGCGACATCTATGTCAACGGCGGTACCATCAATGTGACAGGCAACTCTACCTTTGACTATGACGGCAACGCAGAGTATAACGGCGGCACCATTATCGTCAACGGCGAACAGGTTCAGGCCATCCCCAATCAGATGATGGGCGGCGGCAGAGGCGGCTTCGGTGGGAACACCGGGATGAACGGCAATGCTAATTTCGGTGGAAACACCGGCATGAAAGGAAACGGCAACAGAGGGAACAGACAGTAAATCAATAGACGATCAATCAAAAGGACACAGCCTGTCAAAGGCTGTGTCCCTTTCTTTCTATTTTCTCGCCACCAGATGAAGCCGAAACTTCTTTTGCTTTTCCAACTTTTCTACTTTGAGCCCGGCACTTTCGCAGAACGTCCGAACCTGTTTTGTGGTATAACACCGCACATCACCATGCCCTGCCAGATTCGCAATGGGCATCTCCACATGATTCATCAACCACACCATAAAATCATAAGAGGTATAATCCCGCAACACAAGGACGCCTCCCTTACGCAGCACCCTTGTGACACCGTTAAAAAATTTCTGTGAGTTCGGATAATGATGGAAGCTGTTGGCACAGATGACCACATCAAAGCTCTCCGCCGGAAAAGGCAGATCTTCACTGTCGCCGACAACAAATTGCGCATTTTTCAAATGCTTGGCATTTGCCGTCTCGATCATTTTTGGCGTCAGATCCAATCCGGTATAATGTTTCTCCGGATATTCCGACACGAGCAACTCTATCATCGGTCCGGTACCGCACCCCACATCTAATAGATTTTCAAAGCGCGTCTCCCGCAGTTCCTCCAGGATTGGCGGGTAATCATCTTTACACAGCTCATAAATTCCGGCATGACCGCTGTCATAGATTTCCGCTGCTTTCGTGAATTCCTTTATGGACAACTCTTTATACGCTTGACCGTTCACGATCTTCCCCCTGCATTCTTGTTGCATTTATTAATCTACGCTCTCAAAACCAAGTCACATCTTTCTTCAATCCTATAATGCAAAAAGTATTTTTCCTCCATAGGAATCCAACGTTCAAAGAACATTTCGGCTTTCGCATCTCCCTCCCGCTCAAGGATCCGCGCTCTCTGCTCATCTGCCGAAATCGTCACAAACACCCGGAGATCATAATGATCCCACAGCGCCGGATGGCAACTGTAGGAACCTTCTACAATACTGACCGTACAGTTTTTCGCTTCTACTGCCTGCCTCAATGTCTGCGTCTTACAATCGTATGGTCGATAACTGATACCGTTCTTCCCCTGCTTTAACGGAAGCAGGATCTCCGAAAGAAAACGCTCATGATCCACATTGCCTCCGGGCATATCCAGCCTTTGCTCCGTCCGCTGTTCCGGCCGCAAAAAATAATCGTCCATGTGAAACACCGTGCACCCGGTCTCTCTCTGCAAAGCGGAGGCAAGTGTTGTTTTTCCCGCGCCGCTTCTACCGTCTATTGCCAGGATAAACTGCCTGTTCTCTGCCAGCTGCCATTGCATCCGATCTTTTATCTGCTTAAATTCCATGCTCTCATACATCATCTGCCTATCTCTTATTCACCCTGTCTACTATTCCGACGGAAATTCCTTTCGTTTCGCTCCCTATATGGCAGGCAATGCTGCATGCTAACGGTCTGTATTCCACATCATAGTCAGGAAATATATCTTTGATTCGTCCGATCCATGCCTTCACATCCCCGTCATCTGTCATAGTCCCTGCCACGCCGATGTGTATCCTCTTTTTGTCAATATTCGCAAATTTCTCTCTGAGCGCGTTTTGTGCTGCCTCCAGCATCAGATTTTCACACGCTTTTACTCCTCTTGCCCTAGCGAAAGCATCCAATCTCCCACCTTCGATCTTAAGCACCGGACGAATGCCTGCAACAGTTGCCACTGCCGCACCTGCTGCCGTGATCCTTCCGCTTTTTACAATATATCTCAGATCATTTACCATAATATAAATGATTGACTGAGCGGCGTTCTCCTCCAGTCTCTTTTTGATCAAAACGGCATTTTGTCCATGGTCCGCCATGTATTTGGCATCATACACAGAATCCAGCAAAGTCATGGAAATACGGCGATTATCAACCACCTGAACCTTACCGGAAAAGTCTTTTGCCAGCATTGCCGCTGTCTCCAGCGAACCGCTGAGTCCACCCGACATCGGTATGTACACAATTTCATCATTTCCCTCTGCCAAAATCCTATCCCAGCATTTCTGCAGATCATATGGCGATGGCTGCGAGGTAGAAACACTTTTTCCTGCTTTCAACGCAGCAAAAACACGGTCATGGGTTATATTCTCCCCTTCCAGATAATCCTGTCCGTCTATTTGAATCGGCATAGGCATAGTAAAGATTCCATTATCCAATCCCTCTTCTGCCAGAATACCGCTGTTTGTATCTGTCATAATCGCTGTCTTCACGCTGAAGTCCTTCTTTGGATTTATTGTACTTTTACAAATACTATTCTAAATAATATACTATTCTGCTCCCCAATGCAAGAAATGATTTTCTTCACGAAACCCTGCCTGCATCCATGACAAGCGTCCGATCCGCAATACACATTGTGGAGGAACGATGCGATACCAGCAGGATCGTCTTATTTTGCGAAGATTCCGTCAGCGCTTTCAAAATCACTGCTTCATTTAAACTGTCCAGACTGCTGGTAGGCTCATCCAACAGCATAAAAGGTGCATTGTGGAGAAATGCCCTGGCAAGACCGATACGCTGCTTTTCCCCGCCGGAAAGCGTGCTGCCCAGCTCGCCCACCTCTGTCTCATAGCCTTTGGGGAGCGTCATGATAAAATCATGGATTGCTGCTTTCCTGCATGCCGCCTCCACCTCCTGATCCGTGGCATCCAGTTTTCCGATTCGAATATTGTTCGCAATGGTATCCTTGAACAGTTGGGTCTCCTGCGTCATATAACTCTCCATATCACGAAGATCTGCAGTACTGATATCTTCCACATTTCTCCCCGAGATACGGATTTCTCCCTGATTCACTTTCCAAAATCGCATGAACAGCTTCAAAAGTGTGGATTTTCCACAGCCGCTGGGGCCGACGATTCCGATGATCTTATCCCGGTCCACCCTTACAGAAACATCCTGCAGAACCGCCTCCCGATCATATACAAATGAAACCTTCGCCGCTTCTGCGCTCTCAAATCCGATCTTCTCTTTTCCCACAATGTCCTCCGTCTCCGGCTCTTCATCGATGACGGCCAACACTCTGGCGCCGGATGCCACAGTACTCTGCAGCGTTGTTCCCAGCGCAGACAAAGCGGTAACCGGTCCAAACGATGACATCAGGGCGATCATCGGAATCAGGAATCCGTCGAACCCAACCTGTCCTGACTCATAAAGAAGCAGGCTGACCACAAACATCGCCAGATCCGACAGCCAGATAAAGGTATTGGCAAGCGCCATATTGGTTCCGGTCAGTTTGTTGAGCACCCTCTGTTTATCGGAAAGCGAATTTGTTTTATCTGTGATCTCCCCAAGCCTTTTTTCACCGCCCCGGTACTGCAGGATCTCATCCAGTCCCCGAATGCTCTCCAGCATATGTGCGGAAAGTGCTCCCGACTCGCCTCTCAGATCATCTCCAAGGGTTCCGCTGCGTTTGGAGATCAATACCGGCAGCACTGCCCCTACTGCCAGAAAGGATATAAGAGCAAGGACGCCGAGAATCGGATGATAACTGCCGATGTACAGACACATGATCGTTTCCGTCACAATCGCGATACAGATTGGAGAGATCGTGTGGGCATAAAACACTTCCAAAAGCTCCACATCCGAAGTAAGCAGTGAAATCAGGTCGCCTTTATCTCTCCCCTCCAGCTTTGCGGGACATAAGCACCGCAGCGCCTTAAAAACACGGTCTCTGACAATTGCCAACAGCGTGAATGCAATGTAATGATTCGCTCGCTGCTCCGAAAAACGGAAAACCGCACGTAAAATCGCAAAGCATAAGAGACAGCTCACGATGGTCCGAAACGAAAGGCCGGTCTCCACGCCAAGTCCGTTCAGCACGGCATATCCGCCAAGGATCGGAATAAATTGAGCAGTAAGAAAGCCAAGTGTCCCCAGCGTAACGGCGAGCACCATAAATCCCGCAAGTGGTTTGACCAACTTTAGCATTCGAAACAGAACTGTTATTTTACTTACTTTCTTTGTCTTTTTCATGATGCTCTGCCCTCCTTTCCGAATGCTTCCAATTCTTTCTGTGTGTCCCACAGTTTCTTATATTCCGCACAGCTCAGGAGCAGTTCCTCATGGGTTCCCGCGCCTTTGATCCTGCCGTCCGCCATGCAGAAGATCCTGTCCGCCTCCACAACATTTGCCAGCCGATGGCTGATCATCAGAATTGTTTTGGACTTCGCAAGCTCTTTGATCTCCCGCAGGATCACTTCTTCACTCTCCACATCGATATTACTGGTCGCCTCATCAAAGATATAGATCTTCGAATCATGCAACAACGCCCTGGCAAGGGCAAGTCTCTGTTTTTGTCCGCCGGACAGATTTCCCGCATTCTCAGTCAGTTCCGTATCCAGACCTTTTTCACCTTGAAAAAATCCTGCAATATTACATTCTTCCAGCACGGACCACAATCGTTCGTCTGTTGCTTTCGAATCTGCCAGCAAGAGATTCTCTCGAACCGAACCCTTGAAAAACACACTTCCAAGCCCTACATAAGTCATATTTTCCAAAAGTGCTTCCTCTTTTATCTCATCCAGCCGGACGCCGTCTATCGTGATTGTTCCTGATGCCGCGGTATTCCGTCCCATCAAAAGAGAAGCGACCGTAGATTTCCCGCTTCCGCTCTCGCCCACAATTCCTGTGAAACTTCCGCTTTCCATCCGAACCGATACCTCATGGAGGACCTCCCGGTCAGACGTGTAAGAAAAACATACATCCTTCAGTTTAACATCCGGATCGCCTTTCGGAAAATCCTTGGTTTTCTTAGCTGGCTCTGGCTCACTCAAAAACCGAAAGATCCGATCGCTGGCTGCCATACCGTTCATGGCAACATGGAAATAGCTTCCCAGCTTCCGCATGGGCAAAAAGAAATCAGCGGAAAGCAATATCATAAAAATCACAGCTGCCAGACCAATCTTCCCGTCTGCAAAGGCCTTTCCCGCAA
>ODAI013310241.1_pt1 | contig 19975 bp, 11 predicted proteins | sample 1539321 | NCBI WGS metagenome assembly ODAI01 (sample SAMN02144231, study PRJEB22623) | gut metagenome | biome: sheep rumen | host: Ovis aries | place: New Zealand
GAAAATACGAAAGTATTCCCTGCGCCATTTTCCTTGTCTCGCCGAAACGGCGCTCCGGGAAAACTGCTTTGCACCTCACAGCGAGCAATTTTCGAGCGATTTTCACTTCGCGAAGCGCAGATGGGCTGACGCCCATCAAGAGACAAGGAGTGAAAAGCGCCGGAAAGGGCCGCTGTGAGGCGTTCGGTGTTCGAGTCCACTAAGCCTACCCTTTGATTATATACAAAATGACGAAAATAAGTCAATAAAAACAAGATTCAAAAACTGAAATTGTGTATAATAACAAAAAATAGCACATATCTTTGGTCAGCATTGCCACTTGTAAACGGACCGAGGATATGGTATTATACAGCCAGAGAGAAAGAGAACCCCAAACAAAGCCTTCCAAATGATCATATAGATTGTAAGGCGGTTCGGAGGATCCCGCTCCGTACCGGAGGATCTTGAAGCCGACCGGGAATGTTCACCGACAGCACAGACGATCTCACTTAACGAGAAAAACGGCACAAGGTGCGCGAACAGAAACAGCTGAAAAGATCGGTGAGTGGATTCCATCGTCGGCCAGACAGGTTCAGTCTAATGAAAGAGAGGTAAACAAACGATGTTAGATACTAAGAATTCCATATGACCCTCAACTGCAGCGCACGGAAAGAAGAAACACACAAAAGCAGTTGAGGGTCATAACTTTATATACGGTGAATAGCGTCGGACGATCGGCACCCGGGAGGGTGCTTTTTTTGCTGCCCAAAGTTGATTTCAAATCTGCGCTGTGGTATGCTTGGCTTGACGGTTTTTCCGATCCTATTCACATATACTACTATAGAGGTAAACGGCATGAATATAAGAAAAGAACGTTACCTTGCGGTGCTGCTGTTCGCCCTGCTCGTGCTGAGCGGCTGCGCCGCCCGGCATGAGACAGCTCCGGACAATCTGCCGCCGAGTGCGCCGGAGGCGCCGTACCCGGCTGCGCCGGACGCAGCGCCGGTCGAGCCTGCGCCGACCATGCGCCCTGCGGACAACGGCAACTATGAGGAGGTCCTCATTACTGCCGACAACTGGCGGCAGTTTTTCGAGATCGTTGAGCTGCCGATGACAGTCAAGAATTCCTTCGGCGAGATCGACGAGATCAAACAGTACTACTGTGTGGTGCTGCGCGACGAGTACGCGCAGCGCATGCGCTATCACGCCGGGTGGAGTGTGAAATTCACCTTTACCTTCCCGATCGACATCGAGACGCTGGACTTCAAGCCCGATGCCTTCCAGTACTTCCACACCGACGACCACCTCTTCGCGACCGAGGCCACGCGTGACGCCGTGTTCGACTGGAACGCCCTCGGCAAGGACGCCTGGGGCCAGGAGCGGGACGTCTATCTGCTGACGCATTCGGCGGATTTCCAGAACGCCTTTTTCCAGGGTACGGCCAGCTATGCCTATGACGTGTGGCAGGGCTTTTATATCAACATCGATCAAATACGGCTCGAGAGCGTCAGCGGCTCGGTGCAGTTCAACCAGTGGTGACAGGGGAGAGAATGATGATAGTTTCCATTTTGATCGGCGCCGTCTGGGGCGCGCTGGGTTGCGCCGTCAATTTCTTTCTGTTGAAAGCGGCGGTGAAGAAGAGCAATGCCAACGCCGTGCTGGGCAGCAGCATGACGCGCATGCTTGTGGACGCGGCAGTCCTCGGCGCGGTCTTCCTGGCGCGCCGTATGCTGCCGATCGACTTTGCTGCCGCAATGATCTCGACCGCCGTCGTGCTGTCGCTCGGCAGCATTCTGTCGGCGCTGCTGCTGATGAAAAAGCATTGAGGACTATCTATGCCAAGCTATCCGATTCTGAAAAACAAACTGTTTCTGTACCTGACGGAGTTTTTCGCCGGCGTATCTGTCATGGCCGTGGAGCTCGGGGCCAGCCGCCTGCTCGCGCCCTATTTCTCCTCGAGTCAGATCGTCTGGACGATCATCATCGGCACGATCATGATCGCCATGGCGCTCGGCAACCTCTACGGCGGGCGCGCCGCGGATAAAAATCCCGACCCGGCGCGGCTCTACCGCCGCATCCTGATCGCGGCCGTGTGGATCGCCGCGATCCCGGTCGCGGGGAAGTTCGTGATCCTCGGCATCTCGGGGCTGCTGATCGTTACGGTCAGCACGAATTTCCTGATTTTCGCTGCGTTTGCCAGCTGCCTCGTCGTCTTTGTCTATCCGCTGTTCCTGCTCGGCACGGTTACGCCCTGCCTTGTCAAGGCGACGGTGGAGAGTCTGGACGACAGCGGCCGCACCGTGGGGCGGCTCGGTGCCTGCAACACGATCGGCAGTATCCTCGGCACCTTCCTGCCGACCTTTGTCACGATCCCGACGGTCGGGACGGCCGTGACCTTTCTGATCTTCGGCGGTATCCTGCTGGCGCTCGCGCTGGCCTTCTTTCTCTCGTCCCGCAAGGGGCTGCGCGCGGTCATCATCGGCGCGCTGCTGTTTGCGCTGTGCGCGCTCTTTGGGCGCAGCACGGCCTTCGCCTTCTGGGAGGACGGTCTTGCCTATGAGGGCGAATCGGTGTATAACTATCTGCAGGTCAAGGAGGACGACGAGCGCGTCGTGCTCTCGACCAATGTGCTCTTCGGCATCCAGAGCGTGACCGTCAAGGACGGCTCGCTGACCGGGCTCTACTATGACTACGCGCTGGCCGCGCCGGTGATCTGCGACGAAGGGCAGGCGCTCTCGGTGCTGGTGCTGGGCAACGGGACCGGGACCTTCGCGCGGCAGTGCCGCCGGTATTTTCCCGACTGCCGGGTCGAGGGCGTCGAGATCGACGGGCAGATCACGGCGCTCGCGCACCGGTATTTCGACATGCCGCCGGAGATCGCCGTCACCGAGTATGACGGCCGCGCCTTTCTCGCGGCCGTCGATACGAAATACGATGTGATTCTGGTCGACGCCTATCAGGATATCACGATCCCGTTTCAGATGTCCTCGGTCGAATTCTTCACGCTGGTGCGCCAGCATCTCACCGACGGCGGCGTGATGGTCGTCAACATGAATATGCACGCCGACGGGGAGGACAGCATCAACGCCCGGCTCTGCGATACGATAGCGGCGGTTTTCCCGGTGTGCATGACCGCCGATGTGCCCTATTCGACCAACCGCGAGCTGTTCGCCTGCGTGGACGGCGAGCTTCCCGCGCGGCTTGCGCGCGGCATCGCCAGGCTTCCGGAGGGCGCGCTGAAAAATCTGATGGGCCGTGTGCTCTTAAGTCTCACGCCAGTGAGCGCGGGCGGCCATATCCTCACGGACGACCGCGCCCCGGTCGAGCTGCTGGGCATGCGCGCGATCGACGGCCTGATCGCCGACGAGCTCGGCTATTATAAAGAGGTCTTCCGCCGCGGCGGGATACAGGGCATCCTGGATGAGGTACAATAAAGCGGAATGGGCGTACCGGCCCGACGCGGCCCTGGACGGATGAATCCAATCGCAGGGGCGGCCCTTGCGGTCGCCCGCGCGGGAAAATCTGAAAAATATGCAGCAATCTCCGGCGAATTCGGGATTTTGTGATCCCGTTTTCGCCGGAGATTTCTATAGTTGTTACATTTTGTACAGCGCGGGCTGTCGAGGACGCCAGCCCCTACTACCTTGTTCCTCATAAAACGTGATGATACACAGTAGGGGAGGGGCTCGCCCCTCCCGAGCGGTACAACCGGCGTTACACGCCCTCGCCCGGGCGAATACGTAGTATTACCGTTCTCCTGCCGGGAGGGGCAAGCCCCTCCCCTACGGTCTACGGTGAAAAAGAATAGTTTTATCTGAAACAAAGTACTACCGACTTTAATTAACAAAGCCCTGCACGAACAGCAGCTCGGCGGCTTCTTTGGTTACATAGACGGCGAGGGAACCGTCGCTGACCGCAAAATCGCCAAAGCCGTTTTCGTCGATGAGGACGTCGTCCTTCATGCGCCCGGTGCAGTCGTGGAAGAGACATCCGGCGAAGTGGCGGCCGACATACATATGCTTGCTGCCGCCGTGCCCGTCGGTCAGCACAACCGCCAGGCCGGACTCGCGGTGGCCGCCCTCGGCTGCCTCGGCGCGGTAGATGCGCTGCGCGGGGATCGGCTCGTCGGTCGGAAGCTCGGCGGGCGCGTCGTCCGGCGTTTCGCTTTCATCCGCACCGAGACCAAGGGCCTCGCGCTCGGCGGCCGCGTCGATCTCATCGGTCAGCGCGATATTGTCGCCCAGACGGGTGAAGCCCACCAGATCGTCGTCGTCAAAATACTCATAGCGTCTGCCGTAGGCGAAGAGTGCCCGGAGCTTAATGAGCAGCGGCAGCAGCGGCACCGGGCCGATGTTGTCATGCGGTACGCCGTAGAGATCGCCCCAGAACACGCAGGGCAGCCCCTGGCCATAGAGCAGGATCAGCGCATAGGCCTGGGCCTTGAACCAGCCGTCCACCCAGCTGAAGAGCGCCTGACCGGGCTGGGAATCGTGGTTGTCGACAAAGGTGACGGCGTTTTCGGGACTCTCGCGCAGCAGCGTGTTGTCCAGCAGATGGCGCATCGAGAACGTCCCCGCTTCGCGCGCGGCGCGATAGAAGTTGAAGTGCAGCGGCACGTCGAAGAGCGTCATGCAGTGGTAGTTGGTCTCGAGGTACTTTTTCAGCACCTCCACGTCGCTCGACCAGTATTCGCCGATGGCCGGCAGGTTCCTCGAGGCGTCCTCGCGCAGGTGGTAGAGCCACCACGAGAAGAAATTGCCGCGGATGTGCTTCACGGCGTCCAGCCGGAAGCCGTCCACGCCGGTGATGGCGCGATACCAGCGGCCCCAGGTCAGCAGCTCCTGGCGGACCTCGTCGCTCGAAAAGTCCACGTTGGCGCCCATCAGATAGTCAAAGTTGCCGTGTTCGCTATCAACGCTGCGGTCCCAGCTCTTGCCCTCAAAGAGGTAGATCGCGTCCTTCCCGCTGGCGGCGTCGTGGTCGGTGCCGTCAAAGCAGCGGGAATCCCAGCGAAAGCCCGAATACTTGCCTGCGCGGCCCGGGAAGTCGAAGACCGTCCAGGCCGTGATGCTCTCAGGCTCGGATACGCGCTCGAGCCGGTTGTCGGGGTTCTGCTCGGTGGCGAGCAGCTCCTCGGTGCCGTCGGCGCCCATCCTGTGGTTTAAAACAATGTCGGCGTAGACGTGCAGCCCCGCGCTCTGCAATCCGCGGATGGCCGCGAGATACTCGTCGCGCGTGCCGTATTTCGTGGGGATGCTGCCCTTCTGGTCAAACTCGCCCAGATCGTAGCTGTCGTAGACGCCATAGCCGACGTCGTCCTTGCCGGCCGCGCCCTTATAGGCGGGCGGCAGCCATATGTCGGTGATGCCGGCGCGGCGCAGCGCGGCGGCCTCGTGGGCGGCGCGGCGCCACAGCGTCTGGTCGGCGGGCAGATACCACTCGAAGTACTGCAGCATCGTGCGGTTGTCGCAGCCGACCTCGTCGAGCGGCGCGGCCGCGGTGGCCGGGACGGCGTCAGGCTCCGTCGCCGGTTTTTCTATATCGGAAAGCGCAGGCCGATCCTCGGCCTCGCTGTTTTTCGTTGTCTCTTTCATGTGTTGGAACACTCCTTTCGTGTCTCTTGCATATACGTAACAGGCGTCACCGTCTTTCTTTTTGGGGATTGCATTGCGCGGAAACACCGTCCCGCAAGGTTTCACGTAGTATGCCACGGCTTTTTTGCGTTGTCAAGCGAAAAAACTGTGAACGGAACCGTCAAATTGCACAAAAAGGAACGAAAACAGCATAAAAATATGACAGATACCGTAGGGGCTGCCGCCCTCGGCAGCCCGGCAAGAAATCACTAAAAAATGCAAAAATCCCAGGCGAATTCGCAGAAAAATGCGATTACGCCTGGAATTTGTGTATCATGTTGGCCAGTACCGCACGGGCCGCCGGGGGGCGTCGGCCCCTACGTCGAATGTGCGCTTACTCGCCCTTGCCCTCGTCCTCGGTGGCGTTGACGATGTCCTCAAAGCTGCCGATCTCCACCTCGATGTCGCCGCCGTCGGTGCCGACGTCGGCCTTCAGGTCGTCCATCTCACGCCGCTTCTGCTCGATCAGGCCGCGCAGGCCCTGGGCACGGGCGAAGAGATCGGTGTAGGCCTCGTCCGGCGCGATCGGGTTCTGCTCGACGAAAAGGCGGCCGATCTCGGCGTAGAGCTTCTGGAGCGCGTCGCTGTCCTCTTTGATCGACAGCGCGAGCTTGGCCATGCGGGCATAGCTTTTCGTGCGGCTGACGCCCTTTTCGTATACGTCGCGGACGGCGCCGCTCCCGGCCAGCTCGCGGGCGCGGCCCACCAGATTGTTGATGGTATCGAGATAATTGCTCATTGCGTTTTGTCTCCTTTATGTTTTGTCGTCATCGGCGCGCGCGGCGCGGACACGGTTGACGTACAGCGCCTCCGGCGTATGCTTGCGCCGTGACTGCACGAGCAAGATGATAAGCGAACCAAGGCACAGCACCGCGCTGAGCAGCTGGGACACGCGGATGCCGGTGCTGCCGAGCATCAGACTGTCGGTGCGCAGACCCTCGATCCAGGCGCGGCCGAGCCCGTACCAGAAAAAGTACAGCAGCAGCCCCTGCCCGTCGTAGCGCCGGCGGCGGCGCCGGGTCCATACGCGCAGCGCCAGAAATCCCACGAGATTCCACAGGCTCTCGTACAGGAAGGTCGGGTGGACGTAGATCGTCCGGCCGCTCGGAGCGGTTAGCCCCATGCGGCAGAAGATGTCGGTGACGGCGCCGAAGGCCTCGCGGTTCATGAAATTGCCCCAGCGGCCGATGATCTGCCCGATCAGCAGCCCGAACACCGTCAGATCGAGCAGCGCCGGGAGCGGGATTTTTTTCTTTTTGCACACGACAGCCGCGACAAGGATCCCGGCGATGATGCCGCCGTAGATCGCGAGTCCTCCGTCGCGGATCGCGAGGATCTCGCCGGGGTAGGCGAGATAGTAATCGAGACGGAACAGCACATAGTACAGCCGCGCGCCGAGAATGCACAGCGGGATCAGCCAGAGGATGAAATCATAGAAATCATCGCTTTTGATGCCGTAGTCCGGCGCGTGCTTCGCGCAGTAGAGGATACCCAGCAGAAAGCCCAGCGCGATCAGCACGCCGTAAAAGTAGATGCGCAGCCCAAACAGCGTGAAATAGGCCGGCGGGTCGAGCGTAAGGTTCAGAAACGGGAAGCTGATGACGGAATCGCGCTGCACGGTCTCGATGGCGGATGTGAGCAGAAGCGGCATGGTCAAGCCTCGCCTTTCTCTTCCGGGCGAAAGACGACCATCGCAAGACGCTCGTCGCTGAAGGTCTCGCTGAGGAAGCGCTCGCAGTCCGCGATCGTGATGTTTGAAAGCTCGGCGATCGCGTCCATGGCGCTGTAGCCGTCAAAAATGCCGGAGACCAAGGACAGGCAGACACTCTCAAAATCCTCGAGGCCGCGCAGCCGCGCGCCGAGCGAAGCGCGTTTGGCGCGCTCGAAGCGCTCGGGGGAGAGACCGTGCTCGCGCAGGTCCTGTACGGCTTTTTTCAGCTCATCCAGCACGACTTCCGGCTTTTGACTCTCGCCGCCGACGAGGACGTAGGCCGCGCCGGCCACAAAGTCGGTCTCGGTGCCGAAATCGCGGTTGAGGACGCCATCGCTGTAGAGTCTTGTGTAAAACGGCGACGATTGCCCCAGCAGCAGCCGCAGCGAGAGCGTGGCCGTCAGTCGCTGGCGGAGGGCACCGGGGCCTTTCGGCTCGCCGCGCAGCTTTGCGCCGATCAGAAACTGCGGCGCCGAAACCGGCCAGATCTCGGTCACGGCGGTCTCGATGGGCAGCAGGCTCTCCGTCTCGCCAAAGTCGGGGCAGGGGAGCGAGGCCTTCTCGTCGCCGAGCTCCTCGCGCGCAATGCGCACGATCTCGTCGGGATCGACGTCGCCCTCGACGCACAGTGCCATGTTGCTCGGCGCGTAAAAGACCTTGTGGCAGTCGTAGAGCGTCTGGGCCGTGATATGGGAGATGCTCTCGACCGTGCCGACGACCCGGTCGCGGATCGGGTGGTGGTCGAACAGCATGCGCAGCATCCGGTAATAGATCGCGTTGTCCGGGTCGTCCTCGCCCATCAGAATCTCCTGCGAGATGATGCCCTGCTCCTTCTGCACGGTCTCGTCGGTGAAATAGGGGGTCGAGACAAAGTGCAGCAGCATGCGCAGATTCTCTTCAAAATGGCCGGTGCTCTGGAAGTAATAGGCCGTCATATCGCTGGAGGTGAAGGCGTTCGCGTCGGCGCCGTTGGCGCTGAGGAGGTTCAGCGCGTTGTCGCCATTGGGCAGGTCGAACATTTTGTGCTCGAGATAGTGGGCAACGCCGGCCGGGGTATCGTGCTGCTCGCCGTCGATCGTGAAGCGGCGGTGCGCGCCGCCGTAGTCGGTGGCAAACACCGCGTAGCTCGATTGAAAGCCGCGCTTCGGCACCACGCAGATACGAAGGCCGTTGGGCAGCGTCTCCTCGTACAGGGTCTCGCCGATGGCTTCATAGTTCGTTATCCGCATCGTCAGCCTCCTCGTCTCCGTTGCCGGTCAGAAAATAGATCAGATCGCAGTCCACGCTCTCGGCGATCGCCTGAACGCGGACCTTGTCGACCTCGCCGATCAGCTCGGCGAGCTCCGCGGGGCCGTAGTCGGCGCCGTCGAGCGCCTGGGAGAGGTAGAAGCCCTCCAGCTCGCCCTGACTGTCGAGCAGCGCGCGCAGGTCCGAGCTGACGCCCGCCTTCGCCGCGGCAAGCTCCTCGTCGCTGATCTCGCCGCGGCGGACCGCATCGAGCTGCGCCGTGATCTCCTCGAGCGCCGCGTCCTTTTTGTCAAGGTCGATGCCCGAGGCGACCAGCAGCAGCCCCTTGTGAATATCAAGCAGCGAGCTTGCGTAATAGCAAAGCTGCCGTTTTTCGCGCACGTTCATAAACAGCTTCGAGGTCGTGCCGCTGCCGAAGACCGCGTTAAACACGTACAGGGCCGGGATATCCGGGTCCTCCATGCACTCGCCCAGGCGATAGCCGATCACAAGCTTGCCCTGCGTGACGCTCTGCGCCTCTTCCACCTGGCGGGGCTCGGCCTCAAGCGCGTTCATACGCAGCTCGGTGCCGATATCATCGTTGATCTCGCCGCGCGGCAGCGGCGCAAGTGCGTCGGTGAGACAGGCTTTGACCTCGTCGAGCGGGGAACGCCCGCAGTAGAAGATCTCGATGGGGCAGCACTGCAGCAGCTCGTGATACTGCTTCGTCAGCTTGCGGTAGTGAATGGCCTCGACGTCCTCGGCGCGGCCGCGCGAGCCGGCCGAGAAATCCTCATAGGCGCACATCTCCTCGATGCAGCGCAGCACCGAATAGCTGCGCTTGTCGTTGATGCGGCTGCGCAGCGCGTCGGCCAGCTTTTCCTTCTCGCTCTCAACGATCGGCTGGGGCAGCAGCCCGCCGCGCGTGGCCGGGTCGAGCAGCAGCTGCCCGAGCAGCTCGCAGGCCGGGCGAAGCACGTCCTGCTTGCCGGGGAGAAAGTCTCCCTCGGGGATGCTGGCGAAAAAGCCCAGACACTGGATTTCGCCGATGCGGCGCACCACGGGCTCAATGGCGACGCCGTAGAGCTCGTCCATGCGGCTCGAGAGCGCCTCCAGATCGCGATAACGCGTCGTCCCGCGGCGCAGCACGCTGGGGACAAGGGCGTTGAGCGCCGCCGTCTCGCGTGTGAGCTGCGTCAGCAGATTGAGACTTAAACAGGCGGTTTTGAATTTGTCGCTTTTCAGGTGGCTGAGCCAGACGCCGGGCATCAGCTCTGAGCGTGTGATCTCCATGGATCGGCCTCCGTACTGCAGGTTTTTTAATTATTTTATCACAGTTTCCCGCCCTTGGGAAGACCTTCCGGCGGCATTTTTCCGCTACTTATGCGCGCTTATGACAGTTCGGCCCACCCGGATTAGGGGGGAGTTCAGAGGGGGAACGCCTCTGATTTTCCCGTCGCAACGGGAAAAGAGATTTAAACATGTTTTTTCCGAGGACATGCGCCTCGGAAAAAACTCTTCTCACCCTGCAAGTGTGCGAGGCGTCCCCCGCAAGCCGAGTGCGCGCAGCAGGGTGCTTCCCCTCTAACTGTTCAGTCCCCATCAAGGGGACTGAACAGTTATGCTTGCCTTGCCGCGCACAACCGAGATCGAATACTCCCGGCCGCGGCTGTCGCGCCAGCGCGCGGTGTAATCGCTCAGCGTCGGGCGCACGGTCAGCTCACCATTACAAAGGTGCAGACCCAGCAGCTCCTCGGTCACAGCGCGAAAATACCATCCGGCCGAGCCGGTATACCAGGTCCAGCCCGCCTCGCCCTCGTGCCCCGGCGCGGCGCTGACGTCGGCCGGCAGCACATAGGGTTCGGCGCCGTAGCGCAGGCCGTCGCGTGTTTCGGGCAGCAGCGCGCGCAGCAGCTCCTCCCCGCGCTCGCGGTCGGCGCGGCGCAGCAGCGCCATCGCCAGCCAGATCGCGCCGTGGGTGTACTGTCCGCCGTTCTCGCGGTAGCCCGGGCCGTAGCCGGTCAGATAGCCCTCGCTGCCGGTGTAGGGCGGCGCGCAGAGCTTTACGAGGCCGTTCTCGCGGTCATAGAGCCGCGCCCAGGCCGCGTTCAAAGCAAGCCCGGCATGCGCATCGTCTCCCAGGCCCGACAGCACGGCCCAGCTCTGCGCGATCGAATCGACGCGCGCGGGGTCGTCGCCGCGCCAGAAGCCGCGCACATAGTGGCTGCCGGTGAAGCCCTGCTCACAGGCCGCGGCCAGCTCGTCGGCGGCCTGGCGGCAGCGCTCGGCGCCAGTCTCGCCCAGCCGCTCGAGCAGCGCGGCGAAGCGGCGCGCGCAGCCGCCGAGAAACCAGCCGAGCCACAGGCTCTCTCCCTCGATGGCGTCGAGCCCGTCGTTCCAGTCGCCGCTGAGGAACAGCGGCAGACCGTGGCGGCCGCGCGGCCGTTCGAGCGCCAGATCCAGCGCACGGCGGGCGTGGTCGAGCACCGTGCCCTCGTCGCCCCAGGAGGCGGTCTCATAGCGGTCGCGCTCGTCGGCGCGGAGCACCGGAGAGGCGAGATACAGCGCCCGCTCATGGCAGAGCGCCTCGTCGCCGCTGCGCGTAACCGTGTCGCAGAGCGCCCAGACAAGCCACAGCATATCGTCCGAGCAGCGCGAGCGCAGTCCGCGGTCGCCCGCGGGCAGCGGGTGCCACCAGTGCATCACGTCGCCCTCGGCGTATTGGTGGCGGCAGCAGCGCAGGATCTGCTCGCGCGCGAGCGTCGGATCGAGCAGCAGCAGATTCACGGCGTCCTGCAGCTGGTCGCGAAAGCCCCAGGCTCCGCCGGCCTGGTACAGGCTGCCGCGCGCCATGATGCGGCAGGCGAGTGCCTGATAGGGCCCCCAGATATTCATATAGTGGTCGAGCGCCTCCATGCCGGTCGTGATCTCCAGCGCCTCAAGACGCTGCGTCCAGTGCTGCACGGTCTCGCTGAGCGCAGAGAGCGCAAGACTTGCCTCACAGCAGTCGCGCAACTCCTCCTCGCTGCCGCAGCCGATGGCCAGCACGGTCGTGTGGGCGCAGCGGATGTGGGCCTCAAACGCCGCCGGGGCATAGTCGCCGACATACAGGATCGGCCGGTCACAGCCGCCGAGTATGCGCAGCGTCGGCCAGGGGCTTTCCCTGTCGGTGTAGACAAGGATCCCGTCCTCTGTCTGGCAGCTCGCGGCGCCGTGTCCGGCAAAGCGCAGCTTCCAGTGCAGCGTCAGTCCCTCGGCCCCCTCCAGCATCAGGATGCGAAAGTCCTGCTCGGGCGGGATGAAGAGCGTAGTTTTGACGCTGCGCGCGCCGAAATCCTTTTTCCACACGGCCATACCCGGCGCGTAGCGCACCGAACAGGCATAGCCGTCGTTGGCGGCAAACAGACTGCCGAGCGTCTCCAGCCAGAACTGTTCCGTGGTTTCGGTCTGCTCGGGCAGAGACTGCGGGGCGGTGATCGGCATCTCGCGCGCGTTCTGCCACCAGAGCGCGGCCGGTCCGAGCTCGGTGACGACGGCGCTCAGCCGCCCGTTGGTCAGAATGTGCTGCCAGGGAGCGGGGGGCAGACGGTCCCCGGCCTCAAAGAGAAAGCTGTGCCCGGCAAAGCGCCAGGGAGGGACGGTGCCGCTGCGCCGCGGCGCGCTGAGCGCGGTGTGCTTGAGCGGCGGCCGCAGTTTGCTCTCTTCGCCAATTGTCTCGGCACAGCGCCCCTCGAGCAGCGTGCGCGCGGCGGTCGGCAGGATGTGGACGCCGCCGGATACACCCAGCAGCGCCTCGAGACCGCGGCGGCCGAGCTCGCGCTCGATCCGGCGGCGCAGGGGCTGGCGGTAGTCGCCGCCCTGATCGCTGAGATAAACAAGATCGCTCTCAAGCCCGACACTTTTGAGCAGCAGAAAGCGCTTGAGCAGCGCGTCACGCTCCCGGGCCTCGCCGTCGCAGCAGAGGATCGGCAGCTCGCCCGAGATCGCATAGGGCCACAGCTCGCGCTTCGGCGCGGCGCCGAGCGGGGCAAAGGCGCGCATACGGTACGCCGTAGCCAGACTCTCGCCGATCTCGGCGGCGCTGAGCCCCAGCAGCGTCGCCGCGGCCGAGAGCATGCAGCCGCGGCCGTGCCCCCCGTCCGCGAGCATCCGCCTCGCACCGTCGAGCGCCTCGTCACGGCTGAGCCCTATACAAAGCGCGACGGAGAGCACCCCCTCGCCGCGGCTGTCGAGCGGGATCGTCCCCTCGGCGGTGAGCAGCGGATGGGCAAGCTGCCCGAGACCGCCGCGCTCGTCGGCCGAAAAGGCCATCGGCAGTGATGGCAGCAGGCAGAGCCAGCGCTCGTCGAGCGTGCCGCGCTTGAGTCGCCGCAGCAGCAGCGCGCCCTCGCTCTCCTCAGCCCACAGGCCGAGCCGCCAGAAGGCCGGGTGCGCGCGGTAGTCCTCCGCGCGCGCCAGCACGGGCCGCAGTGAAAGGCGTACCGATACGCGCTCACCGCGCTCGCCGCGTAAACGCAGCTGCCGCAGCTCGCCCCACTCGCCGGGGGCGACAGTGAGCGTGAGGCTCGCCGTGTCGGTCTCATAGACGGCGCAGTCCTCCCCGAGCGTCCAGCGCTCGGGCGCGAAGCCGCGGCCGTCCAGCCGCAGCTCGAGAGAGCCGTCATAGGGCAGCAGCCCCGGCAGCGAGCCCTCGGCGCGGCCGTCCGTAAAGGCCAACAGATGGTACGAGCCGTTCGAGAGCGCCGTAAGACCGGCCTCGCCGCGCTCGCCCTGCCGCGACCAGTGCCCGGCGCTCAGTCGCTCACCGCGCTCGTGGGCGGGGCGGAGCTCGCGGCGCAGCACCGCACCGTCGCCGAGCTGCTCTTCAAGCAGCAGCGCGTGGGCGGCCATCTCACTGGCCGAGAAAAAGCGGCGGACGATGCTGCCCCTGCACAGGGCGTTGGCGGCGGCCAGCAGGCTCATGGCGGCGTGGTGGGCCATCGTGCACTGCACCTTTTCGCCCTTTCCATCGCGGCAGCGCTCCGGGGTAAAGTCCAGCGCCTCCCAGAAGCCCCAGCGGCCAAGCGCGCCGCAGCGCTCAAAGCGTTTGAGGTCGCGCACGGCCGCCTCCGGCTGCACACACAGCGCGAGAAAGGCCGCGTAAGGGGCGAACACCAGCTCGTTTTCCACACCGCGCTGCAGCGCCAGCTCCGGCACGCCGTGGGCGCGGTAGCGGTAAACCAGGTCCCGGTCCAGTGAAAACCAGGCGCTCTCGCTGACGCCCCAGGGCTTGTCGAGACCGCCCCAGCGCTTCTGGGCGTAGACGCAAAAGCGCGCGCTCTCGTGCAGCATGCTCCCCGGCGGCAGCGGCAGGAACAGGAAGGGCATCAGGTATTCAAACATGCTGCCGCTCCAGCTCGCAAGCCCGCGAAAACCGTCCTTCTGCAGCTGCGCGCGGCTCAGCTGCCGCCAGTGCTTTACGGGCACGTCGCCCTTGGCGATCGCAAGATAGCTCGTCAGCATGCACTCGCTCGCCATCAGGTCGTACCAGCCGCCGCTGCCGCGGCTCTCGGCCGTGTCGTAGCAGATATAGAACAGGCCGCGCTTTTTGTCATAGAGCGGGGCAAAGTCCATCCCGTCGAGAATCGCGCCGAGCCGCGCGGCGGTCTCGGCATCGCCCTGCTCGCTGAGAAAGACGCGCGCCGTCAGCAGCCCCGCGTACAGGTTGCCGCTGTCCACGGTGGAGATCATCGGCGGGTGCAGCGGCAGCAGCGTGCGCGTGTCGTACCAGTTGTAGAGATGGCCGAGCGCCTTGGGCATGCGCTCCAGCGTGTCGGTGATGCGGCGCAGATAGTCCACAGCCTGCGCGGGCGGGATCAGCCCGAGGTCGCAGGCCGCCGCGGCCGAGGCGGCGGCGAGACCGATGTTCGTCGGCGAGGTGCGGTGGGCGGGGCCTTTCGGCGGCTGAACCTGCACGTTGTCGGGCGGCAGATAGTTGTCCTCGGCTGTAGAGAAGGTTGTAAAATAGCGCCAGGTGTCCCCGGCGCGGGCTGCGAGCCACTCGCGCTGCGCCTCACTGAGCGTCTGCTCACGGTGCGCCGGCAGCGCCAGAGCCAGCGCTGCCGCCGGGGACAGCAGCCATAGCAGCCCCGCGGCTTTGCCGAGGATGCCCGGGCTGAAAATAAGGCAGACGAGGCCGATCAGCAGCGCAAACCACATCGAGCGCGCATAGCTTATCAGACGATTGCTGCGCTGCTCGCTCTGTGCGGCGGTCTCCCATTCGAGCAGCTTTTTGTGGCTCACCGTCATGCGCCACAGGCTGGTGCCGATGGCCGAGGCGCAGATCCACGCCTCCCAAGGCAGCAGCCACAGGCGCATAAAGCTCTGTACGATTGCGCCGCCGACGCCAGTCAGCAGCCGCGCCCAGCGGCGCAGGCGCGGCATCTCCCGCCGCCGCCCGGCGCTCTCGGCCAGCGAGAGCAGCAGTTGGCTGGCAAGCGCGAGCAGCGCCGCCCAGGCCGCCAGGTCGAGCCCGGCCCAGGGCAGCAGAAAGCCCAGCACGATCGCAAGCAGCGTCATCGGCATCAGCAGCGAGCGGCGCAGCGAGTCAAAGAGCCGCCAGCGGTCGATGTCGCGCAGCCGTCCCTCACCGATCCAGTGCAGATTCTGCCAGTCGCCGCGCACCCAGCGGTGCAGCCGCCGGAAGTAGGCCAGCGGCCGGGAGGGGAAGCGGTCGGCAAACTCGACGTCTCCCACGAAGCCGCCGCGCAGGTACGCGCCCTCGAGCGCGTCGTGCGAGAGGATCTGTCCCTTCGGCAGCTCGCCGCAGCAGCACAGCAGGGCGCGCGCGTCGATCAGCCCCTTGCCGGAGAAGCCGCCCGAGGCAAAGGCGTTCATCGTGTTCTCGCCGCAGAGCGCGCCATAGGGGTCGCTGCCGCCGGGACCGGCGAAGATCAGCGCAAAATCGGTCTCATTCGCGGAGAAGAGCACCGTCGTCATGCGCGGGTGCAGCAGGCCATAGCCCGCGCTCACCACGCCGCGCGCCTCGTCCACCACGGGGCGGTTGAGCGGGTGCAGCATCGTGCCGATCAGCTCGCGGATCGCGCCGGGATAGACCAGCGTATCACTGTCGAGCGTCAGAATATAGTTCGTCCCGGCGAGCGCGGCGCGATCGCCGAGGACGGTCAGGGAGTTCTCCTCGCCGCAGAGCAGCTTTGCCAGGGCCAGCAGCGCGCCGCGCTTGCGCTCGTCGGCGGTCCAGCGCTCACCGTCAAAGACGCGCGGCCGTGTCAGCAGATAAAAGCGGCCGCCGTAGCGGCGGTTCAGGTCCGCGATAGCCGCACGCGCCGGGGCGAGCAGGCGCTCGTCATTCCCATCCGTCTCGCTGCTGCTCGCGGGCAGATCGGCCAACAGGCCGAAGAGCAGCTGCTCCCCGGCGCCGCGGTGGCTCAGCGCGAGCTCTTCCAACCTCCGGGCGAGCTTTGTCCCGCTGCGCTCGTCGCTGAGCAGCGCCGAGATCACGCAGATCGTCTTGCCCTCTTCGGGTATGCCCTCGCTCAAATCGAGGCGCAGCAGGCGGCGCGGCGCGATCAGGCGCAGCATGACAGCGTCGATCGCGCGCTTAATGAGCTCCGAAACCGGCAGCACCAGCAGCAGCGCGAGCGCCGCCCGCTCGAGCGCGAGCGCCAGCAGCAGGCTGAAAAACAGCGTCAGCAGCAGGTTGGCCGCGATGTAGAGCCCGCTGCCCTTCGTGTCGTCGTCAAACAGCAGCGCGCCGAGCGTCACGCCCTCGCTCTGCGCGCGCTCGATGAGCGCACGGGCGCAGCTGCTCTCGTCCCGCCCCTCTTTGAGCGCCAGACGCTCGAGCCGCGCGAGGTATTGCTCGCAGCTCTGCTCGTCCATGCGCGAAAAGACGTCGTCGGCGGCAAAAATGGCCGCGATCGGGTCGGCGCGGCGCAGCATGGCGGTCACGTCCGCCGTGTTCAGCCAGCGCAGCACGGCAAACAGCGCGCCGAGCCCCTCGGCCGGCGTCTCGAGATCCGATGCGGCGAGCAGCCCGTCGCACAGCCGCCGCAGCTCGGCGAGCACCGCGGCGCGCAGCGCGGCCGGAAAGAGCAGCAGCTCGTGGCGTGAAAGCTGTGTGACGGACTGGAAGCCCGCTAAGAATAATTCGCAGCGCTCCTCGTCGGCGCTGCCCTGTCCCGCGCGCAGCAGGGCGCGGCTGAGCTCGGTGAGCAGGGTGTCCGAGCCGTGGCATTGCAGCCGCCTTGCCTTTTGCAGCGCCGGCAGGGCCGAGCGATAGTCGCGCTGCACCATGTACCAGTTGTCGAGTACCCATGCGACGGCAGACGGCGCCGCCGATAGCGCCCCGTAGCGCCGCTCGAGCAGCTCGTGACAGCGGCGCAGCGCGGCATAGTCCTGCCGCAGCGCCGCGGCCGCCGCGTGTCCGGTGCACAGGCCGTCCGGCCGCAGTAATTTTGCCTGCGCCGCCGCATAGGCGTACAGCTTTTCATTGTCGATATGCATCCCGGAATCCATGATCTCCATCGTATCCGTCTCCTTTGCTGCATGGAAAATGCGCGTAAAAATACGCGTGGAAATGTGAGTAGCTTTCCCGCATTTTTCCAAAGTATGCGAAACGGCGCCGCGAGGGGATGCATAAGGACGTAAAAAGGGAAGATAAAATGCACCATCTATGCGTAGGGGCGGCTATCAGCCGCCCGCGCGCAGAAATAAACATTTCATATAAAATATTGGGCAAATTCGTATCATTGCACGAAATTGCCCACTGGCCTTTATTTTCTCTTATTAACTTATTAATATAATGATAGGAAAATGCGGGACAGCGGTATGGTTCGAAACCAATGAAAAACTGATGTATTCAAACATTTTCGAACCATCCGTATCCTAGTTGTTCTGGACAAGCGCGCGGCGATTGGTTATAATTACTTTATAGTTCTTGAAGAAATGGGGCGGTGCGATGAAAAAAAGGCAGAAAAGAATCCTCCTTCTCGTCGTTGTACTGGTCTGCCTCGCGGCGGCCGTCTGGCTGCTCAGGCCGTACTATCTGAACATCAGCTTCGGCATCTCGGACTATATCCGCGACCGCGGTCTGACCACGCCCGAGGACATCGTCCGCGTGGACGATCAGCGCTATGGGGACGACGCCATGCAGGTGTTTGATGTCTACTATCCCCGCGGCACGGACGCTCCGCTCCCGACGATCGTCAGCATCCACGGCGGCGGCTATACCTACGGGACAAAGGAGACCTATCAATACTACGGTATGCATCTCGCGCAGCACGGCTTCACGGTGGTCAACTTCTCGTATCGGCTCGGCCCGAAACACAAATTCCCGGCCCAGCTGCAGGACACCAACGCCGTCCTGACCGCGATCTGCGAGCGGGCGGAGGAGTACCACATCGACATGGACAACATCTTTTTCGTGGGCGATTCGGCCGGCGGGCACTTAAACGCGCAGTACAGCGCGGCTGTGACAAATCCGGACTACGCCGCGCTGCTGGGCCTGGAGATCCCGCGCTTTACGCTGCGCGCGACCGCGCTCAACTGCGGCGTCTATGCCTTTGAGGCTGTGAACAGCGGCCAGATGGCCTACATTCTGGACGGAGAGCCGTCCCAATATGCGGAGCGGATGGACATTCTCGGCCACATTACCGAAAACTTCCCTCCGAGCTTCGTCATGAGCGCGACGGGGGACAGCTGGTGCCTGCCGCACGCGCAGCCGATGGCCGACTTCCTGCGCGAAAAGGGGATCGACTGCGAGCTGCACATCTACGGGGACGACAGCCACCGTCCGCCCCACGTGTTCCACATCAATATCCGCGACCCCTACGCGACGACCTGCAACGATGAGGAATGTGCATTTTTTCAAAAATATATAATGACAGAGGGATTATACTAAAATGAAAACAGTAGTGATTACCGGCAGCACCCGCGGTCTCGGCTGGGAGATGGCCCAGCTGTTCCACAAAAACGGCTGGAACGTGTGTTTAAACGGCGTGAATGAAACGCGGTTGGCCGCAGCTATCGAGAAATTGCGCGCAGCGGAGGGCGGCGGGCAGGTGGACGGCTTCGCGGGCAGCGTCGCCTCGTCGGCAGACATCCAGGGGCTGATCGACCACGCCGCCGCAAGGTTTGGCAGCATCGATATCTGGATCAACAACGCTGGCGTCAACCAGCCGATGCGCGCCATCTGGGAGCTCACAGAGGCGGAGATCGACGCCGTGCTGAATATTGACCTGCGCGGCGCGATCCTCGGCAGCCGTCTGGCCGCGCTGCAGATGGAAAAGCAGCGCGAGGGCGGTTATATCTACAACATCGAGGGCTACGGCAGCAATGACGCCATGATGCTGGGGCTCAATCTCTACGGCACCAGCAAGCGCGCCGTGACGCACTTCACCCAGGCCTTCGCCAAGGAGCTCGCCGAGCGGGGCAGCAAGGTGAAGGCCGGACGCCTCTCCCCGGGCATCATGATCACCGATTTCACAGTCAAGGCCCTCGGCGGTAAGGAAGCGATCGACCTGCCGGAGAAGACCAAAAAGGTCTATAACATCCTTGGCGATTACCCCGACGTCGTGGCGGCGCACCTTGTCAAAGAGATGCTTGTCAACACGAAGAACAATGCGCACATCGAGTGGCTGACCGGCGGCAAGGCCATGTGGCGCTTCATGACAGCCGGATTCAATAAGAGAGATTTCTTTTCGTAATAAAACTGTGTAAATGAATAACGCCTGCCCTGCGGCGCTCTCCGATGTGGAGAAGAGCCGTTCACAGGGCAGGCGTTTTTATCTGCCTTGCCTGGAGCGGCAGCTATCTGATGGATAGGAGCGGAGACAGGACAGAGATCGGCCCCCGTCTCAGCGAAAAAAAGTTGGGAGAGAAAACCGTCACACATCCAATAGTCCGAATTATTGGACTGCTCATGTGTTATACTCAAATTATCTTTAGGGAGAGGTATTGATGGAGAAGAGGAATATACCCATTTATATTTCCCTTTTCTGACAGGATATGCTATACTTTCCATGTCCCGCTGGATGATAATGGCGTGTTTGACGGGAAACAGCTGCCGATCAGACTGCACGGTACAGATGGCCGGAAAAAGGAAAATAAAAAAGCCCCCGAAGGGGCTGTTTCTCACACACTGTGAGTTCGCCAGAGGCGATGATTTCGCTGAAAGCTTATTTGAACTTGTAGTGTAATTTCAAGTGGTAGCTTGAAACTGTATCCAGTATAAAGGTTCAGAACCTATTTGTCAAGGAGGCGGACTATAAAATGGATAAAACGCTGTAGCGTTACAATAGATGTGAGACTGAGAAAACAATTGAAAAAGCGGTTGAGTTTGTTAGAATGAAGCTACCACACAACACAACTAACAAAAGGAGCTCAACCGCCATGAACAGTATAACACAGAACAAGCGGTATTTGC
>ODAI013790120.1_pt1 | contig 19971 bp, 18 predicted proteins | sample 1539321 | NCBI WGS metagenome assembly ODAI01 (sample SAMN02144231, study PRJEB22623) | gut metagenome | biome: sheep rumen | host: Ovis aries | place: New Zealand
GGTTCCGGCGGGAAGGGCATCTGGTTCCGGCGGGAAGGGCATCTGGTTCCGGCGGAAGTGGCATCTGGTTCCGGCGGAAGCCCTGCTGCATCCCGTGGCAGCAGGGGCGGGAGAAAACCGAGGCCGCGTCAGTTAGCAGAGCAGGAGGTCAGCATAAAGGCTCCGTCTTTTGCAATGCTGGCAAACGACCGTGCGGGCGCATCAGGGGGTGCATCCCGGCCTGCTTCCGGGAAAAATCCTGTCAGCGTCGCCTTCTTCCCGTCAAAGGCCGCCAGATCCTCCATTTTTACCGGGGAAGGACGTTTTTCTCCTTCATTACGCGGCGCTGGCGGCGCCTTGCTGCCATCCTGCGGCGGCCGGGGACGCTCCTCATCCCCGCTGCCCTGCACCCCCATGAGCACATATTCCTTGCCGTTATCCGTCACGACAAGAGCCACCTGCCGCTTATCCACGTTCGTTATCTTTACCGTCCCAGAAATCGTAACAGGCTCCGGCATCTTTCCGCGGCGATTATTGCCCGTTATGTCCTGAGCATAAACGGTAGCAGCAAGCATAAAAGCAAATGAGACAGAAAAAAAGGATTTTTTCATACAGACCTCTGATATACCTCATAGTAAAACGCCCCGCAGCAGGCACAACGCCTGGACGGCACGTGATTGCTGCGGCAGAACATGCCGTCCGGCAACCTAAAGGAAAGTCTACGGCACAATGCTTAAAATACAATAAAATAAAACAGTTTCTTTATGCCGATTACAAAACGTTATGGCAATATAACAGATATTTCAGAAGACAGCTTCCGGGCATACGCAAAGCCTTGCGCCTGTGCCGCCTGTGCCTCAAAGTCCCCCTTTTATCCAGCGTAGCTCGTGACGATTCCCAGCACCGGCGCAAGATAGGCCGGGCCAAAGAGATTCAGGTGATTCAAAAGCTGATACAGATTGTACAAATCCCTGCGTTCCGTGTAGCCCGGCTGGAGCGGGGACGCCTCTTGGTACGCGGCGTAAAAAGAAGGCGGAAAACCGCCGAAAAGCTCTGTCATCGCAAGGTCAGCCTCGGCATGGCCGACATACACGGCGGGGTCGATAAGGAGCGCCGTTCCTCCGGAACCGCACAGGATATTCCCGTTCCACAGGTCTCCATGGAGCAGAGACGGCCGCTCAGGCTCCACCAGAAACGAGCCCAGCTTGTCCAGCAGCGCGTCTATCTTCTTCCAATCGGCAGCAGAAAAATACTGCTCCGCTGCCAAAAACTGCGGGCGCAGGCGCATATCCCTGAAAAAATCCGTCCAGCAGGCAGCCGGAGTATTTTTCTGCGCCCGCGCCCCGATAAAGTTGTCCTGAAAAAAGCCGAAGCGGGCGGCATGTGCATCCCCAGCCGGATTCTCCGCCCCAGGAACAAAGGCAAGCGTGCTGGCCCGGTGCATCGCCGCCAGCTCCCGGCCAAGCGTCTCCCAATAATCGGCTCGCCTCCTGCTGCCGCCCACGTATTCCATCAGCAGGAAGGCACAGCCGCCGAATGCGCTTTCGTCCGTCCCCGTGCACAGAATTCCAGGGCTTGCGATTGTCCCTGTATCCGCGATGGCTCCGAGCCCGGCGGCTTCCGCTGTAAAAAACGGGAGCCTCTCTTTCCTGTTGGTCTTTATACACAGCCGGGTGCCGTCATTCAGCAAGAGGGCATAGGCTTTGTTTATATCGCCGCCAGAGAGGCGCTCCGTCCGCACAATCGAGACAGAAGAGGAAAACAAGCTTTCCAGAGCGGCGGCAAGGGAGCAGAAGTAAGGAGGAAGCGCACGGTTCATAGCGCTATGGTAGCCGGAAAAGCGCCCCATGCCGAGAGGCGCGGGGCTCAGTTGCTGTCCTGCAGGTAGACGAACCAGTAGCCGCAGCCCACGGCGAGGCCGCCCCCGATAATGTTGCCGATGGTTGCCGGCAGCAGGTTGTTAAAGAGGAAGCTGAGCCATGCGAAGTTTTCCAGCGGAATGCCCGTCAGGCTTGTGGTTGAGCCCCTGACAACTTCCGTCACAAACGGAATGTGGTACATATATGAGGCCAGTATACCGGTGGGGATAAAGTACATGTTGGCGACGCAGTGCTCAAAACCGCAGAGCACAAAGAGGAACACAGGAAGGTACAGCCCCGCTATCTTGCTGATAAGGTCTTTTGCGGCAAAGCCCACCCATACAGACAGACAGACCATGATGTTGCAGAGGATGCCGCGGATAAGCACATCGCTGAAGGGCATACTGACTTTTGCGATGGCAGTGTTGACGGCAAGCCGCGCCAAATCGCCCCCGTAGAGACTCAGCGTGTGGCTGCCAACGACCGCTAGCGATACCAGCATGCTGCCGACAAAATTACCCAGATAGACGGTTATCCAGTTGGAGAGCATCCCCGCCATCGTGATACGCTTCTCAATCAGCGGAACAAGGAGCAGGCTGTTCCCGGTAAAAAGCTCTCCGCCCGCGCAGAGCACGAGCATAAGCCCGATGGGGAACACAAGCGCAGACAGCAGCCTCGCGACTGCCGGCGGCTGAACCCCGCAGGATGCGACGGCACTCCCCGCTGCCCCGAACGCGATGAAAGCCCCCGCAAAAATTCCCAGAACAAACATTTTCCAACGGGGAAGTTTTGCCTTTCCAAAGCCGACGTCAACATAAATCCTTGCTATCTCTGACGGTGTATTCATAGTCCTGTTCCTTTCACAGTAAAATAGTAGACCTGTCCGGCAACCGGAGTTTCCGAATCAGCTCTAGTCTCTCACGTCCGTCTCAAAGACCGTAACTTGTGAGACAGGCTTGCAAGAACCGCTTTGAGGCTTTGCCAGCAATACAGTTCATTGCAGTTCTAGAGGTGTATTTTGTCCAGTTCCAGATGTCCGTCCGAACTTTTAAAAATACATCTTCTATATTATCGCAAAAAACATGCTTTCTTGCAAGGCAAAAAGAGCGCGGAGACGGACAAAACATCGGCTTTGCCTGCCGTTACCCGCATAAAAAGATACCGCTCCGAATCTTGCGACCCGGAGCGGTACTGTCCTTTCGGACAAATCGGAGAGAGTTTATCAGCTTATTTACAAGCTTTTTATACTATAACGCATTTCACAAATAGTGTCAAGCGCTTTTGAAATATTTATCCATACAATCAGCCTTATTGCAGCGGCTAGCTGTTAGTCCGGCATTCCTACCGAAGCCCCTCCTGCCGATAGAAAAAGTATCGCAGATGCGCTATACTGGCACCATGAAAATTCCTGCGGATTATACGGTTATATATACAGATGAGGATATCGTCGTGGTGAGCAAGCGTTCCGGCATACTGATTGCGGCCGACCGCTACGATGCGGATGCGCCCCGTCTGGACCTTGCGGTGGAGAAGGAATTCGGCAAGATGTATGCCGTGCACCGCATAGATAAGGATACGAGCGGGCTTGTCCTGTACGCACGGACGCCCGATGCCCAGCGAGCGCTGTCCATGCAGTTCGAGGCGCGCTCCGTGCAGAAAGTCTACCACTGCCTTGTGAACGGGCATCCGCTCTGGAAGGAGCTGCACGTAGACCTGAAGCTCCTGCCGGACGGGGACGAACGACACCGCACGGTGGTAAACAAACGCACGGGCAAACCTTCTGTCACGGACTTCCGGCTCATCGGGAACTGCGGCCCTTACAGCTGGCTGGAAGCCCGCCCCCGCACCGGCCGGACGCATCAGATTAGGGCGCACCTGCGGGCAAACGGGCTGGGGATTGTGTGCGACCCGCTGTATTCCGGCAACCAGAAGCCCGTGCGCCTGAGCGACTTCAAGCGGCGCTGGAACGGCGACCCGCTGGAGGAACGCCCCCTGCTTTCCCGCCTGGCGCTCCATGCCTACTCGCTGAGCGTGGATCATCCCCGGACAGGGGAGCGGATGACTTTTGTGGCGCCGTATCCCCGCGACTTGGAGGCCGTGCGCTGCCAGCTGGCAAAAGCCTTCAAGGTCGATCCCCTTGCCGTCGCCGCCCCGATTTAGCGTAAAGAAAAACTGACATTTTCTCCATTTCCGTGCTATACTAAAAACAAGGGCAGCCCAAAATCGTCCGGCACCAGAGGCTGCCGCAGCGGAGCCTGCCGGGAAAGCGGCTCTTCCGGACGATTTCCACGCAGCCCACGGCGGGCAGGAGGCGAACGATGAAAAAAATTATAACAATCAGCCGCGAGTACGGTTCCGGGGGACATTCCATCGCCAAAGACGTGGCGCAGAGGCTGAACCTCCCGTTTTACGACAAAGAAATAATCGATATGAGCGCCAAAGATTCGGGGCTTTCGCCGGAATTCATCCAGAAAACCGAGCAGAGCATCTCCTCCGGGCTGCTGTATACCCTGCTGCTGGGCGCAAATTACGTGAGCCCCCGCGGCGCCACCGTCGCGGCAGGAGCGCAAGGAGCCCCCGTACTGCCGCTCGAAGATCAGGTATTCAACGCGCAGCGCCGCGTCGTCATCAACCTCGCAAAGAAGGGGCCGTGTGTCATCGTAGGACGCTGTGCGGACTATATCCTCAAGCACTGCAACGAGATAAACCCGGACGACGTGCTGAATGTCTTTATCACGGCCCCGCTGGCAGACAAAGTAAAACGCGCCGTGGAGCAGAAGGGGCTTTCTCCCGATGGAGCCGAGCGTGACGTAAAGCTGATAGACAAGCGCCGCGCAAACCATTACAACACCTTTACAGAGCTGACATGGGGAGACCGCAGCCACTATGACCTTATCATAAACAGCTCGCTCTTTGGGCTGGAAAAGACGGCGGAGCTCATCGTGGAGCTGGTAAAGCGCACCTAGGCTCAGAAGCCCTGCTGCTCCGCCGCATGGCTAAAGCGAATCCTGACGCTCTGTATGCGGCGGGCACTCTGATCCTCAACGACAAATATGACTCCGTCTTCCCGGTAGGCCTCTCCCGTTGACGGAAGTTCCCCGAAGCGCTCCAGCAGCCAGCCGCCCAGCGTGTCAAAATTCTCGCTGTACAGGCTCATCTTCAGCACGTCGTTCAAATCGTCCAGCTTCATGTCCCCCGGAACCAGAAATTCCGCGGTGGAAATGACGGTGATGCGCTTTTCCGGCGGCAGCTCGGTCATCCCGTACTCATCGGTCATGCGCCCGAAAACCTCCCGCAGGATGTCATCCATAGTGACGATTCCGGCGGTGCTGCCGTATTCGTCCACCACCACCGCAAAATTGTTCTTGTCCTTCTTGAAATGCTGCAGCAGCTCCACCGCAGTCAGCGTCTCCGGGATAAACTGCACCGGCCGCATGCAGATGCGGATAAAGTCCTTGCTCTGCGTTATCGCATTGTCCGCAAAGAGCACCGCCTTGTAGTGGAGCACCCCGACGACGGTCTCCGGGCTGCCTTTGCAGACGGGCAGGCGGGAATAGCCGGATTCCGCAAAGGCACGGATTACCGTGTCCACGGAATCCGTGTCGTACACGTACTTGACGATTGCCCGGTGCTTCATGATGTCGCGCACATGCAGGTCGGAGAATTCAAAGATTCTGCTGAGCATCTTCTTCTCCGATTCCTGCAGGGTCCCCTCGGTGCCGCCCACGTCGATAAGCGTCTTCAGCTCTTCCTCCGTGATGAGCGGCGGCTTGTGCCTGATGAGCTTGCGCTCCATAAATTCGATGAAGGCCGACAGGCGGTCAAAAATCCAGACCAGCGGGAACAGTATCTTCTGTATGACGATGATGGGGCGGGCGCTGCTGCCCGCCGTCTGCTGGGGATGCGCGGACGCATAGGTCTTGGGGATTATCTCGCTGAATATGATAATGAGCACGCTCATGACAGCCGTCGCGCTGGACACGGCGGAAGAGCCGAATACGGCGAGCGCATAGGCGGTCGCGAGCGACGAGGAGAGCGTCGTGATGAAATTTGTTCCGATGAGCACCGTCGATATCAGGCGATCAAGCTTATCGCGCAAGGCACCCACCTCTTTTGCATGGGGTGCGTTGTCCTTGAGCATCTGCCGCACCGCGATACGGGAGAGCGCCGTATATGCGGTCTCCGTGGACGCAAAGAATGCCCCGCAGCAGAGAAGCAGCACTTCTGCCGCAAGCGGCAGCACGATTCTGGCGATGTCCGCAAGCATTTATTCCTCCGCCTCCCTGCACTCCGCCACATGGATTTTACCGACGCGCTTGTCGTCCATCTGGCTTACGGTAAACTTAAAGCCATCGCGGACAATGCTTTCTCCCTCCCGCGGGATGCGGCCGAGCGCCTCGCAGATATAGCCGCCGATAGTCTCGGCGTAGTCGGACACAAAACGGGTGCCAAGCTGGTCGTTGATATCTATGAGCCGCGCAAGCCCGTCAATCTCCGAATTCCGCGGGTTCTTTATCTGCACCTCGACGCGGCGGGCATAGGGCTTGTATTCGTCGGCGATAGGCCCAAAAATCTCCCGTGCGATATCCTCGCTCGTGAGCACCCCGTATGTCCCGGAGTATTCGTCAATGACGACGGCCATGCTCTGATGGTTCTCGCGGAGCATCTGCTGGATGCTGGACATTTTTTTTGTCTCAAGGATGAACAGCGGCGGGCGCATCACCTTCTCCACAGAGAAAGTCTCCGTCGTGTTCCTGAAGAAAAGAAGGTCTTTTATATAGAGAATACCGACGATGTCGTCTATGTCCTTCCGGTAGACCGGAAAGCGGGACAAAAAATACTGCTCGGAAAGCTCGATGATGTCCTTGTAAGTGGCGGCAAGCGGAATCGCCTTGATGTTCTTGCGGGGAATCATGATGTCCTTCGCCTCCAGGTCGGTAAATTTGAAGACGCGGTGCATCATGAGCTTTTCGTTTTTCTGGAGGACGCCCTGCTCGCCGCTCACCTCGATAAAGGTGCGGATTTCCTCCTGCGTAAAAGAGACGGTCTTCTTGCTGGTATCCACATGGAAAAGCCGGAGGATAAAGCCGGAGCACGCACTGAACACGACGACGAGCGGATAGAGCACGGTCTCAAGGAAGCGCACGAAGCCGCTGAAGAAGAAGGCTATAGGCTCCGGGTGATGGGTCGCGATGGTCTTAGGCGATATCTCGCCAAAAACGAGCAGCAGCAGCGTCGCCGTGCCGGTCGCAATGCCCACGCCCGCATTGCCAAAAAGGGCAATCGCAATGTACGCGAGTATGGACGAGAGCGCGATATTGACGATGTTGTTCGCAATCAGCAGCGTGTTTATGAGCCGCTCCTTGTCGTTCAGGAGCTTCCATACCCGCATCGCGCGCCTGTTCTTCTTGTTGTGGAGAAATCGGACCCGCAGCTTGTTGATGGAGAGGAAGGCGCTTTCCGACGCGGAAAAAATCATCGAAAGCAGAATGAGCACTGCTGCGGCGGCAAGCAGCGCCCAGAGCGGAAGGGAAGGGGGTTGCTCAGTGTCCATCATTCCCTTCCGTGCGCCGGCCCGGATTCCTCATCCTCCGGGCTTATGCCTTCCCCGATGGCGTCGGCTTTCATCAGGTTCAGCGCATCGCGCATCCTGTCGATGTACTGGAGATGGGGGCTCTCAGGAGCCGCGTCCTGCGCCAGCTGGAGCAGGGTAAAGAGTCTGTCGAAGTCCTGGCTGCCAAGCGCGGCAAGCAGATAGGCCGCAGTGTAGTAGGCTTCCTGACGGAGCTCCCCGTCCAGATGGCCGCTTTCCGCGGCGTCTATGAGCAGCTGGATGGAGCTGTCCCTGTCCATGTCTTTGCGCAAGGCTTTCTGCATCCTGATATAGGCGTTCCACAACTCATATTTGCCGAGCAGCCCGCTTTCGTTCCGGGCGTCCAGCTGCGGCACTTCCGCCGCAAGCGGGGCAAGACATGCCCTGCATTCCGGAGCAGTATCCTCAAAGAGCGCGTCTATAGCCTGCACCCGTTCCAGCCCGCCACTCGTCCTGACCGCCGCGATGAGGGCTTCCTTAGCCGCGATGGTATCGCCCAGCTCCGCCAGCTTTTCCGCCAGCTCCGCCGTCGTGCCGATGCTCTCCCGCTCGTAGGGAAAACGGGCAAGCAGGTAGCCTTCCGGCGACAATATATAGAAGGAAGGGTACTGCGTCAGGTTGTAGGTATCCGCAAGGTCTTCCCGCTTTTCGTATTCGGCCTCGATTTCCTTTGCCTGCCGCTGCTGCTCAGCGCTGGCATCATCCCCGATGTCGGTCAGGGCAAATTCCGCCTGGGAAAAATCGATATGCAGCAGGACATACTGTTTTGCGATTGCCCCGAATTCCTTGCTTTCCAGCACGCTCGTCCTGAATGCGGGGGTCTTGCCGTCCCAGTCTTCGCCGGTAAAAAGGAGGAGAATATTCTTTTCTTTTTTTGCGGCCTCCTTGCAGGCCTTGTCAAAATCCGTGCGCCAGCCGCTCCAGCCGGAAGCCTTTTTCTGGCAAGCGGAGAGCAGGGCTGCGGTAAGGAACAGCGCGGCACAGACGGCACGAATGCCTTTTTTTCCCATATACATCCTCTTTGTACAATGACACCGGAAAGTGCTGCTGGCTTCCGGCGCTTTTTTTGAAAATACGGCTTCTCTGCCGACAGATTGCAGCAGGCGGGAAGCCGACGGCATGCTAAAGCCGTCCCAAAAGCTCTGCTTCAGGACAGCTCTATCCGATGCCTTTTATTTGAAGTAGGAGACGCCTGCCGCAAAGATGTTCTGGCAGGAATTCTCCGTTTTGTTCGTGGCCGGATTCCCGGCGATGTTCCGCAGCAAGTCCGCGCTTGCCCCGTCCGCCTCCATTCCCATGGTGCGCTCGCTGTGCCCCATTTTGCCGAGCACATGCCCGTCCGGGCTCGTCAGTCCCTCGATGGCAAAAAGGCTGCCGTTCGGGTTGTCCGGCTCGGTGATGGCGGGCATGCCGTCTTCTCCGACGTACTGGCTGAATACCTGCCCCTTCTCGAACAGCTCCTTGGCTAGCGCCTCGCTGACAATGACACGCCCTTCGCCGTGGCTTACCGGCACAAGGTGGATGCGTTCGTCCAGCACGCTTTTTGAGAGCGCCCACGGGCTTGCGGCGCTCACCATACGCGTCCGCACCACGCGGCTGATATGCCGCCCGATGGTGTTGAACGTAAGCGTCGGCATGTCTGCGGCCGGGTCACGGATTTCGCCATAGGGGACGAGCCCGGTCTTAATGAGCGCCTGGAAGCCGTTGCAGATACCGAGCACCAGCCCGTCGCGCTGCCGGAGCAAAGCCATAATGCTGTCTGCGATGCGATGCTCGCGGATGACGTTCGCGATAAATTTTCCGGAGCCGTCGGGCTCGTCCCCGGCGCTGAAGCCGCCGGAAAAGGCGACAATCTGTGCACCGTCTATCTTCTTCTTGAACGCGTCAAGGGATTCCGCAAGGTCTTGCGGCGTACGGTTACGGAACACGAGGATTTCGGTATCGGCTCCGTTCAGATTGAACGCGCGCGCCATATCGTACTCGCAGTTCGTGCCGGGGAACACAGGAATGATGACTTTGGGCTTTGCGCTGCCGCTCTTTGCCACAAAATGCCCCCGCGCCTCAGCAAGGCTCGGATGGGTACCGAGCGCGAATGCGGGCAGCGAAGGCTGGGGCTCTGCGCCGGAAAGCGGCGGGAATACGGCAGCGAGCCTGGATTCCCACGCAGCATCTATGTCGGAGAGCAGGACTTCTGTCTTTTCCGTGATGGCGCAGCAGCCTTCCTGAAGGATGATACTGGCCTTGCCCTGCGTGCTTCCAATCCGAACCACGCTGCCGGGGGCAAATTCCCCGGCGGCCGCATCAAGCGCCCCGTCCTTTGCCTCAACGATGATTGAGCCGTACAGCGGGGTGAACAAATCCGCCGGAGCAGGGGAAGCGCTGCGGATGCCAGCCGCAGTAGGGCTTGCCGGGATATGCTCCAGCACCGCCCCGATGCGGTTGCCGAGCGCCATCTTGCTTACCGCCTCCGCGATACCACCCGCACCCACAGGGTACATCGCAGCGATGCAGCCCTTTGCGTTCAGCGCGTGGATCGCACGGGCGTTCTGCTTGAACGTGCCGAAGTCAGGGGCAAGTTCCGCCGAATAAGGGGTCATGACGATGTAGATGCCGTCGCCGCTTTGCTTAAAGGAGCCTCCCGTCACGTGCCCGGCGTCCTCCGTCCCGACGGCAAAGGAGACGAGCGTGTGCGGGACGCTGATGTCCTCGAATGTACCGGACATGGAGTCTTTTCCGCCGATAGAGGCGGTGCCCATCGCGAGCTGGGCGTCAATGGAGCCGAGCAGCGCGCCCGCCGGATAGCCCCACGTCTCTTTGTTCACGGTGCGCCCGAAGAATTCCTGGAAAGTCAGGCGGCAATCTTCCGCAGAGCCGCCAAGACAGGTGATTTTTGCGAGGGAGGAAAGGACTGCCACCTGCGCGCCGTGCCAGGGGCTCCACTGCGCGACACGCGGGTCATAGCCGAAGCTCATGAGACTGGTGGTGGAAGTCTCCTGCGGGCTGACGACCGGAATTTTAGCCGCCATGCCAGCCTCAGGGGTTCCCTGATACCGCCCCCCGTAGGGGAAGAGTACCGAGGCAGCCCCGATGGAGCCATCAAAACGCTCGCCCAGACCACGCTGGGAGCAGCAGGCAAGGTCGCCCATATCCGCAAGCCACGCATTACGCAGCGCAGCAGCGCTAGTAGCCGCACCAAGCGCAGCCGCAGCAGAGTCAAGCGCCCGCACAAGCGGCGACTGCTCCGGGGGCAGCGGCGAGCATATCCGCGCGTCGGCCTCGTGAGGTGCTCCGGCCGTATCGATAAAGCCCCTGTCCAGATTCACGATGACTTTTCCCCGCCAGCGCATGACCATGCGCTTTGTTCCGGTAACCGTCGCAACCCGCACCGCGTTCAGGTTCTCCGCGTTGCAGGCCTTGATAAAGCGATCCTCGTCGCTTTTGCGGACAACGACGGCCATGCGTTCCTGGGATTCAGATATCGCCAGCTCAGTACCGTCGAGTCCCTCATATTTCTTAGGCACCGCATCAAGATTGATATCCAGCCCTTCCGCAAGCTCGCCCACGGCGACAGAGACACCGCCCGCGCCAAAGTCGTTGCTCCGGCGAATCATGCGGCACACGTCCTTGTTGCGGAAGAGCCGCTGAATCTTACGCTCCTCCACGGCGTTGCCTTTCTGCACCTCTGCGGCGGCGGTGCTCACTGATTTTACGTCATGCACCTTTGATGAGCCTGTGGCACCACCGATGCCGTCCCGGCCGGTTCCGCCTCCGAGCAGGATAATGATGTCCCCTGTCTCCGGCTCTTCCCGCACCACCTGAGAGCAGGGCGCCGCCGCAATGACGGCTCCCAGCTCCATGCGCTTTGCCACAAATGCCGGATGGTAGATTTCCGCGACCTGGCCTGTCGTAAGCCCAATCTGGTTGCCATAAGAAGAGAAGCCCTGCGCGGCTTCCCGCGTCAGCTTCATCTGCGGCAGCTTGCCCGGCATCGTCTTGCTGAGCGGCACCGTCGGGTCGGCGGCACCGGTGACGCGCAATGCCTGATATACCCAGCTGCGCCCGGAGAGCGGATCGCGTATGGCGCCGCCGATACAGGTGGCGGCACCACCGAAGGGCTCTATTTCCGTGGGATGGTTGTGCGTCTCGTTCTTGAACTGGAGCAGCCAGCGCTCCGTGGCACCGGGGCTGTCGGGGGCAAGGGGATTGCCGTTGCTGTCCGCGGTGTAATGTACATCTATGTAGATAGAGCAGGCATTGATTTCCTTGCTCTCCTCAAGGTCGTCCAGCTTTCCGTGCTTGCGCAGGTACTTCGCACCGATTACCGCCATGTCCATCAGCGTCACAGGCTTGTCGCTGCGGCCGGCATACAGCTCCGTCCGCATGGAAGTATAGGAATCAAGCGAATCGGAGAACAGTTTCTTATACGGTCCGTCCTCAATCTCTATGTTGCGGAGGATTGTGTTGAATGTGGTGTGGCGGCAGTGGTCGGACCAGTAGGTGTCGAGCACACGGATTTCCGTGATGGTCGGATCGCGGCCTTCGGATTTAAAGTAATCCTGCATCCAGCGGATATCCGCAAAGTCCATGGCGAGCCCCAGCTTTTTGCGGTAGGCCTCCAGCTCCTCCGCGCCGAGCGCCGTAAAGCCATCCACCACCGGAATATCCGCGGGAACGGAAGTCTCCATCTGGAGCGTCTGCGGCAGGCTGCTGTCGGTCAGACGGCTGTCCACCGGATTTATCAGGTATTTCTCTATTTTCTGCACGTCTTCCGCGCTGACCGTCCCTGACAGAAGGACAATCTTTGCGCAGCGCACACGCGGCGGTTCCGTCCCCACCGTGGTGCTGTTCCGCATCCCCTCACGGAGCAAGCTCAGGCACTGCTCCGCGCTGTCTGCCCGCTGGTCATACTGCCCGGGAAGGTATTCCCAGATAATCTGCGTGCAGCCTGCGGGAATATCAGGCTCCTCAAAACAGACGGAATCGCTCTGCGGCTCGGAGAAAATGCGCGTGGCGGCAGCCTTCGCAACCTCTTCCGCAACATTCTCCACATCGTACCGGTTCAGGTAGCGAACGCCGGTAACCCCTGCAATGCCCAAAAAACCGTTTATCTCGGAATAAATCCGCGCCGCTTCGTTCTGGAAGCCAGCCTTTCTTTCTACATAGATACGAAACATTCACATAGTATAGATGAAAATATACATTTGAGCAACGGGCGGAGCGGCTGCCACAGGAATCAGTTTTGTGAGGGGCGGAACAAAAAACTGATTCCCGTGGCAAGCGGCATACAGGGGGAGCGTCCCAACACCATGCGGCACAGGAATCAAATTCATATATTTTTAAGCGCCATTACAGGAATCAGCGAAGCCGCCACAGGCTTGCATCCGCGCGACTCACAGGGCTTTCCTGACAAAGATGGCCTGCTTGGGGCACATCTCCTGGCAGCAAAAACACGAGATGCAGCCTTTTTTCCTGAACACAGCCTTGCCGCTCTCCATCCTGATTATGTGCGACGGACAGCTTTCCTTGCATTTTGCGCAGCCGATACACTTCTCCTTATCCACCTGCGGGTAGGACTTCAGGAGCCTTGCCGCCACTTTTGCAAAGACCTTGCCGAACACCCCCGGAAGCGAATCCGAAAAATCCAGCCCGATTGCATCTGGCAGCTTAAAGGCGGTCAGACCCTCCGGAACCGCGTCGCCCTTCAGCTCAAGCTCGGCAGGCTTCGCAAGCCCCCGCTCCACCGCCTGCCGTATCATGACGACCGATGCAGGCTCCATCTGCATGAGCCCCGCCGCAAAGTAGTCCTGCGTGTAGAAATCCTCCGCACCCAGCAGCAGCCCCAGCGGATGCGACGTACCTCCGGTCGGCCCGTTGCCTTCCATCGCCTCTATGGCGTCGATGATTGTCAGCGCCGGCTTTACCGTCTGGGCAAGCTCCAGCAGCATGTTGGAAAAATCCTCTATGTTCGGCCAGCGGTAATGCAGCTGGGGCTTCTCCAGGCCAGGGATGGTGCCGAACAGGTTTTTTATGCCGCCGGAATACCGGGTCATCGCATGAGTCTTGAGCTTGCAGATATTTATGACAAAATCCGCCTGAACGACCGGTCGTATGATATTGAACGAATGGTTGCGGAACGAGGCCGGACAGCTGACAGGGACGGAAGAAAAATCCTCGTTCAGCACAAGGACATCTTTGAGCTCATCCATCCGGCAGGTGCGGTAGACGCCCTTCATGTATTCCGCCGTATACGGGCCGCCGGGGCTTTCAGCAAGCGTTATGTCGCTGATGCCCACGGAGCGCAGATACTGCGCTACCGCCCGGACGACCGCCGGATGCGTCGTCACCGGATACTGCGGGGACTTTGCCATGATAAGATTCGGCTTGAGGACAACCTTCATCCCCGGCGAGAGCTTGCTGCTGATACGATGGTTTTCCATGATGGCGCGAACCGCAGCATCGACTTTTTCCTGCGTGTAATCCGGAACCCGGTAAAGTGACTGAATCATGCTCTCAGTATAGCACAGGTCTGCGCTTTTGGCAGCATTTTTCGTCAGCCAAGCACCGAAAGCGCCGCGCTCATCATCTCAAAATCATCTTCCGTAATGCCGCTCGTTTTTAAATCGACGTGCCCGTCCGTAAAGACAACGCCCTCCGCCTCCAGCTTCTGCCGCTGGGCGTCCGCTCCGCCAAAGGCAAAACTCCCGGAGCAGAAGCCTTTTGCATTCACAACGCGGTGGCAGGGCGTACGGGAATTGCTCGGATTCTTGTGCAGCGTATTTCCCACAAAGCGCCGCAGATTGCAGTTGCCCGCAAGAGCCGCAATCTGAGAATACGAGGCGACTTTCCCGCGTGGTATCAGGCGCACTGCGGCGTAGATTTTTTCGGCAAGCGACATGCCGATACTATAGCAGCACGCAGAGGAAAAGGGAATAGCCTCATCAGCCCCCGCACACATGGCCTCCGCCCGGAGCGCAGTCCCATTCCCCCAGCCAAACCCCGGCGCCCGTCCGCACGCACTTGACCATTCCGCCAGAGGTAGGTACCATTTTCTATGCCATGACAGACATACTTTTTGAGTACGACCACATCCTTATCCGGAGCGAATACAAGACGCCGGACTTACACCGTCATCTTGCAAGCCATGTCGTCGTCTCGCTTGCGGGGGACTTGCACGGCGAGGCCTCAGGGAATGCATTCCGTGCAAACGGTGTCTGCATTGCGTCCGATGTGCTCCATACCGTCTGCGCGCCAGACGGGGAACTGCTCCTGTACCTTTTTGACACAAGCTCCTCCGCGTCAAAAATCCTTTCCCGCGATTATCTCAACGGAACCGATTTCTGCGTGCTTGAGAACGCTATCGTAGAAAAAATCCGCGCTGTCTGGAATACAGAGAAAACACATTCCCTTGCGGCGGCAGACGTTCAGATTCGCTCGGTACTGGGACTGAGCCCGCTTCATGAAGAAAAATCCGACCTGCGGATTGAGCGCGTCCTCAGCTTCCTGAAATCGCTTGATGAAATCCCCGAAGACATAATGCCGCGGCTCAGCTCCATCGCATGCCTCTCGCAAAGCAGGCTCTCACACCTCTTTACGCAGCAGGTGGGCATCTCGCTCCACCGCTATCTCGCCATGGAAAAAATGCGCAAGGGATACATACACTTCCAGAAGAGCGGGAACATCTCGCAGGCAGCCCTCGACGCAGGCTTTGACTCGCCATCACATTTTGCCGCGACGTGCAAGCGGATGTTCGGCATCTCTTTCTCGGATTTTACCAAAAGCATGGAGCACCCAAGCAGACAAAACAGCATCTAAATGAAAGTTTTCTTTTGAACGCCCGTGTATACTAAGAGCTGTCCGGGAAGACCGATGCTTTCCGGCAGCTATACTTTATGCGAGGTAAGGAATGCAGGGGCAAAAAATATGCGTATGCGCGCTGGCAGGAGCGCTTCTGTTCGGTGCCGGAGACTGGCTTCTGGGCTTTGTCTCCCCGGAACCCGTTGCAGGCGCGTTTTATTTTATAAGCGAAGGGCACGGCGCGGATTTTGCGCCATGGCGGATAACGGCCACGCTTTTGTGCTCAGTCGTGGCCGCGCCGTTGTTCTGCTACGCCCTGTCGCATACCGGAACCGCACTCTGTGGCAGCGCAGCATGCGGCCGCGCACTGGACGCAGCTTCCGGCCTCTGCGCATTCGGCTGGCTGTTCCTCCATCTGATTGTGACATTCCATGTGGCAGCATACGGCATTGCCGCACGGATGTCCGGCGCCATGCAGGCAGCCAGCTTCTCCGGCAGGCTGGACAGTCTTTTACGGCCGGTGCTCTTTGCGTCGTACGCATGCAGCGCCCCAGCATTCATCGCCACAGCCGCTGCAATTCTTGCAGGAAAGACAAGGCTGAAAAAGCAGGCGCTTCTGTCCACCCCGCTCTTTCCCATGCTCATTACGGGCACCATATCCATGCTTCTTCCGCAGAGCGCCTTCTCAAAAGGGCTGTACACCTTCTGCATGAACTGTGGAATGATTGTGTGGTACGTATATCTTTGGGCAGCCGGCAGGCGTTCTGGCCGCACCCAGCAGAACAAAGGCACAGGGAGGAACTGAACCATGAAGAAATACGATGTGAATCAAGCAATCACGCTGAAAAGCGGCGTATACCATCTGAATGACGAGCGGAACTTTGACTACCAGCTGAACCGCGTGATTAACTGGGACGGCGGCCGCCTTGAGGATATCCAGAAAATCGCGGGAAAAATCAAGAACAGCGCCGACTGGAAGCGCGAGCTGATTGCGCTCGGCGACGAGGCGCTGCAAGAGGAGCGCATAGATAACGCCATTGCCTATTACCGCATGAGCGAATTTTTTATGTACGACGGCGACCCCGACAAACTGCGCTACTACAAAAAAGCGACGGATTTATTCTATGAATACTATGCGGATTTTTTTGCCCCGCATGACGGCAAAAGCCGCATAGAAAAATGCGAAGTTCCGTATCAGAACGTAAGGCTGCCGGTAATGCACCTTGTTCCCGACGGCGCAAAAAAAGGCACGATTCTGATTCACGGCGGAAACGACAGTTATTTTGAGGAATTCCTTTTTACGGTTCTGTACCTGCAGGAAAAAGGCTTTGAGGTCTATATGTTCGAGGGCCCCGGCCAGGGCGGCGTCATGCGGCTGCAGGGCATGCATTTTACGCACGAGTGGGAAAAGCCCGTAAAGGCGGTGCTTGATTTTTTCAAGCTGAACGAAGTCACGATTATCGGGATTTCTCTTGGCGGATATCTTGCGCCCCGTGCCGCCGCATTCGACAAGCGCATCACAAAAGTAGTCGCATGGTCGGTCTTCCCGTGCTTTCAGGATGTCATTGTCGGAATGCAGAAGCCTGCGGTCCAGAAGCTTTTTTATTTCTGCATGAGATTCCATCTGCGCCACCTGATAAACGCAGTGTTCGCAAAGAAAGCAAAAAAGGAAGCCGTGATTGACTGGGGCCTAAAGCACGGCATGTACGCCTACGAGGCGAATGACGCATACGGCTACGCGCAAAAACTCAAGCGCTACGACATTGAGCCTGTCGCAGACCGCATCACGCAGGACATGCTGATTCTCGGCGCAAGCGGCGACCACTTTATAGACTACCGTTTGATTGGCCGCGAAATCAACATGCTGAAAAACGTGAGGAGCCTGACGTTCCGCCTGTTCACCGACAAGGAGAATGCCCAGAACCATTGCAACGTCGGGAACGGAAAGCTTGCCCTCGACGAAATCTGCGCGTGGATTGAACGGATTGGATGAGGCTTCCCGCGCACTTCACAAAACAGCCGCTTTTTACTATAATTAGTAAAAGCTAACCAAATATTCGGCAAGGGGCATTTTATGGCAGGCACAGGGCAGCGGAATCCTACAGGACTGAGCCAATCCGGCGGAGAACGCTGCACGCTTGAAAAACATGGCTTTACGGGAATCTATTTTGCGGGGACAAAATCGCCCAGCAAGGTGGTGATTGCCGCCGGAGATGCCTCATGCGATGAAAAAACGAGCGTCCTGATGAGCCGTTTTATCCGCGAGGCAGGCTACAATGTGCTTGTGCTCGGTTTTTATCTGTGGAAAGGGCTGCCCAAAAATCTGGCCGCGATTCCTGTCGACTACGTGGAGAAAGCAATCCGGTGGCTGAAGGAGGAAAAAGGCATTGAGGGAATCGCGATGACTGCGGTCTCCACCGGCGCCGGCTACACGCTGCTTGCCGCCTCGCTCATTCCGGAAATCGGCTGCGTGATTCCCGTCGTTCCCTACGATATTATGTCATGGAAGGAACGACGAGCTCGTTCAGGCGGCTCGGAACATCCGTCTACACCTGGCATGGGGATGAAATCCCTTATTCGCCATGGACGCTCATAGACAAGGGAATTCCCCGCATCCTTCTGGCCGCAGCAAAAGACAAACGCTACGGGCTTGCGCGTTTTATGCGCTACGGCTACGACCACAACCCCACGGCGGAAGCATCCCGCATAAAAGTCGAGGACATGCATGCCGACATCCTGCTCCTTGCGGCAAAGGACGACGACTGCTGGCCGTCCGACACCGCGGTCTCCCGGATAGTAAAAATCCTTGCGGATGCGCAGTACCCGTACCGCGTAGAATCCCACATCTACGAAAAAGCAAGCCACGCGCTCACGGACGGCCTTGACGAGATGACGGGCTATGCAAAATGGGCGCTGCACCACATGATTCCCGCAGAAAAACAATATCCCGAAGCATGTGAGCAAGCGCGCCAGGACAGCTTTAAGCGGATTCTGGAATTCATCGATACATGGAAGGTGTAGGGCTTACAGGGACTATGCGTCCGCTCAAAAAGCAAGGAGGAAGAACATGAAATATCTGGGATTGCCGTCCGCGATGTGGGCGCTGTACAAAAAATCCTTCAGGCTTCACCTAGAAGAGGACTTACAATGCAGCCCCGAATCAGCAGCAAAGACAACAGGAAAAGCAAAGGCTGAATACAAGGCGATAATCGCCAGACTGCCAGAGTTCGAGAAAGCCGACAGCTTTAAAACGAACATCGTAAACTGCGCCATGCTGGTAGCTTTCCTGAAAAACATGGACAGAAGGCCTTCCGTGGAAGAGCTGACCGTATTCTACGAAAACACCATGAAGACGAACGGCGCGACAAAGCTGTTCTGCAAAATGGGCGGAAAAAAGAAATTCTCCCCAAAAGACATCAAGAGCATGAAGGCAACGGCCGCACTCCGCGCGGGAGACAGGAACCAGTATTCCTGGAACATGGATTTCATTCCTTATGAAGACGGAAGCGGCTATGAGGCAAGGTTCACGAGCTGCGGCATCTGCACGCTTATGAGGGAGCACGGTTTTTACGACCTTGTGCCCGCGATGTGCCATTTGGATTACACCATGAGCACGTTGGGCGGAACATCGGTATTCATACGGGAACACACGCTTGCTTCGGGCGGCCCATACTGCGACTGCGGATACAAAAAGAAATAAAGGCTGCACATGCCACGTCCATAAAAAAGGAGAATATGCTATGACCGTACTGACTGAAAGCGTAATAGGAATCATATTGTTCGCCCTTATCGTCGTGCCGATGAGTGCAAAAAATCCGATTGGGGTGCTAAACGACTATCCGCCAGCCATCAGGAAACGATGCATGGAACTCGGTCTGGCAGAGAACAGGGAAAAACGCTTCTCCACAAAAGACCTTATCCGTAAAGGGGTGGCGGTCATCGTGCTGGTGCTGCTGGCCGCGCTTGCGCTGATAAAGGTGAACCACGCAGCGACATTTGCACAGGGCTTTGCCAGCTCCTTTGTCATCTGGCTCGCCATCACATGGTTCGATGCAATCGTTATTGACTGCATGTGGTTCTGCCACTCAAAACGGATGCGCATTCCGGGCACCGAGGACATGAAGGAATACAAAGATTATCTGTTCCACATCAAGCAAAGCTGCATAGGGACGCTGATAGGTTTGCCGGCATGCGCGGTCGTAGGGCTGCTTGTCGCGCTCTTGGCCTAAGACGTTTCGCAGACAGCATATCCCGCAAAAAGCCGATGTACGGAAATCAATTTTGTGTTCCGCTTCCCGCTCCGCACAAAAGCGATTCCCCAGAAGCAGATTCTATAGACTTTTATCCGCATACACGGTACACTTTCTGAAGAGGGGCTTGAGACGGGATATCGCGAGCCAAGCCATCATAGCGGCCTGCGTTCCGTATCGCCGGCGCATGCTTGTTTGCAAAAACAACGGCAAGCCCCCCTCGGAAAGACAGGTGTTCAAAATGAAACTGAAAAATTTTGTAAAGGAAGGACAGAAGCTTCCGCTATTCGGGGTAGGGCCGTACTTGGTTTACGGAAGCGCGCTCGTCGCCGCGCTCGCAGTCGTGCTGTTCTGCTACGTATTTAAAACGGGAAGCCTTGCTTTTCCGTGGACGCTTGTATTCAGGATTAGCGGCGGAATTCTGATTGCATGCGGGCTGAGCGTCTGGTTTGTGGGCGCGATAAAGAGCGACATGGACACGGCGATAACAGAAAAC
>ODAI010578734.1_pt1 | contig 19965 bp, 15 predicted proteins | sample 1539321 | NCBI WGS metagenome assembly ODAI01 (sample SAMN02144231, study PRJEB22623) | gut metagenome | biome: sheep rumen | host: Ovis aries | place: New Zealand
GAACTCTTCAGACTTAAGAGCGGCGGGATGTTTTGTCCTGCGGGAACGGAGGGCGTTCTATACTGATCTCTGACCGATGTATAGACAAGAAACAAGCCGCAAATGCTTGGATATAAGGGATCTGAGGCTTGGAGATCGTCTATACATCGAGGAAGAATCAGTATTATACTACCTGTGCCTTTACCAGCTCGGCAAATTTTCCGCCCTTTGCCATAAGCTCATCATAAGTGCCGACCTCGGCTATCCTGCCTTCATCCATAAGGATGACCCTGCTGCAGTTTTTGATGGTGGAAAGCCTGTGTGCTATGATTATGCGTGTGCACCTGAGCCTGTCAAGGGCATCGGATATCTTCTTCTGTGCCTTGTTGTCGAGAGCGGATGTGGCTTCGTCAAATATGAGTATCTTTGGCTTCGGAGCGATAGCACGGGCTATCATTATACGCTGGCGCTGACCGCCTGATATGCCTCCGCCCCCCTCGGATATGACGGTCTGCATCTGCATGGGCATCTGCCTTATGTCCGCTGCCACATCAGCGGTCTCCGCAGCCTCCCATGCCCCTTCAAGGGTCAGGCCCGGGGCACACAGGGCGATGTTTGAGAAGATATCTCCCTGGAAAAGGCGGGCGTTTTGTGTGACCGTTCCTATCTTTCGGCGGAGAGAGCGCTTGTCTATGCTTTCAAGGTCCCGTCCGTCGTAGTATACAGCACCCTTTTCGGGCTTTTCAAGCCCTAAGAGTATACGCACAAGGGTGGATTTCCCGCAGCCCGTTTTTCCGACCACAGCCACATATTCACCGCTTTTTATCTTCAGGGACACTCCGTTCAGGACGGGGGGCAGGTCAGCATTATACCTGAATGTGATGTTTGAGAGCTCTACCCCGCCGGAAAGCCTTGTTATCACTTCCTTGTCCCCTGCGGTCTCCGGTACCTCTTCAAGGATGGGAGCTGCCATCTCCATTATGGGGGACAGCTTTGCGAGGGATATCGCACTTCCAGCCAGCGATGTAAATGCGCCCATTATCATGGCATAGGAAAGGGTGAATGCGTAGAAGCCTGCCCTGTCCACTCCGTTTGCGGCAGCGATGCAGTAGAGGCCTATGGTGCCGAAAACACTTATCGCCTGCACAATGACATCACTGACGGTTATGAATACAGGGGGATCGTAGTAGTGCTTAGCCTCTTTGCTGTAAAGCTCTGCCCACTTTGCAAAGGCTCTTTTGCCGGCACCCGACAGCTTTATCTTGTTTATGCCGTTTATCATGGCAAAGGTGAAGCCCGAACGCTTTGCCTCCTCGTGCATATACATGGATGTGAACCTCAGCTGCATGACCGAGGAGATCACCGTCACGCCCAGGGTAAGGAGGATGATGATAACAGAGGGCAGCAAGAGAGGCTTTGCTATAATGAATATCTGACCCACGAAAAGCAGAGAGGAGAGGGAGGATATCCCCGTGCTCATTATATTTCCCAGTATCACATTGCAGAGGGAGCTCACGGAGTTTGCTCTTGAGGAGAGCTCTCCGGAGGAATACTTGCGGAAGAACGGAGCAGGCAGGGTAAGTATGCGCATCATCACCGCTGCCTCCACCGAAAGGGATATCTTCGACTGTATCCTTGACAGAAAGCGTGTCTTGGCGGCGGTCATGAGCTGGGTCGCCGCTGTAAGGCAGACGATGAGTACGGCAGCGGACAAAAGGAGCCCCATGCTGCCCGTGTCAATGACCTCCCCCGACAGGACTTTGGTGACGGAGATAGTCAGCATCCCTATCACTGAGATGAAAAGCGATGTGAGCCCGATGCCTGCAATATCTCCGGGGGAAAGGCAGTCCTTCATATACAGTATGAGATCGTGGGTGTGGAGCTTTTTGCAGGGCAGGGGACGGTAAAAGCACAGGGCATCCTCACGGAAAAGTGAGGCTTTCTTCCCGGTCAGACGGAGCTTTTTCCCGGTCACGGGGTCGGTGTAGGAATAGCCCCATAAGCCTGCGGGCAGCAGTGCCACCGCATCTCCGTCACGGGTATAGGCAAGAAGGGCTGCGCAGCCGTCTTTGTACCAGTTCCCTTTCAGCGTCACATTTCTTTTCATGATACCGTAGGGGCGCAGCACATATTCAAGCTGTTCCTCCGCATCCTTTATATCGGAGGGAGCTTCCACGGGCTTCAGGCGAAAATACCTTATGATGTCGTCCAGAGCCTGCTTTGTGATGATGTGTTCATCCAGCTTTCTTTCGTGCTCTCTGCGTCCAAGCACCACGGAAGCCAGCATAAGAAAGGAATCCTCCGTAAGTTCCTCGTCGGATAGCTTTCTTTGCCTTATCTGTTCGTCGAACCAGCCCACCGGATCACCGCCTTTGACATAATTCAGAAATAAGAGGAGAGATCACCCCTCTGTCAGCCCTTTGGGGCTGTGTGTTTCCACTCAGGGAAAGCGCACCTCTCCCGAATGGGGACGGCAGCCGCAAGACCGCCTTTACTCGCTTGTCACAAGCTCTCTGTAAAGTCCGTTTTTCTCCATAAGCTCCGTGTGGGTGCCTCTTTCGGCTATCATGCCGTCATCAAGTACGATTATCTCGTCGCAGTCCCTTACGGTGGAGAGCCTGTGGGCTATTACTATACAGGTGATGCCCCTGTCCCTTACGGCTCTTATCACCTTGGATTCGGTTACGCTGTCAAGGGCGGAGGTGGCTTCGTCAAGTATTATCATTGAGGGATCCTGTGAGAGCACTCGGGCTATCTCCAGTCTCTGGCGCTGACCGCCCGAAAGATCGCTCCCGTTTTCTATGAGCTTTGAGCGGTATCCGCCGGGGCGCTCCATTATATCATCGTGTATCTGTGCATCCCTTGCCGCAAGTATGACTTCAAAATCCTCTATGGACTTGTCCCACATACGGATATTTTCCGAGATACTGTCCTCAAAGAGGACTATATCCTGATCCACTACCGCAAGAGAGCCTGTGAACACGCTGTTGTCTATCTCCTTTATGCTCTTTCCGTCAAAGAGTATCTCGCCCTCCCACGGGAGATAAAGCCCGGATATGAGCTTTGAAAGGGTGGATTTTCCGCAGCCGCTCTTTCCCACGACTGCGATGCTGGTCCCCGCCTTTACGGAAAGGGAAAAGTCCCTTATGACGGGAGCAGACAGCCTTGAATACCCGAAAGTCACATTTTTTATCTCAATGCTGCCGGAAAGCTTTGCGTAGTCGGTGCTTTCATCTGCGGGGGTGTCGTACAGAACGGGGTCGTCCGGGTATTCCAGCACATCCTCTATGCGCTCCATATCCGCTCTCATTTCCTGGATGGTCTGTCCTGCGTTTATGAGAGAGGACGCAGGCTCGGAGAAGGAGGAAAGGAGGGACTGGAAGGTCATTACCATACCGAGGGTGAATTTTCCTTTCAGACAGAGGAATATGCCTATGAAAAGGACGGTGTGGTTTGCAAGGCTGCGTGCGAGGGAAGGTATAAGACCGAGAGAGGTGTTTATGTTGCTAAGGTCGCATTTTCCTTGGTTCACTGCCGCCTGCAGTCCTGCCCACCGCTCAAAGAAGCCGTTTTCGGAGCCTGAGGCTCTCATGGTGTCCATCATGCTGATGCCGCTCAGGGTGGCAGAGGACAGCTTTCCGCTGTTCTGCATATAAACTCGTGTGATATTCACCCTTTTCCTTGCGATAAGACCGGAGACCCAGAGGTTCAGCACTATGGAGAGTATGCCCACAAGGGTAAGGACAGGGGAGTATCCCAACATTATCACAAGATAGAACACCATCATGAAGGCGTTGAGGGCAAGCGGAACGACAGTATCCATCAGCACCTTTGCGGAGGATGCCCCTGCATCTCCCCTTTGTATGATGTCGCCTGCGTAGCGGTGGGAAAAGAATTCCGCAGGGAGCTTCAGCACCTTCCAGATAAAGGAGGAATAGCCCATCACAGCCATTTTTCCGCTGAGCTTCCATGAATATATCACCGTAACGCACCTGACTGTGATCTGAAGGACTGCCACAAGCAGCAGTATCCCTGTCAGAGGGATGAGCCAGTCCGCATTTTCCCCGGAGAGCACCTTGTCCACAAAGACCTGTGAGCCCATGGGCTGCAGCACTCCGAAAATATAGGCGAGCAGGGTGGTGACGGCTACAAGTGCGGCTGCGCTCCCTGTTCCTCTCAGGTGCCTTTTTACAAATTCCTTTATGCTTGAGGGACTGCCTTCGGGCAGGAAAAGATCCGACGGGGAAAAGACAAGAGCCACACCTGTAAAGCCTTTGTCAAATTCCTCAAAGGTCATCCTAACGCTTCCCCTTGCAGGGTCGTTTATGTAGACATACCTGCCTTTGAACCCCTTTACGACTATAAAGTGATTGAACTGCCAGTGGGCGATGCAGGGAAAGATGCCGTTGTCTCTCAGCTCGGAGGGCTCCAGCCTGTACCCTTCGGCTTCAAGACCGTAGCTTCTTGCGGCGGAGAGTATGTTTTTTGCGGTGGAGCCGTCCCGTGAAACGCCGCAGTCGGAACGTACCTTTGCAAGGGGGAGCCACTTGCTGTAATATGCCAGCACCATGGCAAGGCAGGCGGCGCCGCACTCTATGAACTCCATCTGCATTATGACGGGTACGTTTGCCACGCCCTTTTCCACCGGGCTTTTTATCTTCTTTTCCTTCATATCAGGACACCGTCAGCAGGTCTATGGGGTTCATGGTCTTTGTTACGATCACCGCTTCGTAGGTGCCGTCGGGGAGGGCTGCGGGAGCGGATGCCTTTACCTGTCCCATGCCAGGGTCGGAAACTGCTTCAATGGAGGTCTCCACATTCCCGATGCGCACCTTCATCCCCGCAGCCACATCCCTGCCGTCCTCAATGCTCAGGGTCATCACCGCAAGACCTCCCTCGCAGACTGCATGGGCGGAGAGGGTGTTTTCCACGTTGGCGGTGAACATCCAGAATGTGAGCCCCCCCAGAAGGGCGATGACTGCACCCAGTATCATCCATACCGCAGGGGTCTGTACCTGTAGGTAGATATCAAGGTCGTCCGGGGACTTTATCCTGTCAAGACTTTTCTTTCTGAAGATCTCGTTTTCCAAGTTTATCACTCTTTCAGGGAAGGCTTTTTCGGCTCTCAAATCCCAAAAAGGGGGATCCCACATTTTTGTAAGGATCCCATTCTGCGGTCATTCGGCGGGCTCGGGAAAAAGCTCTTCAAAGGTCTGTTCCGGTTCTTCGGTTATCTCATCCCATTCGGGCTCCTCGAATATCTCCGTGGGAGCGGGTTCTTCGGTCTCCAAAGGTTCGGTAGGGAGAGTTTCGTCGGGAGGGATGGTAACTATGGTGGTCGCTGCCTCGGTCTCTGCGGGGCGGCTGTTGTAGGCGATATAGACTGTCAGCACTTCTCCGTTTTCAAGGTCGATTATATCTCCCGGCTCCATGCTGAGATATGCCACATAGCCGTTTAAGATGCTGTTTGTCTGGTAATATTCCTCTTCGTACTTTATGCCGTTCTCATTCAGCAGTTCAAAATAGTCCTTGCGGCTGAGCCCTGTGAAATCCGGTACTGCCACCTTGGAGGGACCCATACTGATGGAAATGATACATTCGTCTCCCTTGTGGTAGCCTGTGCCCTTTTCTATGGACTGGGCAAAGATAAGACCCTTCTGAACGCCGTCGGTGTACACATAGTCGGGGATTATGTTCAGGTTCTCCACTGCGGGAGTGTTCCTTATCATATCATAGGTCTTGCCGGTAAGGTCGTTCATGACATAAAGGGGAGTGCCGTCATCCACGGTGCTGCGGGAAGTCTCCTCCTCGGCGAAGGTCTCCTCCACCGCAAGGGTGGGCATTGTGGTGACAGAGGTCTCCTCTGCGGGAACGGTGGTGACTGTGTAGGTCTCGGGAGCCACGGTCACGGGAGCGGTCGTCTGCATCCCCATGAGACCGCCTGTTGAATTGTCGTCAAGAGCCATCATCGCAACTCCGAGTATCACGCCTATGACTATGGCTGCTATGACAAGTATTATGCCGAAAGCCTTGCCGGAGCCCTTTTTGCTATCTCCGTATACCTCGGAAGCGCCCTTGTGGTGTGTTTCATGGGAGATGTGCCTGCTTTCGGAACGGTGCCGTTCGGGAGCTGCCTGTTCCTCAAAAAGTGCGGTCACCAGTTCGGTAACGCTTTTTATCCTCTTGTCCTGGGAAAGGTCGAGCCCCTTCATTATAACATCGGAAACGTGTTCGGGAATGGTCTCGTCTATCTCGTGGGGTGGGAAAAGAAGGTCGTCTCCCATCCTTTTTGCCACGGGGACAGGGTTTATGCCCGTGAGCACTCTGTAAAGCACCGCACAAAGACCGTAGACATCAGTCTCGGGACCTTGTCTTGAACTGGTGGAATACTGCTCCGGCGCACTGTACCCGGGGTACAGCTCCGCAGAGAGCCTTGTGCCGGAGGTGCGTGCATCCGGGATGCAAAACCCGATGAGAACGGGCTCTCCGTTTTCGTTTATAACTATATTGTCGGGAGCTATGCCTCTGTGGATGATCCCCGCATTATGCACCAGCGAAAGGGTGGTAAAGAGGGGAGAGAAGATCTCCTTGGTGTCGTTCCAGGACATCTTGTCACTGAATCCCGCAAAATACTGCCTGATACTCAGCCCGTCCACATACCTGAAAATGACATAGCCCGTATTGTTCTCGCCGAACATATCCACAGGGGTGCTGATATGCGTAAGGCTGCGCATTTTGGCAAGGGATTTGTTCAGCTCCACAAATTCGGACATAAATGCCTTATAGGTAGCTACAAAGTCCCTGTCCACCGACATGGATATGCCGTTTTTGCTCCTTGAACAGAGGGTGTCGGGCATATATTCCCTTACCACCACTCTCTGCTCGTTCTTTCGGTCGTAGCCTATGTATTCGGCGCTCTCGCCGTTGAACCTGAGCATCTTTCCCACGATGTACCTGCTGCCTATCACAGTTCCTGTGGGGAGATATGCCGCAGCGTTTGGCGTTCCCGCCCTGAAGGAGCAGCGGGGGCAGACCTCTGTACCCGCCTCTGCGGGTCTCATACAGCCCATGCAAAGCTCAAGTTTTGTTTCGGACATCCCACTGCACCTCTTTTCCGCAATAATGCGATATGAAATATATCAACATACAACTTCCTCATATTATAATCAACGTATAATTCTAACATGGATTCGCCTTTGGGTCAATGGTATTACTTAAATTGTAAAGAATAAAGAGGTAAATTTAATCATTTTTTTATTTTTATCCTGCCTTTGACACCGTTTTGTAATCAATTACATCCCTGTAATGATAATGCACGGGGGCAGAGGGACATATCCTTTTTTGTGACAATGAAATCCAGTATGACCGAAAACATATCCGGGGAATTATGTGATCCAATGAAAACGCTCATATTGTCTGTCCCTTTTACCTGACACCCTTCATCCGAAAAATAATGATCCGGTGCGCCGATGGAAAATGCGTTCTTTTTGTCTGTATTTCTTTGTGCAAAATTACCAAGAGAGAATATGTTTTGTGTACTTTTCTGTACATTTTTTAAATTCCTATTGAAATCAGTTCACAGATAATATATAATTATATGGTAAGTCTAAATGGCTTGATCTTATCCCTGTAAAAAGGGTCAGTTATAAAGGAGCGAACAGATTATGAAACAGTACAGTGCGGCCGATATCCGCAACATCGCCATCGCCGGTCACAGCGGCTCGGGCAAGACCACCCTCGCAGAGGCTCTTATCTATAAAACAGGAGCATCCGACAGGATAGGCAAGACCGCAGACGGTAATACCGTTTGTGACTACGATCCCGAAGAGATCAAGCGCAAGGCTTCACTGAGCGCAGCTCTTGCGGCAGTTGAACAGAACGGCCTGAAGATGAATATTCTTGACGCTCCCGGTCTTTTCGATTTCGAGGCGGACATGAAGGAAGCTGTTTACGCAGCAGATACGGTCATCATCACGGTTTCCGGAAAATCCGGCGTTAAGGTGGGTACCAAGAAGGCTTACAAGGCCGCAAAGGAACTGGGCAAGGCTGCCATTTTCGTGGTGACCAAGGTGGACGACCCCGAAGCACGCTTCTACAATGTGCTTACGGAGCTCAAAACAGTCTTCGGTCCTACGGTGTGCCCCGTTATAGTTCCTGTTTTGCAGAACGGTCAGGTGGTGTCCTACATCAACCTGATAGAGGAAAAGTGCTATAAGTACGATGCGGGCGGGACTCCCACAGAGTGTGAGATGCCCACATCCGACATATCGGAGAAGCTGGAGTACAGACTGGACGGTCTTACAGCTGCATTTACCGAGGCTGTTGCAGAAACGGACGAGGCTCTTATGGAGAAATTCTTCGAGGGCGAGCCCTTTACCCACAAGGAGCTTGTAAAGGCTCTCCATGACGGTATGAACAACGGTATGATAACCCCCGTTGTCTGCACCTCCGATGTTACGTTGGGCGGCGTGGATCTTCTCCTCAAGGAGATAGAGCTCCTCTTCCCCTCACCTGCGGATGCCAAGCCTGCCACCGCCTATAAGGGCGACGATATCATAGAGGTGCCCTGTGATGAGAATGCTCCCACCTCAGCTGTGGTGTTCAAGACCATAGCCGACCCCTTCGTGGGCAAGATGAGCTTTATCAGAGTAAATTCCGGTATCCTCAGACCCAACACCGAATTTAAAAATGCACGCACGGGCGAGACTGAAAAGATAGGAAAGATCTGCACTCTCGTGGGCAAGAGACAGGTGGAGATGACCGAGGCAAGAGCGGGCGATATCTGCGTTGCAGTGAAGATCTCCGCTCAGACCAATGACACTCTCTGCTCCGGTGATGTTTTCGAGTATGAGAAGATCAGCTTCCCCAAGCCCTGCTACCATATGGCAGTGCGCACAAAGGCACAGGGAGACGAAACAAAGGTGTCCTCCGGCTTTGCAAGGATAATGGAAGAGGATCCCTCCATCTCCTTCGTTCAGAATACGGAGACAGGAGAATTCGTCCTCAGCGGTCTGGGTGAGCAGCACCTTGAAGTTGCCGCTTCAAAGCTGAAGTCAAAGTTCGGCTGCGATATAGAACTGGCTCCCAAGAAGGTGGCATCCAGAGAGACTATCCGCAGCAAGGTGAAGGTACAGGGCAAGCACAAGAAGCAGTCCGGCCGTCACGGTCAGTACGGCGACGTTTGGATAGAGTTCGAGCCCTGTGTTTCCGACAGCCTTGTATTTGAGGAGAGGGTATTCGGAGGTGCCGTTCCCAGAAACTTCTTCCCCGCAGTTGAAAAGGGCTTGCAGGAGTCCATGGCGAAGGGCGTTCTGGCAGGCTGCCCCGTTACAGGCGTGAAGGCGATACTGGTAGACGGCTCCTATCACCCTGTTGACAGCTCGGAAATGGCGTTCAAGACCGCTGCATCCATCGCCTTCAAGGAAGGCATGAAGAAGGCCGATCCCACTATACTTGAGCCTATCGGTTCACTGAAGGTCACCGTTCCCAACGAGAACACGGGTGATGTAATGGGAGATCTCAACAAGCGCAGAGGCAGAGTGCTGGGCATGAACCCCGCATCCGAGGAGGGTATGACCATTATAGAGGCGGAAGTACCCGAAAAGGAGATGCAGACCTTTGCCACACAGCTGAGGCAGATAACCCGTGGCATGGGCAGCTTTGACTTTGAGTTTGTGCGTTATGAGCAGCTCCCCGCAAACCTTGTGAGCGAGGTCATCCTCTCTGTGGGCAGCGACTGATGAGCTGACGGAAAAAGATATCAGGCAGGGAAGGGCGGCGCTCTTCCCTGCTTTGCATATATCATTTGTCCCGGCATGGTTTGACCTGGAAAAGGCTTGAAATTTTCCTTGCAATGCGGTATAATCGTTAAAAGATCATCAAGGCAACAGGATGTGGATGTATGAAACAGGGAGCGAAAATAATCGGCTTTGAGGCACTGTATCTCCTGCTTGCGGGTGCTGCGGGCTTTGGCTGCACTCTGCTGCAGCTTGTGGGCAGGCGGTTCGTTGACAGCTATTCAAGCTTTATATTCAGCGGCAATATATATACATATCACCCGCTTTTCTATATTCTTGGGATCGTCCTCTACTGCGGCGGTGTCCATCTTTCGGGGAAGCACTTTTTCAGAAAGCTGATCTACGACCCTGTGACGAACAGCGGAGGCTTTAAAGCAGCCTACATAGTCACAGCCCTTATCTTCTGCTTTTTAATGGTCATCGCCAATGTGTTTGCAGCCTTTATCCTCTGCGGTATGACAGTCAGTATGCGCCCTGAGGTGCTGGCGTTCCTGACCGTTCTGGGGCTCCCTGCGGCTACGTTTATCTATATGATAGTTATATTGTTTGTCCCCGAATAAGGATCACACGGTATATGCCACGGTATATACCGTTCTTTGTTGTGTTGCATAGAATTCGTTTGAGATTTTAAGACAAATTTATACAAAACCTACAATTTGCTGTTTTTACTTGAAATTGTCTTTGAAATGTAGTAAAATAGAAGATGATTTATGTCATTTCAAGGATGAAAAGGGCATTTGTGTCAAGGGTCGTCCGCATACGCCTCTTAACAGCCCTGCCGGAGTTATATATGGAAAAGATAAAGACCGTTATCGACAACAAATGGTTCAAGTTTGGCGTAAGCTTTGCAGGCATCATATCTGCCGTTGTGATGGCTTACTTTGATTATATAGTTTTCTTCTACAACATAGAGTACACCAACAAAAAGGTGTTTGCTGTCATGGCACCGGTTTTCTGCGTGCTTGTGGCGCTCCTCAGCCTTTACACGAGAAGGTCTCCCGTGACGGCGGTCATCGCCATGGTTAACTGCCTGCTGTTTTTCCCCCTGCTGCTGCTTGACTGGGGAAACTGGCCCCTGCTGGTGCCTGCGGCGGCGCTTACAGTATTCTGCTTTTTCAACTGTCACATGAACGAGACCCTCAAGACCATTTTCGGCACCTTCTTCTTGCTGCTGTACATTCTGGGCGGCATAGTTTTCTACCTGTTCACCAATGTTTTCGGTGTATCTACGGTAAATACCCTGGTGGATACCAGCGTGTCGCCGTCGGGTGCTTTCCGCTGCTATGTGATAGATGCAAAGAACAAGGCAACGGGTAAGAAATATGTGTACATACAGCCCAATACCCTTGATATAGACAAGGGCTTCATGCGCCTTGACACCACCATAAAGAAGCTGGTAAGGCAGGAAGCCAATCCTGTGGAGTTTACCTGCGAATGGGAGGGTCCTCAGCTTTACATCAACGGTGAGGAGTACTTCAACGAGAACAATTACATAAAGATAGAAAACGGCGAGGCAAGGTATGACATAGCCGACAGAGGCTGGACCTATACCTATTTCTCCCTGGATTTCCCCATAAGCACCACGGTCAACACCTTCAAGTCAAGGATAGACAACTTCCTTTCACGGAAGAAGGAGGATGAGGAACCGGAGGTAGTGGTCATCACCCGTGATGCGGAGCGGAGCACCTCCGATGAGGGTGAGACCGGAGGGAATGCGGAAAACAAAGGTGAAGAATGAACACTGAAAGGAAGATATATAATGAGCAGCTGCAACAACGAATGTTCATCCTGCGGGCAGAGCTGTGACAGAAGAACGGCGCCGCAGAGCTTTCTTACCCCTCTTGCAAAGGGGAGCACCGTGAAAAAGGTCATCGGTATAGTGAGCGGAAAGGGCGGCGTGGGCAAATCGCTTGTGACAGGCCTTCTTGCGGCACGCTTCGGGAAGAAGTACCATACCGCTGTTATGGATGCGGATATCACAGGTCCTTCCATACCCAAGATGTTCGGCATCTCTCAGAGAGCCACAGGCTCCGAAGATGGGATAATACCTGTGGAGACGGCTACGGGCATAAAGCTCATGAGCCTGAACCTTCTCCTTGAAGACGAGCACAGCCCCGTTATCTGGAGAGGACCCGTCATAGCCGGAGTGGTAAAGCAGTTCTGGGGGGAGACCCTTTGGGGCGATGTGGACTATATGTTCGTGGATATGCCTCCGGGAACGGGAGATGTGCCGCTTACGGTCTTTCAGTCAGTGCCACTTGACGGTGTGATAGTGGTGGCTACTCCTCAGGATCTTGTTTCCATGATAGTCAGCAAGGCAGTGGGAATGGCTCAGATGATGAACATCCCCATACTTGGCATAGTCGAGAACATGAGCTATATCTCATGTCCGGACTGCGGAAAGAAGATATATCTCTACGGTGAGAGCCATGTGGAAAAGGCAGCGGAGGAGTACGGTCTGCAGGTGCTGGGCTCTATCCCCGTGGATCCTCTCATAGCGGAATGCTGCGACAGGGGAGAGGTCGAAAAGCTGGAGGACGAATGGCTGGGAGCTGCGGCAGAGATCATAGAAGCGCTGCCCGGAAAGGAATAATACCCGTGTCGTTCTGACACGGTCATGATACGGAGTTTGCAATGAAAAAGGGACATCTTGCCGTTGCCTGCCTTATGGCAGCGACCTTGCTCGAAGGTGTGTCGGAAACTGCCTCGGCGGATACATCCGCAGAGGGCACAAAGACCGCATACACCGTCTATACGGACAGAAAAGGCAAAAGCATAAGCCCCTATATCTACGGTATAAATGATGCTGTCGGTCTCAGGGATGTGACAGCCACAGCCCTGAAGCAAAGCGATGTAGCCGTTTCAGCGTACAACTGGGAGAATAATTTCTCCAATTCGGGGGCAGAAGCGGGAAACACCAATGATGTATCTCTTGTAAAGGGATATTCTGCGAGTATGTGGTCAAGACCTGCCCTGTATACGGATATACTTGTGTCCCATGCAGACAGGTTCGGGAACCCTGTAAAGCTGGTCACTCTTCAGATGATGGGCAGAGTTGCGGCGGATTCCATAGGTGTGGTAAGTGAGGAAGACCTTACATCCCGCTGGTCGGACATTTCCTTTGTCAAGGAGGATGTTTACAACACCGAGCCCGACGGGAGCGACGGCATAGTTTATATAGACGAATACCTTGCGTACCTTGTGAACAAGTATTCCACTGCGGATGACGGGGGGATCTACGGCTATTTTCTGGACAGAGAGCCGGATAAATGGGCGGAGAACTTTCCCTACACGGGGCTTCCTCCGGTAACTCCCGATGAATATACGGACAAGGCGGCGCAGCTGGCACAGAGCGTGAAAATGGTGGATCCTGCCGCCATGGTGTTCGGACCTTCGGTGGATTCCATTTCGGGCAGCATAAACCTGGGCAATGAAAAGGCTTGGGAGAGCATAGCCCGCAGCGATGAATACCTGTGGTTCATAGACTACTACCTTTCCCAGATGAAAAAGGCCTCAGACAAGGCGGGGATAAGGCTGCTGGATGTGCTGGACATACATTATTACACCGAGGCTGCCACTCAGAACGGCACCTCCGTGCTTTACGGCATGGACGAGCTTACGGATGAGACCAGGATGCAGGCGACACGCACCCTATGGGATGCGGGCTTTACGGAAAACAGCGTTACGGCTCTGAGAAACAAGGAATTCACTCCTTTCATCCCTGCTCTCCAGTCCTCCATCAGGCTCAGCTACCCGGACACGAAGCTGTCCTTTTCCGAATACTCCTTCGGCGGCGGCACCAATATGAGCGGTGCCATCGCAGAGATAGATACTCTGGGTATCTTTGCGGAACAGGAGGTATACCTTGCGTGCCTGGAGCCGGATGAGAACTGTGATTTCCAGGTGGCTGCCCTTGATCTCTTTACGAACTATGACGGCTACGGTTCCCGCTTCGGCGATATTCTCCTTGAAAAAGAGGGGGGCACGGATCACGATTCACTGTGGTGCTCCGAAGACGGCAGCGGCACCCTTACCCTCATAGTGACCAACCAGAACAAGGTCATGCCCAAGACCTTTGATATCACTCTGGATACAGACAGGTTCTTCCAGATAAAGAGCGCATGGTCGATAGACCATGAAAATGCAGACATATACGAGCTGAATGCGGGCGACTTTGATATGGAAGGAAACTTCATCACTTTCACTTCCGACACCACATCGGCTTATCTGCTGGTGCTGGAGGAATTTGCGGAGGAAGTCACATCTGCATCGGAAACGGAAAGCAGCTCATCGGAGAAGGCGGGGGATGTTCAGGCACAACCTGCCGAGACCTCTGTGACCGCTGTGACCGAGGATGGACCGACTCTTTCCCGTACCGAGATGCCGACACCCGGCGAAAGCGGCACGGAGACCGTTTCTGCCGTTACAGAGGCGGCGGTGCCCGTAACCGGGCTTTCCGGCACGGAGACAGCATCTCCCGTGACCGAAGAGGCGGACAAGACCGTTTTGACGGAAACGACGGATATCGTCGAAGAGGAAAAAGACCCGAAGGTGTCAGCGGCTTTCAAGGTGATAGTAACGATGCTGGCAGCCGCCGCATCATTTATGCTGGTCTATGTTCTTCTGGGCAAATAGTTTCATCACATAAGTTTAGATCATATTAGAAAGAAGTCAAGCTCTATGGAATACAAGTTTTCCGAAAAAGTCTCAAATCTGAAGCCCTCTGCCATCAGAGAGATACTTAAAATGACCTCTGTTCCGGGGATAATATCCTTTGCGGCAGGAAATCCCGCCCCCGATGCTTTCCCTGTTGAGGATATAAAGCGCATAACGGGTGAGATACTCTCAGCAGACCCCATAGCTGCCCTTCAATACAGCATCACAGAGGGATATGTGCCTCTGCGTGATGATGTAAAGGCAAGGCTTGCAAAGAAAGGATCCTACACCGAGGGAAAGGATGAGGTCATCATCACCTCCGGCGGACAGCAGGCAACGGAGCTTTCCTGCAAGTCATTCCTCAACGAGGGAGACACAATAATCGCTGAATCTCCCAGCTTTGTAGGGTGCCTCAACGCCTTCCGCTCATACAATGCCAATCTTGTCGGAGCAGAGATGGATGAGGAGGGCATCAGCATAGAGAAGCTGAGAGATGCTGTAAAGAGAGAGCCGAATGTAAAGCTCGTTTATGTGATACCCAATTTCCAGAACCCTACGGGAAAGTGCATGACTGCCAAGCGCCGCAGGGAGCTTTATGAGCTGGCGTGCGAGCTGGATTTCGTGATAATTGAGGACGACCCCTACGGGGAGCTGCGTTTTGAGGGGGAGGACATCCCTACCATAAAATCCCTTGACAAAGAGGGAAGAGTCATTTATGCGGGGAGCTTTTCAAAGATAATCTCTCCGGGAATGAGAGTGGGCTATGTGAGCGCTGCTCCCGAGATAATCTCAAAGATAGTGGTCTGCAAGCAGGTGTCTGATGTACATTCCAACATACTGGCGCAGATGATATGTCACAGGCTGCTGACGGAAACGGACTTTGACAGCCACCTTTCAAGGCTCAGGGATATCTACCGCAGAAAGTACCGCATAATGGCGGATGCGATAGAGAAGTATTTCCCGCAGGATGTGAAGGTCACCAAGCCTCAGGGAGGGCTTTTCATATGGGCAGACCTTCCGGACAGGATAGATATGCTTGAATTCTGCAGGCAGGCTCCCGCACAGGGTGTGGCTGTGGTGCCCGGAACGGCGTTCCTTTGCTCTCCCAAGGACAGCACCAATTCCTTCAGGATGAATTTCTCCACTCCCACCGACGAACAGCTTGTCAAGGGCTGTGAGATACTGGGAAGGCTGCTGGGATAAAGCGTAAATGTCCGTGAAAGAGGTGATATCTTGCGTTCATCCGCATCGGAGTATCTGGAGATACCAAAGTTTTTCGTATTCAGCGTTTTCGGGATCTTTTCCGGCAGTGCGGGCGAAAAGGATCTGAACTACAAGGTGGTGCCCGAAAAGAGAGAGGGCGGGAATGTCCTGAATCTCTACACCTGGAAGGGCATGAACTGCCTCGACCGCACAGAGGAGAGCACTCACAGGGAATATCCTCTTACACAGGAGGGCTATGACGAGATGCTCAAAAGCCTTGAAGATGAATACAAGGCTTCGGAGGATGTCCCCGACAGAGCGGAGCAGCGGCATCAGAGGGCTCTGAGCCTTGCCTCGGAGCACCTGAGCATGGATGATTATATCCACTCCGGCAGCTGATGGGCAGCATGGCGGGGCAGAGAGTGTATACAGTATTAACGAAAACCAACCAAAGAACGAGGTCGGAACAATGGCAGATAAGAAGAAAAAGGAAAGAGCCGTACCTGTCAGAAAGGTGACGGATGACGAGAAAAAGGCTGCTCTTGAAGCGGCTCTGGCTCATATAGAGAAAAACTACGGCAAGGGTGCGGTAATGCGTCTGGGTGCCGTTCCCACGGCAGCAGTTGATGTTATACCCACCGGCTCCATGACCCTTGATATGGCTCTGGGCGTGGGAGGTCTCCCCAAGGGCAGGATAATAGAGCTGTTCGGTGCGGAGAGCTCCGGAAAGACCACTCTTGCTCTCCACTGTATCGCAGAGGCTCAGAAGAGGGGCGGAGAGGTAGCCTTCATAGATGTGGAGCACGCTCTTGATCCCGTATACGCAAAGGCTCTGGGCGTGGATATAGACAATATGCTGGTGTCACAGCCCGACAGCGGCGAGCAGGCTCTGGACATAACAGAGGAGCTGGTGCGCTCGGGAGCTATCGACATGATAGTTGTGGACTCTGTTGCAGCCCTTACCACCAAGAGCGAAATAGACGGTGCCATGGGAGATTCCCATGTGGGAATGCTTGCAAGGCTCATGTCACAGGCGATGAGAAAGCTCACATCTGTTATTTCAAGGACAAGCTGTGTTGCTATTTTCATCAATCAGGTAAGAGAGAAGATAGGCATATCCTACGGAAACCCGGAGGTCACTCCCGGCGGCAGAGCCCTTAAATTCTACAGCTCCGTCAGGATACAGGTGAGCGCAGGTCAGAAGATAAAGATAGGTGACAGCGTGGTGGGGAATATCACCAAGTGCACCGTCAAGAAGAACAAGGTAGCGCCTCCCTTCAAGGAGTGCGAGTTCGATATCATCTACGGAAAGGGCATTGACCGCATGGGCGAGATAATCGACATTGCAGTTGACCTGAAGATAGTCAAGAAATCGGGCGCCTGGTTCAGCTATGAGGGGGCCAAGATAGGTCAGGGGCGTGAGGCTGCCAAGAAATACCTTGCGGACAATCCCGACACCCTCAGTGAGATAGAGGATAAGATAATCGAGATGAAGGATGAGGCTCAGAAAGCCATGTCCGACAAGATCCAGGAGGAAAAGGCGAAGAATAAGGCGGCGGAAAAGGCTGCGGAGAACGGGGAGCTTGATGCTTTGCTGAACGAGGAGGACGGCAGCTCCTCCGGCGGTGAGGATTACCCCGACATCAATATAGACATAGCGGCTGATGACGATTACACGGAGTTTGCTCCGGAGGAATGATGCTGCTTACTCCTACGCACCACGGGCGGCAGTAAAGAAAAAGACGGTATTACAGCGCTTTGCCTGTACATCGGTCGTGGATCGGGATAAGCAAACAGACACCTTTGAAGGTTAGAAAGGCGGATTTTATGCAGAAGCTGAGAAGATCGGGCGAGGATTATCTGGAGGCTATACTTGTTGTTCGCAACAGAGCCGGAGAGGTGCGCTCGGTAGACATTGCAAGAGAGCTTCATGTCTCGAAGCCCAGTGTCAGCAGGGCAGTGGGTCTTTTGAAGGACGGCGGCTTCATAAATATCGATGCAGACGGGTTTATCAGCTTTACAGAGGCAGGGCGCATCGTGGCGGAGAGCATCTACGAAAGGCATATAGTGCTGACGGACTGGCTCACCGACCTTGGCGTTGAGAAGGAGACTGCCGCAGATGATGCCTGCAAGCTGGAACATGATATCAGCAAGGAATCCTTTGACAGGCTCAAGGAGCATATCGAAAAGTGTATGCAGTGTGAAACGAAGGAGTGCCTGCCTTTAGCGCCTGCCACCTGATGGGATCGGCACAAAAAGTGTGACAAATATTCCTTGCGATATTTGTGAGATATAGACAAAAATAATAGAATTTCTCTGACTATTTGAAAAAAATATTGAAAATCGTATCATTTTATAGTAAAATGATTATGTATCAAAATATGTGCTGCGTTCTTACGCTCGGCACGGGAGGTTTCATGAAATGGCACCGATTAGGTTAAATACAGCATATCTGAGCGGATTTGTGGGTGAGCACGAACTCTGTGCTGCCGCACGCCAGGCAGAGCTTGCTGCAAAGGTACTCGATGAAAAGAGCGGTGAAGGAAAGGATTTCCTCGGCTGGACTTCTCTCCCTGCGGACTATGACAAGGAAGAGTTTGACCGTATAAAGAAGGCTGCGGAGAAGATAAAGTCCGATTCACAGGTGCTTATCGTCATCGGTATAGGCGGCTCTTATCTGGGAGCAAGGGCAGCTATAGAGTATCTCAGCTCTCCCCTTTACAATTCTCTTAAAAAGGACACCCCCGACATTTACTATGTGGGCAACAGCATTTCCCCCGCATACCTCAATGATGTCATATCCATCGTTGACGGCAAGGATTTCTCCGTAAATGTCATTTCCAAGTCCGGCACCACCACAGAGCCTGCTCTTGCTTTCAGGATCTTCAAGAAGCTCCTTGAGGACAAGTACGGCAAGGAGGGTGCCAAGGGCAGGATCTACGCCACCACCGACAAGGCAAGGGGAACTCTCAAGGAGCTTTCCGACAAGGAAGGCTATGAGACTTTCGTCATCCCCGATGACGTGGGAGGCCGCTACTCCGTTCTCACCGCTGTGGGACTGCTCCCCATTGCAGTTTCCGGTGCAGACATAGACAAGCTGATGGCCGGTGCTGCCGCTGCACAGAAGGAGTCCTCTGCTCCCTTTGCGGAGAACGATATCCTGAAATATGCGGCACTGCGCAACATCCTTTACAGAAAGGGCAAGAGCGTAGAGCTCCTCGTATCCTACGAGCCCTCCTTTGCAATGATGGCAGAGTGGTTCAAGCAGCTTTTCGGCGAGAGCGAAGGCAAGGACAACAAGGGACTTTTCCCCGCATCCTGCATCTTCTCCACCGACCTCCACTCTATGGGTCAGTTCATACAGGACGGTTCAAGAGTTATGTTTGAAACGGTCGTGGATATAAAGAAGCCCGCATCCGACAGGTTCATCGAACCCGATCCCGCCAACCTTGACGGTCTGAACTTCCTGTCCTCTCAGGAGATGTCCGTGGTCAACAGGCGTGCACTTGAAGGCACCGTGCTTGCCCACACCGAGGGCGGCGTGCCCAACATCATCATAGAGGCGGAGGATACTTCCGAGTACACCCTGGGCTACATGATCTACTTCTTTGAGAAGGCCTGCGCCGTAAGCGGCTATATGCTGGGAGTAAATCCCTTCGATCAGCCCGGCGTTGAAAGCTACAAGAAGAATATGTTCGCTCTTCTGGGCAAGCCCGGTTATGAGGACGCAAAGGCAGCCTTAGAGGCAAAGCTCGGTAAATAAAAAAACGACAGCCAAGCTGTCACACGGAGGAATTACTATGGTAAAGATCATTACAGGCAACAAGGGCTCCGGCAAGACCAAGATCCTTATAGACCAGATAAATGCCGCATCCAAGAACACTGACGGCTATGTAGTGTGCGTTGACAAGAACGACAAGCTGCGCTACGATATCCCTCACAGTGTCAGGATCGTCAGCACCGATGAGAACAGCATCTACTCCTATGAGTCTTTCTACGGTCTGGTAGCAGGTCTTCTTGCCGGAAACTACGACATAAAGGATATCTTCGTTGATTCCATCCTCAAGGTGGGCGGTCAGGATTTCGAGGCTCTGGGCGCTCTTCTGGCAAAGATCGACAAGCTCACCGGCGAAGATGTCAATGTTGTGTTCACGGTTTCTGCGGATAAGGCAGACCTTCCCGACAGTGTCAAGAAGTACGAGAAGTAAATTTTAAGAAAACTATTGACATCACAGTTTTTTTGTGATACAATAAATAACTGTGTTAAAATGTCGCTTGGGAGGTACCCCATGACGATAAATGTCAGTAAAGCTTTTGACTACCCCGGTGA
>ODAI010768074.1_pt1 | contig 19963 bp, 17 predicted proteins | sample 1539321 | NCBI WGS metagenome assembly ODAI01 (sample SAMN02144231, study PRJEB22623) | gut metagenome | biome: sheep rumen | host: Ovis aries | place: New Zealand
CTATCAGCATGGGCGTTGCAAAGGTAAACGTTAATACTGAGTGCCAGCTCGTATTCAGAGATGCAACAAGAGCATACATCGAGGCAGGCAAGGATCAGCAGGGCAAGGGCTTCGATCCCAGAAAGCTCCTCGCACCCGGCTTTGAGGCTATCAAGCTGAAGGTCGCTGAGAAGATGGAGATGTTCGGCTCTGTCGGCAAGGCATAATATAGCTCAATAATATCAATAAACGAGTGTAACCCAGGAAACCACTCTAAAAAAAACAGGGTAAAAAAGATGATCTCTCCTTGTTTTTAGAGCGGTTACCACTCGCTAATAAAAACAAGGAGAATTTTTATGAAGATCAGTGTACAGAGACTTACAGGCATAGGGGTCATGACGGCTCTTTACGTTGCGGCAACGCTTGCGTGCGCGCCGCTTGCATACGGACAGGTACAGTTCCGCGTTTCGGAGATACTGATGCTGTTCTGCTTTCTCAGCAAGGACTACATAGTGTCGATGACGCTTGGCTGTATAATAGTGAACTTTTTCAGCCCCCTCGGAATGGTGGACGTTGTTTTCGGCACGGCTGCAACGCTCGTCGCGGCGCTGCTGATGTATATCTGCAGAGGAAAGCTCGGTATCTTTCCTGTGTCACTTTTCCCTGTGATAACTAACGGCGTCATCGTCGGGGCAGAGCTGACCTATCTCTTCTATGAGGCACCCTTCTGGGTGAATGCCGGGTTCGTGGCTCTCGGAGAGTTCGTATGTGTGAGCGTTCTCGGAGTGATAGTGATGACGATACTTATGAAAAACAAAGGCTTTATGCACCTTATCGGCGCCGAGGAGGGCGCAAGGGCTAAAGTGTTCTGATCTGTGTTTATAACAAAACCGCAGGCAGCCGAGTGATACGGCCGTCTGCGGTTTTTGCATTATTTGTTTTTATCTTTCGGGGCACACCCCTGACACCCTTCGCAGCCGCACCCGCACGAGCTGCCCTTTTTGCGGCGCCTTATGCTGAGCCACACCGCAAAACCAAGAATAGCCGCTATCACGACCGTCAGGATAATATCAGCTGCATTCATAGTATCACTCTCCTAAACCAGCATATTGCCGATCAGATACACCGCCAGCGAGAACACCCACGCGACCGCGCACTGCCATATCACCATAGCAAATGCCCATTTGCCGCCAAGCTCTCTCTTTACTGAAGCTATTGCCGCAACGCAGGGCGTATACAGCAGTGAGAACACCAGCATAGATGCTGCCGAGACCGAACCGAGTATTCCGGCAACGCCCGAACCAAACAGTATCTGCATGGTGGAAACTACGCTCTCCTTTGCGAGAAAGCCCGTTGCCAGAGATACGCAGATGCGCCAGTCACCGAGCCCTATAGGCTTGAAAAGCGGTGCCACTGTCCCTGCTATAAGGGCAAGCATACTGTCGGCAGAGCTCTTCACCATATTCAGACGGAAGTCAAAGCTTCTCAGGAACCATACGACTACCGTTGCGATAAGAATAACGGAGAAAGCTCTCTGAAGAAAATCCTTCGCCTTTTCCCATAAAAGCTGCAAAACGTTTCTTCTCCCCGGGAGCCTGTAGTTCGGCAGCTCCATAACAAAGGGAACGGGCTCGCCCCTGAATACTGTTGCCTTGTAAAGGGCAGCAGCGGCTATACCTGCTATTATGCCCAGAACATACAGCCCTATGATGATAGCGACCGAGTATTTCGGGAAGAACACCTTGATGAAAAAGCCGTAGATAGGCAGCTTTGCCGTACAGCTCATAAACGGGGTGAGAAGGATAGTCATTTTTCTGTCGCGCTCACTTGGCAAAGTTCTCGTGGCCATCACCGCCGGTACCGTACAGCCGAACCCTATCAGCAGAGGCACTATGCTTCGCCCCGAGAGGCCTATCCTTCTCAGGAGCTTGTCCATAAAGAAGGCCACACGTGCGATATATCCGCTGTCCTCAAGCATCGAGAGGAAGAAAAACAGCGTCACTATAAGCGGCAGAAAGCTTAGCACACTGCCCACGCCCTCAAATATGCCGTCAATGAGCAGGCTGTGTATAACGCTGTTTACGTGCGCTCTGGTGAGAGCCCCGTCAACGATATCCGTAAGCTTTCCTATCCCTGTTTCAAGCAGATCCTGCAAAAAGGCGCCTACCACATTGAAAGTCAGCCAGAAGACTAGCCCCATTATCGCGATAAAGGCAGGTATTGCCGTATATTTTCCTGTTAGCACCTTGTCAATGCGGCGGCTCCTGAGCTGTTCCTTGCTGCTTTCAGGCTTTGTCACCGTCAGCTCGCACACCTTCATTATGTAATTGAAGCGTGAGTCTGCTATCGCGGCGCTGCGGTCAAGGCCGCGCTCCTTTTCCATCTGGCGCACTATCCTGCCGAGCGTTTCCTCTTCTTCCTTGTCAAGCTTCAGCTGCTCGATGACAAGGGGGTCGCCCTCGGCTACCTTGCTTGCAGCAAACCTCAGCGGCAGGCCTGCCGCCTGCGCGTGATCCTCGATAAGGTGACTTATCCCGTGCAGACACCTGTGTACAGCGCCGCCGTGGTCTTCTTTTGAGCACAGGTCGCGCCTGAGAGGCTTCTCCTGATAATAAGCCACATGAACGGCGTGATCCACCAGCTCGTCGATACCCTCGTTCTTAGCCGCAGATATCGGAACCACCGGCACACCGAGCATCTCCTCCATAAGGTTTACATCTATCGATCCTCCGTTCGAGGTCAGCTCGTCCATCATATTCACAGCCACCACCACAGGAATATCCATTTCCAGCAGCTGCAGCGTCAGGTAAAGGTTACGTTCAATATTTGTAGCGTCAATGATATTGATTATAGCGTGGGGCTTGTCATCAAGCACAAAGCTTCTGGATACCAGCTCCTCACTGCTGTAGGGCGACATCGAATATATGCCCGGCAGGTCAGTTATCCTGGTTTCAGGGTGACCCTTTATCTCGCCGTCCTTGCGGTCAACAGTCACTCCCGGAAAGTTCCCGACGTGCTGCTTTGCGCCCGTAAGACGGTTGAAAAGAGTGGTCTTTCCGCTGTTCTGGTTGCCTACAAGTGCAAAGGTAAGCACCGTTCCCTTTGGAACAGGGTCCTCGTTTTCCTTGCTGTGAAATTTTCCTCCCTCACCGAGACCGGGGTGGGAGGTCTTCTTTGAGGGCTTCGGCTGTCTGCCCTCTTTTTTCTCGGAAGTCTCTCTGACCTCTATGTTTTCGGCGTCTGCAAGCCTGAGAGTAAGCTCATAGCCGTGGATCTTCAGCTCTATAGGGTCTCCCATAGGGGCATACTTCATAACTGTTATCTCAGCCCCCGGAATAACTCCCATGTCAAGAAAATGCTGCCTGAGCGAGCCGCTCCCTCCGACAGCCGTTATAACGGCGCTTTCGCCGACTTTTACGTCCTTTAATGTTTTCATACAACACCTCGCTGTTGTTAAGTGGTCCTAAAAGATTATAGCACATTTTCCGACCTCTTACAACAAACATTTATTAACATTATTATGGTAAAGAACTGTCGTTTTGCGCCGAAAAAGGACAAATCAAGGCCTTTGGCGGCGAATGAGTAAGTTTAAACAAACTGTAAAATTTCTGTAAAAGCAGCTTTATGTGCTTGAAAATGGAAAAACCTTGTGCTATAATCTCAGTTAGTTAGTTCTAACCCTTGCTTATCGTCAAGGGTCTGGATAATAGGTCTTCGATCTGCTCCGTCTTCGGTCAGCATATGCCGGGCGGAGTCAAAAAATCAAGGTCGGTTAGTAACCACTAATTAGTTATAGCTAATCAGCTGGGGCGCCGACGGGGAAGGAAGCATAGACAATGTCTCGTGCAACGGGTAAGTCAAGGATATTTGCGGTGGTGCTCATGCTGCTGGCAGTGATGATGTTTGCGGCGGCGCCTTTAAGTGCAAGCGCGGACAGCAGCTCTGCGGCTGAGGAGCCGAGGCTCGATTACATAGCATCGTGGGAGGAATACCTCGATGCCGGCGGAGTTAATGACTGCTGGAACGACAAGGCGAACGCCATAGATGATGTTATCGAGGCATCTATCAATAACTATAAGGCAGGCAACACTGACGAAGCTTATAACGCGGCGCTGGTGATCTATAATTTCTACTATGAGACCTCGGGCTTTGAGAGAAACGTAAACGGTTATTCGGGTTCAGAGGTGAGCAAGGCGGAGCTTCAGTTCAAGATCTGCCGAAAGGCTGTCAAAAAGGGCGAGGACGAAAGCACGGTCATCTCAAACTTTATGGAGCTCAGCAAGATACTTCACACTCAGGCGAATCACTTGGACGGCTACGGGGATGAGGGTGAGAGCGCCTTTGATGAGGAAGGAAACCGCGTTGATCCGGCAGCAGCTGATGACGGCTCGGGGGAAACGACGACCAGAAAAAAGAAGAGCAGCAGCGCATCTGTGACGTTTTTCTCGTGCTTCGGCATAATCCTCAGAGAGGGTCTTGAAGCGATACTTGTTGTCGGCGCGATAATCGCATATCTTGTTAAATCGGGCAACAGAAACAAGCTCAAGGCAGTTTATGCAGGCTGCGTTCTTGCGATAATCTGCAGCTTTGCCTGCGCATGGCTCCTGCAGCAGCTCAAGCTTGCAAACACCGCAAATCAGGAGATAATCGAGGGAATAACCGCACTTATCGCAGTTATAGTCCTGTTCTACGTCAGCAACTGGATGGTCTCAAAGGCTGAGACCGAGGCGTGGACTAAATACATCGACGATCAGGTGAAGACCTCTGCCGAGACAGGCAGCGTGTTCACTCTGGGCTTTACGGCATTTCTCGCGGTCTTCCGTGAGGGTGCAGAGGTCATTCTCTTCTACCAGCCTCTTATCAGTGATGCTAAGAGCGTCAAGTATATGTGGGCGGGCTTCGGCACCGGCTGCGTTGTGCTGGCAGTAGTGTTCATCGTTATCAGGTTCTTCAGCGTGAAGCTTCCGATAAGGCCGTTCTTCTTAGGAACGAGCATACTGATGTTCGTGATGTCGGTATCATTCCTTGGTTCCGGTATCAAGGAGCTCATCGAGGGCGACGTTATCGACGCTACCTCTCCGGAGTGGCTGCAGAACATTATCCCGTATAACGATATCCTCAATGTTCTGGGCGTATACCCCGTTCTTGAGACTCTTATCCCGCAGCTGATACTTATCCTCATCACGGTGACGATCTTCGTTATCCAGAAGTGGAAGAGGAACAGCCACATCGAATGCGGCATAGTTGCTATAATATTCGGCTCCATAGGCCTTCACAAGTTCTACAGAGGCCAGTACGGCAGAGGCATTCTCTACATCATCTTCTGCTGGAGCGGTATCCCTGCACTTGTTGGTATCCTCGAGGGAATACATTGCCTCACCGAGGGACAGGCAGAATACGAGGAGGAGCTGAAGCCTAAGCCTAAGAAAAAGAAAGAAAAGAAGCAAAAATCTCAGGAGAAGGCGTGATCAAGTCAGATAACTTTTGGGAAACCGAAAGAGTATATGAATAATCTTTGTTAAATCATTCAGAGGAGGAAAAATCATGACAAAGAAAAAGTTAGTAGGAATTGCTCTTGCTGCTATGATGGCAATGGCAGTTACAGCCTGCGGCGACAGCGACAGCTCAAGCGAGGCTGAGAAGAAAACAGAAAGCGCTACTGCAAAGGTAGCAAGTGAAGATGCAGGTGCAGACGCAGCAGGATTCACCGAGTATCCTATCTTTGAGGACGAGGAAGTTGGCTTCCTGAACGTATCGGCTGTATATTTCCAGCCTGTTCCTATGTCTGACGGCAACGGTATCGAGGACTTCAACATTCACCTTGAGGCTGATATCTCAGCTCTTGAGAACAACCTTGGTTTCGGTGTCGGCGACTGGGTACCTTACCTCACAGTTGACTACTCCGTAACAAATGCTGACAGCGGCGACGTTGCTGCAAGCGGTACATTCATGGAGATGAGCGCATCTGACGGCCCTCACTACGGCGCTAACATCAAGCTGCCTGAGTCCGGCACTTACAACGTTGAGTTCACCATCCACAGCCCTGCTGAGAACAACTACCTGCTCCATACCGATGCAGAGACAGGCCCTGGCGGAAGCTTCGATGATTACTTCGCTGACGGAAACCTCAAGGTATCCTTCGAGGGCTGGGAGTATGTTGTTCAGGATTGGTAATTCCTAAGCAATAAATTTCCTTTCATATAATCTGACCTTATTATGGTCTGCATATGCGCTGTGCTTGCTAAACATGACACGGCGCATTTTGTGCGTTTTTAAGGAAAGAATAATGAACTATATATTGATAAAAAATGTCGTTTTGTATCAATATATGGTGTTCCTCCCTGATAAAAATATCTGACCGTCTAAAAAACGGTCGGCCAAGAGATAACAAAAGTGAGGTATTTTAAGTGCTGAAATATTTTGTAATGACTGCCGAAGCACTGATAGTTGCAGCTGTGCTGACAGGCGCTATGAGAGGTTTCCTTACTATCGTGTGCGGAAAGCTCGGAAAGATCAGCTCCCTCGCAGGCACTGCACTGGGACTTGTGCTGGCAGCGGTAATGTCGTATTTTAAAAACAACACATCAAAAGTCGATACGTCTCTCTGGAACCTGAGGATATATCAGACGGCTATTCTTGCGTTCGTCATCGCGCTGATAGCAGGTATTCTGAAGATAACTCTGCTCAAAAAGTGGAAGACATCGAAGCTCATAGGCAACATAGTGCTGTGCGTCAGTGTGTCGTACCTGATAACTATGGCTCTGCTTTATGCTTTCCCCGATGTTATGGGTTATCCGCATACTATCCTTCTCGTTGACAGCAACTGGCTCTCGACAGACTTTCTGTTCAAGATCATCGGTATAATCTTCGGGCTTGTCCTCGTGTGCCTTATTCAGATGGGCGTTCACAGGGGTATGCTCAGAATGCCGAAGGCCGGAGCCTACATACTTACGCTCTGTCTGCTGGCAGTGAATGCGGCAAGGCAGTTCACAGCTGCTATAGGTGTTCTGTTTGCGAAGAATATGCTGACAGACCTTATTAACGATATCGCCGAGACAACAGGCAAGCAGATGATGGAAGTAAGACATGAATTCTTTGAGATCGCTATCTTCTCCACCAACAGAATGGAGGCCTTCCTCTATTCAACTATCGCGCTCGCTCTGGTGATACCGATAGTTCTCTGGATAAAGAGCTTTGTAATAAAGCTCCCTTACAGCAACCCTGCCGAGAAGCGAAAGATCAGAAAGGGCTGGAACGTGACAAGGCGCTGGGCAAACCTTATCGTCATTACCCTTGTTGCAAGCATATTCACGGTGACAACTATCAAGGTCTATGCGAACAAGGAGCCCTCGCTCTCACCTGTTGAGGACGCCGAGATCTCTGACGGCAATGTGATAGTTCCGTTTGAAGCAGTAGAGGACGGTCACCTGCACCGCTTTGCATACCATACCGACAGCGGCAAGGAGATAAGGTTCATAGTCATAAAGAAGCCTAACTCAACTTCCTACGGCATAGGCCTTGATGCCTGCGATATCTGCGGCGAGACAGGCTATTTTGAAAGAGACGGACAGGTCGTTTGCAAGCTTTGCAATGTTGTAATGAACATCAACACCATAGGCTTCAAGGGCGGCTGCAACCCGATAGTTATACCGTATACCATAAATGACGGAAGGATCCTTGTCCCGATCGACGGGCTTATGGAATACGAAAACAAATTTACCGGTAAAAAGATCTAAGGAGGAGATGACATGTTCGGCAGAATGATCCGCGGAACGCTGGTGCGCCAATGGAAAAAGATGCTGATGATAGCATTCACTATCGCGCTGGGTGCATCTCTTGCTTCCGCGATGCTGAGCGTTATGCTCGACGTAGGTGATAAGGTCAATCAGGAGCTGAAGACCTACGGCGCAAACATAAAGGTTATCCCGAAGGAGGCGTCAGTCCTCAGTGACCTGTATGAGGTCGAGGACGGCAATGCGGGAAGATACCTGAAAGAGGACGAGCTCGGAAAGATAAAGACGATATTCTGGGCTTTCAATATAGTTGACTACGCTCCCTTTGTGAACGCTCAGAGCGAGCTTGATGACGGCACTGAGATAACCGTCGTGGGCACCTGGTTCAATCACCATATGGATCTGCCTACGGGAGAATCTCTCGACGCAGGCGTTGCAAGCATGAGAAGCTGGTGGGATCTCAAGGAGGGCAGCTGGCTGGATGAGCAGACGGGTGAAAGCTCTGACTGCGCGATGATAGGTGCCGAGGCCGCTGAAAAGCAGGGGCTCGGTGCAGGAGATACGATAAAGGTAAAGGGCAGCAGCGCCGAGAAGGAACTCAGGATAGTCGGCGTCTATGATGCAGGCGGAGAAGAGGACAGCGAGATATACTGCACTCTCGATACCGCTCAGGAGCTTTCAGGCCTTGAAGGCAGCATCGACAGCATAGAGGTCTCTGCTCTTACTACCCCCGACGATGAGCTTTCCGAAAGGGCAGCCAAGGATCCGTCGTCACTCACCGTTGCCCAGAAGGAGCAGTGGTACTGTACGGCATATGCAAGCTCTATCTGCTATCAGATACAGGAGGTCATAACCGACAGCGTAGCATCTCCCGTAAGGCAGGTAGCCGATTCCGAGGGTGCGATCCTTGAAAAGACGCAGCTTCTTATGGTCCTGATAACCATACTCAGTCTCATCGGTGCGGCGCTCGGTATCTGCAATCTGGTGACGGCCAGCGTTATGGAAAGAAGCCAGGAGATAGGCCTTATGAAAGCTATAGGAGCACATAACGGCTCAGTTTCTCTGCTGGTTTTGACGGAGATCTTCATAACTGCTATAATAGGCGGAGTGGCAGGCTTTTTTGCAGGCTTCGGCTTTGCACAGATAATCGGCCATTCGGTATTCGGCTCCGCTATCAATATGAGACCTATGGTAATACCGATAGTAGCGGTCCTTGTCGTGATAGTTACGCTGATAGGCTGTATCCCTGCGATAAGAATGCTGCTGAGACTTCGCCCGACCGAAGTTCTTCACGGAAGATAAGGAGGGCGCAGTATGAAAAAAAGAAGAATGTTCATAAGAATGATAACGGCCTCCCTTATGAGGAGACGTTCACGAATGATAGTGGCGCTTTTGTCTATCGCGATAGGTGCGACTATCCTCTCAGGCCTTGTTTCGATATACTATGATGTTCCCAAGCAGATGGGAGCTCAGTTCAGAAATTATGGCGCGAATATGATCCTCACCGCCAGCGGCGACTCGTTCAAAATGAGCGATGTCCAGAGCGCAAGGGCAGTCTTTGACGAGGAAGAGATAGTGGGTATCGCACCGTTTCGGTATGAAAACGTCAGGATAAACGATATCCCCGTTGTTGCGGCCGGCACAGATGCTGAAGAAGCAAAAGCCACAAGTCCCTACTGGGCAGTTGAGGGCGACTGGTTCTCAGCGCAGGGCGATGTGCTTGTAGGCTCAGGCGTTGCCGAGTCGTTCAGGCTGAAAATAGGTGATATGATCGAGATCGCCTACACTCCCGAGGGGAACGATGAGTCCTCTGAGGACGGCGAGATCGTCCTTGATAATTACGATTACTTCAATGTGGTCGGCATTCTTGAAACGGGCGGCTCCGAGGAAAACTACATCTATATGTCAATGGACGATATGCAGGCTCTGACACAGACAGAGGAGAGAGTTGACGTCACCGAGATGAGCATATCAGCCTCGGGAGATGAGCTCTCAGACTACATAGATGAGATAAATGCAAAGGTACCCGCTGTCCGTGCAAGCGTTGTAAAAAGAGTTACCGCATCAGAGGCGACCGTCCTTACAAAGCTTCAGGCGCTGGTCCTTCTGGTCACCGTGATAGTTCTTGCGCTGACGATGATCTGCGTTGCCACCACGATGACAGCCGTTGTTGCAGAGAGACGTAAAGAGATAGGTCTCAGAAAGGCGATAGGTGCATCTGACAAGAGTATTATTCAGGAGTTCATGGGCGAGAGTATGCTCCTCGGTCTTTTCGGCGGAGCGATAGGCTCAGTGCTGGGGTATGTGTTCGCCCAGCAGGTGAGCGTGAACGTCTTCAGCAGTTCTATCTCGTTCAGGCCGCTGCTCGTGCCGATAACTATGATAGTATCTATCGCTGTGACGGGAATTTCCAGCCTTGTGCCTATCAGGAGCGCAACAGATATTGACCCTGCTCTGGTGCTTAAAGGCGAATAAAGAAGGGAGTCGTAACAATGAGCTTATTGGAACTGAAAAATGTATATAAGATATACGGTGAGCTTCACGCGCTCGACGATGTGAGCCTTACCGTTGAAAAGGGAGAATGGGTCTCAATAATGGGGCCTTCCGGCTCGGGAAAGAGCACAATGATGAACATAATAGGCTGTATGGATAAGCCTACCAAGGGCGAGGTCCTCCTCGACGGGGTGGACATTGCAAAGGAGAGCAAGAAAAACCTCACAAATATCAGGCGTGACAAGATAGGCCTTATATTCCAGCAGTTTCATCTTGTAAACTACCTCACGGCGCTTGAAAACGTGATGCTCGCACAGTATTACCACAGTATGCCCGATGAGAAGGAAGCTCTCGAAGCGCTTGAAAGAGTAGGTCTTGCCGACAGAGCAAAGCATCTGCCGAGCCAGCTTTCGGGCGGTGAGCAGCAGAGAGTCTGCGTTGCAAGAGCCCTTATAAACTACCCCGAGATAATCCTTGCGGACGAGCCGACAGGAAACCTCGATGAAAAAAACGAAGAGATAGTAGTCGAGCTTTTCCACAAGCTTCACGATGAGGGCACAACGCTTATCGTCGTAACTCACGATCCCGAGGTAGCTGAGGTCGCACAGAGGACACTTGTTCTGCGTGACGGAAAGCTCTCCAAGGAGATAGTGAATGATCACTTCACCGGAAAGATAAGGTTTGACGATCAGAACCCGTTTTAAAATATAAACAGATCAGAGGGATAACTATGAAAAAACTATTTTCGCTCGCTCTGGCAGGAACGCTGGCTTTGTCACTTTGTGCCTGCGGCGACAAGTCCTATAAGGACGGCACCTACACTGCAAGAAGCAGTGAACACATCAGCGAGGACAGCAATTCCGACGAGGGCAACGGCTACGGCGAGGTCGAGATAACCATAAAGGACGGCAAGATATCCTCCTGCACCTTCAAGACCTATGAGATAGACGGCACCCCCAAGGGTGAGGACTACGGCAAAGAGGACGGAGAGATCAAGAACAAGGATTACTACCAGAGAGCACAGAGAGCGAACAAGGCCTGCGAAAACTATGCAAGGCAGCTCGTTGCAAAGGGTGAGCTCGACGGAGTTGACCTTGTCACCGGCGCGACCATAAACTACAACGAGTTCAAGGAGGCTGTCGAAGCGGCACTCAAACAGGCGGAAGAATAAAATGAAGATCGTAAGACACATTCTGGTCACTGTCATATCTCTTGCGGTGATACTGGGCGTGCCGTATTTCACGTCAGATCATTTCAAGAGACTTGTCAGCGGCAGCACTGACGACGTTGCAAGCGCATCGGTGAAGATAGATCAGCCCTCGGGGGAATACTGTGTTTTTATAAATTCAGCATCTCACCTCGATAAGGAGGCGCTCGATCTCTGGATATCGTATTTCAGGGATGGCAATACAGATGTTATAACCCTGTTTGAGGATATCGAGTGCTCTGTTGCCGAGGGTGACCCCACAGGTCTTGCAATGGCACAGAGCTATCAGTCAGGCCTTGCGCAAAATCAAATGACGATAAAAGAAGAGGACCCCACACTGATGCTCTCAAAGGCAGATAACGGGAAGTTCGATATAATGATAATGTCGGCAGAACTGGCTGACGCACTGAAGGCGGACACCGCCTGTGAGCGCAGCGAAACTATCCTGCTGAGAGTAAAAGGGGAGTAATTATGAGAAGGTTCAATGCTGTTCTTGCAATGGGGATACTGTTTCTGTTCATCGTGCATATGGTGGTCGGCGGCTTTCAGCTGGCAGGTGTGCTGCCCGGCGGCTCGTCGGTGATGAAGGTGCTCGCTTACATAATGCTGGTGCTGATAATGCTCCACTTTGTGATAGGCACAAAGCTCACGGTCGATTCCCTCCGTCTGATAAAGAAGTCGGGCGCATCGTATTTCAAAGAGAACAAGCTTTTCTGGGTAAGGCGCATAAGCGGCTTTGCCATAATGATTTTCATTGTGTTCCATGTCCTTATCTTTATGGGCAAGAGCGGCAGCGCCTACAGGCTCCATATCTTTGAGGGAGCCGAGCTTCTCAGCCAGATACTGCTCGTCATTACCGTAGCAGTCCATATAATATCGAATGTAAGGCCAATGATGATATCCTTCGGCATTAAAAGCTTCAAGGAGCTTGGCCTTGATATAGTGCTTGTGATGTCCGTGCTGCTGTTTCTGGCGGGTGCGGCTTTCGTTGTGTATTATCTCAGGTGGAACGTATTTTAAGGTGGTAGCATGAACGGTGTTGTGATAATAGGTGCAGGGCTTTCGGGTCTTTCGGCAGCGATAGCTCTTGCAGAGAATAATGTGCAGTCATATCTTGTGTCGCTGCAGCCTTCCGAGAGGGCACAGTCAGTGCTCGCCGAGGGCGGCATCAACGCAGCTCTTGACACTATGGGCGAGAATGACAGCATCGAAAACCATTTTGAAGACACTATGAGGGGCGGCGCCTACCTTGCCGACCCCAACGCCGTTGATGCCCTCACCAGGTCAGCTCCCGAAACTGTCAGCCGCCTGATAAAGCTTGGTGCAGCACTGAATGTTAAGGGCTCACAGCCCGTTTTAAGAAACTTCGGCGGCCAGAAGAAAAAGCGTACAGCCTTTGCAAAAAGCAGTACGGGAAAGATAATAATGACTGCCCTTATCGACGAGACAAGAAAGTACGAGGCGAGCGGCCTTATAAAAAGGCTGCCCCACCATGAGCTAATAAGGCTGCTGACCAAAGACGGAAGCTGCACCGGCGCAAGGATAAGAGACACCTACACCGGTGAGCTCACCGACCTTCACGCTCAGGTCATCATCTGCAGCGGCGGTCTCAACGGCTTTTTCCCTGAAATGACAACCGGCACTACCCAGAACACCGGCAGCTGTGCCGCAATGCTCTTTTCAATGGGGGTGCGCTTTTCAAATCTTGAGATGATACAGTATCACCCCACGACTATCGGCATCTCAGGCAAAAGGTGCCTTGTCACTGAGGCCGCAAGGGGCGAGGGCGGAAGGCTCTGGATAATGACAAAAGAGGACAAGCCGTGGTATTTTATGGAGGAAAAATATCCAGAGCTCGGGAATCTGATGCCCAGAGACGTTGTGTCAAGAGAGATGTTTTTTGTCCGCAGGAGAGATGATACGACCGGCGATGTGTATCTCAATATGACTGAGATACCCGAGCAGGTATGGAAAAGCAGGCTCAGTGACCTGAGAGAAGAGATAATAAAATATACGGGCGATGACCCGAAGAATACACCTATAGCTGTCCATGAGGGCATACATTACTTTATGGGCGGCATAGATGTCGATGACCGCCACAGGACGAGCCTGAAAGGCCTATATGCGGCAGGCGAATGCTGCAGCCAGTATCACGGCGCGAACAGGCTTGGCGGAAATTCTATGCTGGGGGCAGTTTTCGGCGGCAGAAGAGCAGCCGAAACAGCACTTACGACAGACCTTTGCGAGATAACGCAGACCCCCTTCACGGGAGAGGACGAATTTGCAGCAGAGCCTTCGGAGCAGCTCATAAGGCAGGAGAGAGACATTCTCCTGTCAGCCCTCGGGATAGTGAGAAACGAAGCTGATATAAACAGGGCTATTGCTGCCCTTGATGAGCTAGGCAGTGCTCTGAATTCACCCGAGAGAGCGAGAGTAATGCTCGGCAGGGCGATGCTTATCTCGGCGCGTGAAAGGCGCGAGAGCCGCGGCGCCCATTACAGAGAGGACTACCCCGGGACCGATGAGAGTCTGAGAAAAAAGAGCGTCGCTTATGTTTCGGGCAATGAGGTCCATACAGAGCTTCGCGATATCCCCGAAAGGAGAGCTGCAAATGAAGATCAGGCTTGATTTTTTCAGAAGAAAACGCGGCGGAGAGCCATATCTTCAGTCTGTCCTGTTTGAGTATTCCGACCCGAAGACCACAGTTGCCGCAGCTTTGACTGAGATAAACGCGGATCCGGAATGCAAGGATATCGAGGGGAAGCCTATAGGCAAAATAAAGTGGGAGTGCAGCTGCCTGCAAAAAAAGTGCGGCGCCTGCGCAATGGTGATAGGCGGCAGGCCTTCACTTGCCTGTGACAGCGTGCTGTCCTCGCTCGGTAAGCGCGTGCGTATTGAGCCGCTCAGAAAATTCCCCGTGATCGAAGACCTGACAGTTGACAGGAGCGCCGTTTTCGACAGGCTCAGAGATATGCAGGTGTGGCTTGACGGTCAGGCGCAGAACGATGAGACCACTACAGCTTCAGCATATGAAGCATCAAGGTGCCTGCAATGCGGCTGCTGCCTGGAGGTCTGCCCGAACTTCTGCGTTGACGATACCTTTGTGGGAATGGCAGCTGCCGTGCCCGCATCAAGGCTTATCGCGCAGACAGACCGCAAGCAGTCAAAAGAACTCTATGACCTTTACAGAAAGAGAGTTTATGAGGGCTGCGGAAAATCTCTTGCGTGCAGAAATATCTGTCCAGCCGGAATAGATATCGACGGGCTGCTGGTGAGCTCGAACGCTGCTGCGGTGTGGAAGAGAAAAAGGAAAAGAGGCTGATATTTTGAGCCGCAGACCGATTTTAAAGGCGTTCGGTGCTGTTATCTTTGCAGGTGTGTTCGCTCTTTCAGCCACTGCGGATTCCCCGATCCCCGAGGATAAAAGGGTAGCTTTGTATCACTATGATGTAAGGGAAGACCTGAGCATTTATTTTTCAAACAGTGATATCGTTATCGAGGATATACGAAATGCTCTCAGGCGCCGGCAGAGCAGCATAACAGTGTCCTATACCTCTCAGAGCGACAATATGGCAGATATAGACAAGCTGATCGGAGAGCTTATGGAATGCGCCCTGAGTGAGACCGATAAGCCCGATGAGGGGGATTATCTCAGGTATCAGATGGGCGGATATGACCTTGATTACAGCTATGAAAAGGACAGTGAGGGTTACTTCTATACCGTAGTGATAAGGCCTGCCTATTACAGTGATGCAGAGCAGGAGAAGGAAGTGTCTCAGGCGATAGATGAAGCTATACAAAGCTTTGCCTTTGATGAAACTTCTACCGACTATGAGAAGGTAAGGGCAGTGTATGACTTCGTATATGCTAATGTTGATTACGATATCATACATAAGAAGAATTCGGGCTATCACCTCAAATCAACAGCCTATGGTGCTTTGATATATAAGCACGCACTGTGTCAGGGGTTCAGCGTGCTGATGTACAGAATGTTGAGAGAGTGCGGTATAGACTGCCGTATAGTTACCGGCACCGCAGCCATAGACGGCGAGGAGGAGTTCCATGCGTGGAACATTGTGAAGGTAGACGGTCGTTTTTATGACCTTGACGCCTCATGGTGCAGGCAGCTGGAGACAGAGGACTATTTTCTCAAATGCGATGCGCAGCTTGAGGATCATTTCAAGGATGAGGAATTTCTGAGCGAAGAATTTCTGGAAAAATATCCTATGAGCGAGGAGAGCTACAGCTGCGGTAGTGGGAGATAACGTTATCAAAACACAATTTCCGTTAACTTAGATTTAACTTATTAGTAACAATACTGTAACAAATTTTCGTGACAACTGCACTTGAAAGCAGCAAGTCTTACAGATCGCTTGACAACGATATCATCATTTCGGATTGACTGATAAGATCAACTGATATAAAATAGTAAGCATATAATAAGCATCAAACCCTGCAATAAGGGATAAGGAAAGGAAAATGAATATGAAAAGAAGTAAGAAGGCACTGGTGCTGGATATTATCCTGCTGGTGCTTAGCGCAGGTCTCACAACGGGCGTAAAGACGGTGTTTTCGGCGTGTGAAAAGAAGCCTGACGGAATGTGGATGTCCTGCCACTGGGCAGAGCAGGCCGTGTTCGCGCTGGGTATAGCACTGACAGCAATGGCTGTAGTAAATATCGTGCTTGGCAAGACTGACATCAAAAGGGGCATAGCTATCGCAATGGTACCTACAGCACTGATAACTGCTTTTGTGCCGAATGCTTTTATAAACCTCTGTATGATGAAGGATATGCACTGCCATGAGATGATGCGCCCTGCTGTGATAGTTATAAGTGCGCTGATAGCGGCAGCTGCCTGCGTTTATGCGATAATTGTGCGTGAAAAGGATTGAGTTTTGCAATGAACGGTTTTAAGAACCTGACCGTAAAGAGCCTGCTTGGCAAGCCCGTAAGAACTATAGTGCTTGTGCTGCTGACGGCCCTGCTCACACTGACAGTGCTTGACGGTTCACTGACGCAGACAAGCCTTGAAAAGGGTATAGATTCGCTTGAGGCAAGGCTTGGCGCTGATGTTATGGTAGTGCCGTATTCCGCGACAACAAAGCAGAAGTTTGAGGATATGGTGCTGCAGGGGAGCACGGGATACTTCTATATGGGGAAGAATTACGTAGAGGAGATCTCTCAGATAGAGGGCGTAGGCGAGGTATCAGCGCAGTTTTTTCTGGCGTCTGCAAGCTCCAGCTGCTGCTCTTTGCCTGTGCAGATAATCGGGTATGAGCCCGAAACTGACTTTACGATATCTCCGTGGGTGAAAAAGAGCTACGGCAAAAAGCTGGATACATATGATGTTGTGGTCGGAAATGACCTTAATGCCTTTGTGGGAGACAGTCTCTATTTCTACGGAGTAAAGGTGAATGTTGCGGCTAAGCTTGAAAAAACAGGCACCAGCTACGATACTACAGTGTTCACAAATTCAGATACGATAAAGGAGCTCATCCGCTCGTCGCTGGAGCTGAAAATGAACGACTTTGTAGATGTTGACCCAGATAATGTGGTGTCATGTGTGCTGATAAATGTTGCCGACGGCTATAACCCCGAGGAAGTAACGAACAACATAAACCTGCACGTAAAGAAGGTCAAGGCTATCCAGACGAAGGAAATGATCTCAGGGGTAGCTGACAGCCTTAATGGTGTTTCAAGCGTGATAGGTATACTTATCGGCGCGGTGTGGGTGCTGGGGGCAGTGATAATGCTGCTGGCGTTCACTATGAGCGTTAATGAGAGGAAGAAAGAGTTTGCTGTGCTGAGGGTGCTTGGTGCGTCAAGAGGGAAGCTTGCATCTCTCGTTATGAAGGAGGCGCTGCTGACAGGCATCGTAGGAAGTGCCGCAGGAACGCTTATCGCGCTTGTGGTAATGGTAGGGTTCGGCGGCCTGATAGAGGATCTGCTGGGACTGCCGTTTCTGCTGCCCTCTGCCGGTGCGGTGACAGGGTATGCGGCGGCCGTGATAGTGCTCACTATCGTGACGGGTGCTGCGGCTGCGGCGGGGTCGGCATTCAGGATAAGCAGGATAGATACAGGCGTTATATTGAGAGGTGATAACTGATGCCGCTTTCAGCAGAGAGCTTGACCAAGCAATTTATCAGAGAGAGCAAAAATGCAAACTGCTTCTCGGCGGTGGACGATGTCTCCCTCAGGCTTGAGGAGGGTACCGTGACTGTGCTGACGGGACGCTCAGGCGGAGGAAAGACAACGGTGCTCAATATGATGTCGGGGCTGCTTGCGCCTACAAAGGGCAGGGGGCTGCTTGATGACAGCGATATATATTCACTGGCTGACAAGGAGCTTTCAAGGCTCAGAAACAGGCGCTTCGGGGTTATACCTCAGGGGCAGACGGCTATTCACAGCCTTAATGTGACGGAAAATATAATGCTGCCCTATACGCTCTACAATGAGAGGGCTGATGAAGATACTCTAAAACGCGCTGAGGAGCTGCTTGAAAGGCTCGACATAGCCGGGCTTTCAGCGTCAAAGCCTGCGGAGCTCTCAGGCGGAGAGCTCAGACGAATGGCGATAGCCAGAGCCGTGATAAAAAAGCCTGACTTCATCTTTGCGGACGAGCCTACGGGTGATCTCGATGATGAGAACACTAAAACTGTGTTTGAGTTTTTAAGGTCTGCTGCCGATGAGGGCGCAGCCGTGCTGATAGTCACGCATGAGGAGTGCGCGGCCGCTTATGCGGACAGGGTAATGAAAATGGCTTCGGGAAAGATAGTGTGAAAATTGTTAAAGCCTGCGGTTTTTGTGAGTCGCAGGCTTTTTGTTTAATATACACAAATAATACATATTTATTTTATATTAATAGCGAATAGCATTATTATATTTTTTATGCTATTATGTAGGTGAGGTGATTTTTATGAGATCAAAGAAGATTCTTAGCTTGATCTGCTCGGCGGCGCTGGCTGTAAGCGCGGTGGCTCTGCCGATAGGCGGAAGGCCGATATTCAACGATCTGAAAGTAAGCGCTGAACAGGCTGACTATGAGGTCTATGAATATTTTAATGACGGCGACTGGCAGTGCGGCTTTGCAAAAGAGGAAGGCAAGACAAGAGTGTGGATAACAGGCTGCAATAATACTAAGGCTACTAAACTGGTCGTACCTTCTATGGTAAGGGGCTATAGGGTCACAAGGATACTTGACTTTACTACCGGCGGTTCGACTGAAATGGAAATGACCGACCTGACCATACCCAGCAGCATTACCTACATAAAAAGAGCAGCATTCTGGCAGCAGTGTAATAAGCTTAAAGAGATACACGTTATCAACAATCCGAGATTTGAATTCAAAAACGGTATCCTTTACGGCAGGAACCTGACTAAAGAGACCGGCGAGAAGTATGAGGTATATTACAACGATGAAGCGCATTATTATGACATGAACAAGAGGGTCATAAAGGTGTGCAATCAGGCTCGTCAGGTCGAGATCGAAGAGGGCGTTGACATCATCGACCACAAGGCTTTTGATGGACTTGAAAATCTGGAGCACGTTGTTCTGCCTGCCGGAATAAAAGTGATCGATGACGCTGCATTCCTTAACTGTATAAACCTGCAGGAGGTAACTATACCTTACGGCTGCGAGGTAATCGGCGCCAGCGCTTTCGGCGGGAATCTGGAGATGAGAAATATAAATCTGCCGTCAACCTTAAAATATATCGGAGCAGGAGCTTTCGGATCATTGCCAAAGCTGAAAAGCGTTTATGTTCCTGACAGCGTTGAGTATATCGGCAGCAGCGCTTTTACGATGGATTACGATGACGGTAAAGGTTCCAAGGTGACGGTATACGGCAACTATAAGGAACCAAACGAGGACGGAAGCGTTGATGATCCGATCGAGGAATACTGCGACCGTGACAACAGGGCTGAGTATGCTCCGGCAACGGACAAGGACGGAAACTTCATAGTTGATGTTACCCACGACCCCGATGACCCTTATGACCATTTCTATATCTATGCGGTGAACATAAAACCTACCTGCACCACTCCGGGTGCGCTGGCAGGTATTTGCTTCTGCGGACACACCTACTATCAGCCGCTGCCTGCAACAGGCCACGCATTTGCACTGCAGGGCGTGGACGCTGACGGCACGGCACATTACAAGTGCGCTGTCTGCGGTGAGGAAAAGACTGTTAAAACAGGCCTTGTGATGAACGTTATGGACAAGATCACAAGCAAGGAAACTCACGATTATTCGGCCCTTGAGATAACAGTTTTCGACAAGGACGGCGCTATCGCAAAGGACGCTGACGTGAACGGAACTTCAAAGGCTGCGGTTGACAGCTTAGAGGACGGAAAGTATTCGGCACTGGTTTCAATGGCAGGGTTCGTGCCGAGGACAGTTGAGTTCAGCGTTACCGATGGTAAGGCCGAAGAGGTAGACGCAGAGCTCCACAGGACGGGCGACATCACAGGCGACGGAAACCTGAATGCGGCTGATCTGCTCAGAGCTAAGAGCCACATCAAGGGAATAAACTCGCTTGAAGATTACGACTA
>ODAI011623334.1_pt1 | contig 19960 bp, 19 predicted proteins | sample 1539321 | NCBI WGS metagenome assembly ODAI01 (sample SAMN02144231, study PRJEB22623) | gut metagenome | biome: sheep rumen | host: Ovis aries | place: New Zealand
ATGGACATTCGTCTTTTTTACTCCACTTTAACTACTCTTTAACTCCTTTTTAACTCCTTGCAAGTAAAGCGTCAGCTGAACTTGCGAAACTTGAATAAAGGGTATTTCTAATAATTAATAAATTCTTCGGAATTATCTCTGATTCCACCATAACAACTATGCATTTGTTTTCTTCTTTAGAAAAAAAATACACGCAGGAACAATTATCAGCAAAGGAAGCTCAACGTATGGCTGAGTTCATTGCCTGGGGACCTATCGTTTTCCAGGCCTCACGCCTTATGATTAAGTTTGGCATTTTGGACATTCTGCGTGACAGCAGCACAGGCGCAACACGTCAGGAGATATGCGAAAAGACCAAGTTGTCTGACTATGCTGTCAAAAGCTTGTTGGAAGCATCACTCTGTATCGGTACAGTACTCGTAGATACAAATACCGACAGATACACCATTTCCAAGACTGGATGGTTCCTGCTGAATGACCCTGCCACACGCGTAAACATAGACTTTAACCATGACGTGAACTATGAGGGCATGTTCAAGCTGGAGGAGTCGCTTGTGAATGGTAAGCCAGAGGGGCTGAAGCATTTCGGCAACTGGCCTACATTGTATGAAGCTCTGTCAAGCCTACCAGAACAAGTACGTAATTCATGGCTTGGCTTCGACCACTTCTATAGTGATTCCTCATTCCCCGAAGCTCTGGAAATCGTCTTTGACAAGTACCACACACGCACACTCTATGACGTTGGTGGCAATACCGGTAAATGGGCTTTGCAATGCGTCGGTTACGACAAAGATGTTGAGGTTACCATCCTTGACCTTCCTCAGCAGATAAAGATGATGGAGGACAACATAAAGGGTAAAGAAGGTGCAGAGCGCATAAAGGGGCATGCCATAAATCTTCTTGACAAGAGCAGCCTCTTTCCAAAGAGAGAAGAAGGACTTGACACAATATGGATGTCACAGTTCCTTGATTGCTTCTCAATGGATGAGATTGTGAGCATCCTGACTCGTGCAGCCAATGCCATGACTAATGGCACACGCCTTTTCATCATGGAGACGCTTTGGGATCGTCAGCGTTACGAACCAGCTGCATTCTGCCTCACCATGACATCATTATACTTCACAGCAATGGCTAACGGAAACAGTAAGATGTACAATACGGAGGACCTTGAGAAGTGCATCGCTGATGCAGGACTTGTCATAGAGGAAATACATGATGGACTCGGACAGGGACACAGTATCGTTGTTTGCAAGAAGAAATAACATTGCAAGAATCTTTCCGACGACTTCAGACTGATGCTGCGAAAGCGAACTTGCTAAAGTTGAACGAAGAGGGGTGTTTGCATATTATCTAAAATTTGACTAACTTTGCACCCGAATAATTGGTAATTAGTAGTAATGTATAATGCCTGACGTTGCTAAACTGCTAAATATGTGTTATATGTACGACACACATTCCGCATTTTCTTCAATTGCCAAATTAAATTAACAGTTGTCATAAAATAACTTAACAATATGAATCGTTCTGAAATAGAAGAAAAAGTAAAGAATTTTTTGATTGAAGATCTCGAAATCGAAGAGGACAAGGTGTTCCCAGATGCCAAGTTAAAGGAAGATATGGGAATTGACAGCCTTGACTTTGTAGATATTGTAGTCATTGTAGAGAAGAACTTCGGTTTCAAGATCAAACCAGAAGAAATGGTTGGTGTTGATACATTCACTAAATTCTGTGATTACATAGAAACAAAGGTAAAATAATTGATGGAACGACAGTGGGCAGGTACGACATACGGTAATGGCTGGATGCATCGATGGCTTATCCGAATGTTGAGAGTAATGGATGTACGTATTCTCTATACATTTGTTGCCATATTTGTCATTCCCGTCTGTCTCATACTTAATCCAAGTCGCCATACTGCATACTATTATTTCCGTCATAGAAGAAAATACGGAAGATTTAGATCTGCTTGGAAGACCTATACCAATCATTGCATCTTCGGCACGGTCGTCATTGACAAGTTTGCAATGTATGCCGGCAAGAAGTTCCGGGTCGATGCTGTAGGCAAGGAACGATTTGATGAGCTCACACAGCAGCCTGATGGCTTCCTGATGTTCAGTTCGCATATTGGAAACTATGAGATTGCGGGATACTCGTTCCAGACGGAGTCGAAAGCCATAAACGCTCTTGTCTTTGATGGCGAGAAGGCATCAGTGATGAGTGGACGCGAAAAGATGTTCAGTGACAAGAACATCTTTATGATACCGATAAAGTCAGATATGAGCCATCTTTTTCTTATAGACAAGGCACTTCATGATGGCGAAATAGTAAGCATGCCTGCAGACCGCATTAACGGTTCTCCAAAATACCTTGAGCTTGATTTTCTTGGAGCAAAGGCTAAATTCTCACAGGGAGCTTTCAGCGTTGCAACGATGAGGGGACTTACAGTACTTGCTGTGAATGTGATGAAGACATCACTTACAGGTTATACAGCCTATGTCACAGAACTTGAATATGACAAGGGCGCAGCGCGTAAGGAACAGATAAGCCAGTTGTCAAAGGCTTATGTCCGCGAACTGGAGAGGATGCTGGATATGTATCCAGCGCAATGGTATAACTTTTTTGATTTCTGGACATAAATGAATACAAAAGAGCCTACAGAGAATTTCTTACGTAGCATAGATGTACATGAGCTTCTGCCCCAGCAGGAGCCTTTTGTGATGATAGGCACGCTTGTGAAATTTGACATGACACGTACCGTTACGGAACTGACTATACCAGCAGACAATCTATTTGTCGATAATGGGTATTTCTCTGCATCTGGTCTTATAGAGAACATAGCACAGACATGTGCTGCACGTATAGGGTACGTAAACAAGTATATCCTGCTCAAGGGAATACAACTTGGATTCATCGGTGCCATACGCAACCTACAGGTTAACGAGTTGCCAAAGGTGGGAGATACCATCACAACAACAGTGGACGTCTTGGAGGAAGTGTTCGGAATGACTCTTGCAAATGCCGTTGTCACATGTGGCGACAAGGTACTTGTGACATCTGAAATGAAAATAGCAGTAAGGGAGGCAGAGTGATGAAAAAACTTTGTGCAGAAAAACAGATAGAGGTTCGCTTCAGCGAGGTTGATATAATGAATGTGGTATGGCATGGTTCATACCCTCTGTATTTTGAGGATGCCCGTGAGGCATTCGGCAAGAAGTATGACTTAGCCTACCAACGTTATATTGACGAAAAGGTCTTTGCGCCTATCGTCGAACTGAACATCAAGTATCGCCGTCCTTTGACATACGGTATGAAGCCTATAGTGCGAATAACGTATGTACCGACAGAGGCTGCCAAGGTCATCTTCGACTATGAGATCGTCGATCCTGATGATGGTACGGTATTCGTGACGGCAAGAAGTATTCAGGTATTTATGAACCAGCAATACCAGTTGCTCTGGGATAATCCTGAGTTCTATAGACTGTGGAAAGAAAGATGGCTATAAAGGTTCTATCTACCAACATAACATCACCTCTCGGAATGACAACAGAGGAGAACTACCAGGCAGTTAAGTCTGGTCGTTCTGCTTTGACACGATATGAGGGGAAGTGGGGACTGCCAGAACCATTCTGTGCGTCGCTTTTTACCGATGCCCAGAACGAGGCAATGAAGATGGATGGTTACACCCGTTTCGAGTCTGTCATCATACATTCTGTCAACGATGCGTTGGCTGGCACAAGCTTTGATACTACGAGTAGCAGGGTTGTGCTTATCGTAAGTACCACGAAGGGAAACATCGAGTTTCTTGATAATCCTGAATGTGACGAGGAAAGAGAATATCCATCATCTGCCGCACAGAAGATTGCTGATACCATAGGCGTAACGACAATGCCAATAGTGGTGTGTAATGCCTGCATCTCTGGTGCTGCAGCTCAAGTTCTCGCTTTACGCCTTTTAGATGCAGACTTGTATGACTACGCGATTGTCACAGGTGCAGATTGTCAGTCACCCTTCGTAGTGAGTGGCTTTCAGTCGTTCAAGGCAGTAAGTGACGAACCATGCCGTCCTTTCGACTTAGAAAGACTTGGGCTGAACCTTGGTGAGGCTGCTGCTACCATTATATTCGGTAAAGACTCATGCACAGATTGGACGCTATATAGGGGAAGTGTTCGTAACGACGCTTTTCATATCAGTTCTCCCTCACCTAAGGGCGATGGTGCGTATGCCGTATTGAATTCCATACTTGCAGATGTTGACAGGAATGAGCTTGCAATGATTAGCGTACACGGCACAGCTACCATGTATAATGATCAGATGGAATCGAAGGCTATACAAAGGGCAGAACTATCCAACGTACCTGTGTCTGCACTCAAGGGTTATTTCGGGCACACCATGGGAGCTGCAGGATTATTGGAAACAATAATATCCATGCGTAGCATCAATGATGGTTTCATACCTGCTAACCGAGGATTTGAAGAACTTGGAGTAAGCGGCAAGATGGATATCACCTCTGAGTCACGTCCAACGAATAAGACGGCTTTTGTCAAGATGATATCTGGTTTTGGAGGTTGTAATGCCTCTCTGCTGTTAGGCAAGTCATTGGGACTGCCAAAAACAGATTTTAATCGTGATGTCAAGCACCAAGATACAATAATAAAAATTTCGCCAGAAAGGGTCGAGATAGATGGCAAGGTATTCCAGACCGAGAATACAGGCAAGGCAATGCTTACGGAAATATACAAGTCACAGGTAGGCGACTATCCTAAGTTCTACAAGATGGACAGTCTTGCACGACTTGCATTCGTAGCTTCCGAACTGCTGATAAAGACGGTAAAGGATATTGATGCAGAGCACACTTCTGTGGTACTGTTCAATCGTACATCATCCATTGTCTCAGACAGACAGCATCATTCTGAGATGATGAACCTTCCGAGTCCTTCAGTATTTGTCTATACTCTCCCAAACATTATGACCGGCGAGATAGCTATACGAAACGGACTAAAAGGCGAAACATCCTTATATATCATAGACAGGAAAGAATGGCCATTGATGGAATCAATAGCCGTTACCTGTTTTTGCGAACAGGATATCCACCATATAATCTATGGTTGGGTGGATTATAAAGATGACATGAATTTTGAAGCAGAAATAAAGTATATAATATACCATAAACAATGGAAGAACTAATATTGACATTAAAGAAACAGATTATTGACGTACTCAATCTTGAGGAGATGACACCAGAGGATATAGAGACAGACGCACCACTTTTCGGTACTGGTCTCGGACTTGACTCTATTGATGCACTCGAGCTAATCGTACTTCTTGAGAAGGAGTATGGTATTCGACTTGCAAATCCTGCAGAGGGGAAGGACATCTTCAAGAGTGTAGCTACAATTGCAGAATACGTCCATAAGAACAGGACAAAGTAAGGCTTCGTATTAACTGCCGCCTATCCAACCTCATAATTATATCAACATGAGCATAGCAATAACTGGTCTTGGAATCGTTTGTGCCATAGGTAATGACATAACTTCTGTTCTCACCTCACTTCGCCAAAAGAAGTCTGGGATAGGAATCATGCGCTATCTCCAGTCAGAGCATACCGAATTACCCGTGGGAGAGGTGAAACTCTCAAACGAGGAGATGATGTCCATGCTTGACCTTGACAAAGGCGAAGCATGGAGTCGTACCACACTCATGGGTGCCATTGCTGTACGCCAAGCTCTGACACAAGCAGGAGTCTTTGGACTTGATGGCAAGAAAGTGGCTCTTATCTCAGGCACTACTGTTGGTGGAATGGATGTCACAGAGCGATATTTCGAGCAAATGCAGGAGTCAGACGAAATGCTTTCTGTCATAGCAAAGCATGACTGTGGAAGTACGACTGACGATATTGCCAGAATATGTGGGTTGGATGGCGCAGAAACAATAACCGTATCAACAGCATGCTCGTCTGCTGTAAACTCCATAATCATTGGTGCAGAGATGCTCAAGAGTGGTGAGGCAGATATTGTTATAGCAGGCGGGGCAGAGGCATTGTCCAAGTTCCATCTCAACGGATTCAACACATTGATGATTCTGGATAAGAATCAGTGTCGCCCTTTCGATGCCACACGTGCAGGATTGAACCTCGGTGAAGGTGCTGCATTCGTCGTGATGCAAAAGTCAGCTGATATCGAGAACGGCAAAGCACTGGCGTATGTATCTGGATATGGTAATAGATGCGACGCCTTTCACCAGACAGCATCATCAGAGAATGGCGAGGGTGCGTACCTTGCAATGACAGAGGCATTGGAAATGGCAGGACTCAAGCCACAGGACATTCAATATATCAATGCTCATGGCACGGGTACTCCGAACAATGATTCAAGTGAGAGTGCTGCCATACGACGAGTGTTTGGAAACTCCATACCACCAATATCAAGTACCAAGGCTTTCACAGGCCACACAACTTCCGCATCGGGTTCCATAGAGACAGTATTCTCTATCCTTGCCATGCAGAACGGATTTGTTCCCGCAAGTCTCGGATGGGAGAAACAGGATGACGACTGTATAACACCTTCTACTGATATAGACAGCATAAACCTTGAAAATGTGGTGTGCAACTCATTTGGATTTGGAGGTAATGACAGTTCTATAATTCTCAGTAAGACACCACATACAGAGGCTGAGGCTACAGCACAATATGAAGTAGCCGTACTTGCCAAAGATGAAATAGAAGATATGGAATCCTTGAAAGAAATAAAGGAGTTCGTATCCCCTATCGAAGCCCGAAGAATGGGAAAACTGATGAAGGCAAGTTGTCTTACTTCTATGCGTGCGCTAAGGAAAGCAAACATAGAACAGCCAGATGCCATCATCACAGCGACAGCAAACGGAATGCTCGAGACAAGTGAGCAGTTTCTGCAGGATATATGCGAGAATGGCGAGCAGTTGCTGAAACCGACACTGTTCATGCAAAGCACCCATAATACCATTGGAAGTGCAATAGCCATTCGTCTCAAGTGTCACGGATATAACGTCACATATACCCAAGGTGGAAGGTCTCTTGATTGTGCAATGAAGGATGCGGAACGCCTTATTCGTACAGGTAAGGCAAAAACGGTCTTAGTTGGTTGCCATGAAGAAGCAACACCTTTGTACTGCAGCTTCATGAAACGACTTGGTTTACCAGAACCAAAGATGATAGATTCAAGAGTAATCCTGTTGGGAAGAAAAGACTAAACCTATGCAACTATTCTTACTCGCCATATTACAAAGCTTACTGCTTTCAGGAGGTCAGGTGTTTCTTAAGATTGCACTTGGCAGAATGGAACCATTCGGATGGAATTGGAGTTTCTTCAGTTCTGTCCTGCTTAATTGGCAGTTTGCTGCATGTGGACTATGTTATGGTGCAGGAAGCATACTATGGCTTTATATCATCAAACATTTTCCATTTAGCATGGCATATCCTATGGTGTCATTGAGCTATGTGTTTGGAATGATATTTGCCGTGGTAGTGTTTCATGAGAGTGTTGATTATATCAAATGGATAGGAATATTGTTAATAATGTTAGGATGCTATCTTATTGCAAAATGAAAAGGATACTATATATAATATTGATGTGTCTCACGCCCGTTCTCGCAATGGCACAGAACGAAGGAGAGCAGAAAATCATTCAGAAAATCAGCAAGGCAGCCCAAAGTATGACGAGTATGCAGTGTGACTTTGTGCAGACAAAGCACATGAAATTGCTGAACGACAACATGGTTTCGTATGGCAAGATGTATTATCAGCAAAACAGTAAACTTCGTTGGGAATACACTTCACCATATACATACACATTCATACTCAATGATTCAAAGGTTCTCCTGAAAAAGGGTAATCGTAATGACATTATCGATGTCAACCAGAACAAGATGTTCAAGGAGATTGCCCGAATGATGATGAACAGCGTGGTGGGCAAATGCCTTACTGACAAGAAAGATTTCAAGATTTCTGTGGCAGAGACGCCAGAGCAATATGTTGCGACACTCCTTCCACAGAAGAAAGATATGAAACAGATGTTCTCCAAGATTATTCTCTATGTCAATAAGCGACAGCTCTCAATAGCAAAGGTAGAAATGCAGGAGAAGAAAGGAGACAATACAGTCATAGAACTTAAAAATATACAATTAAACAAGAATATCAATGCTTCGGTATTTGCTATCAATTAGATATTTGCTTGTATTACTGCTGCTATCTGTTTCATCCGAACTATTCTCGCAGGTTCCATTTCCGCATAAAGACGGAGAACGTGCAAGGTATGACGTGAAAATAGACATCAAGAAAGCCTACATTAGTGGCGTATGTATGATGGTAATGGATGAAGGTATAGTCAAAGCAAGCATTGTTAATGAATTCGGACTTTCTGCAGTGGATTTCACATATAATCCTACCAAGGACAAGGTGAAGATACTAAATGTGATGAGCAAGATGGACAAATGGTACATCAGAAGGGTGCTTAGAAAAGATTTCAGGTACATAATGCACCAGCTCTCACAGGGTATATACACTTACGAAAACAAGAAACAGCATATAACATATACATTCAACCCGTTAAAGGATGACATTAAAGAATAGTCTGTACACTATAGTTACAAAGAATGAGACTGACAAAGGTCCTTCTTTCCGTATCCGACTAAATAGTGAACATACAATATACAAAGCTCATTTCCCTGGTCAACCTATCACTCCAGGCGTCTGTATTACTCAGATAGCCAAGGAGCTTATTGAGGAGCTTCTGGATGAGCCACTGGAGATTAAGGCGATAAAGAACATCAAGTTCCTGTCAATAATATCTCCCGATGATGTTACAGAGATTGACTATAATATCACAAGCATCAAGGAAGAAGAACAGGTGATAAAATCTCAGATTACAGTAACGTCAGGGGATGTCGTTTATGCCAAGATATCGTTAGTATGTCAGAAACAGTAGATCAGGAAAGACTTATCGCTCAGCGCAAGAAACTTCATGAACGAGGTATATGCGTGGTAATTCCGACATTTAATAATGTTGGAACCATTGCTGATGTTGTACAACGTGCCAAGGTTCAGTGTGACGACATCATCGTTGTATGTGACGGAGCAAACGACGGCACACTTGAGGTCTTACAGGCGATGGATGGCATCACCCTTGTAGCCTACCCCAACAATGCGGGCAAAGGTGAAGCCCTTAAACGTGGCTTCAAGAAAGCACTTGAGATGGGCTTTGCATACGCAATAACGCTTGACTCTGATGGTCAGCATTTCCCAGAAGACATACATATCATGCTTGAGGCATCATGTAAATATCCTGGAGCATTGATAGTTGGTGAACGCAAGGACCTTGATCTTGTACAAAGAAGTGGAGGAAGCAAGTTCGCCAATAAATTCAGTAACTTCTGGTTCTGGGTACAGACGGGCAAAGCATTGAAAGATACACAGACAGGTTTCCGCCTCTACCCTATCAAGAAGTTATATGGGCTGTCTTTTCTCACATCAAGATACGAGGCAGAGCTTGAACTTCTCGTCTTTGCTTCATGGCATGGGGTGAAGATAGTCTCTGTTCCTGTTAATGTGTATTATCCTGCGCCAGAGGAGCGTGTATCACATTTCCGTCCAGCAAAGGATTTTACGCGTATATCCATACTTAACACGGTTCTATGTTTCCTTGCCATAGTATATGGATTGCCACTCCGCATCTATCGTGGAGTGATGATAATACTCAGAACGATATATTCGTTCCTCTTTTTCCTGATATTCTCCATGTTCATAATGACACCTATTACGGTGGTGTACTTGAAGATAGGCAAGATTACCGATAAGAAGCGTTACCATCTTCATTGCATCCTGAACTTCATGGCAAGGTTTGTGCTCAAGATACATGGAATACCTGGAGTGAAATTCTCAATAAGCAATCCTCATAACGAGGACTTTGAGAAACCTGCGGTAATCATTTGCAACCACCAGTCGCACTTGGATCTTATGACAATGCTCATACAGACACGCAAACTTGTAGTGCTGACCAACGACTGGGTATGGAACAGTCCGTACTATAGCTATGTGATTCATAAAGCCGAGTTCTATCCAGTCTCAGCAGGTGTGGACACGATAATGCCTAAACTTAAGAACCTCGTGGAACGTGGATACAGCATAGCTGTATATCCAGAAGGAACACGTTCCGTAGATTGCAGTATCGGCCGTTTCCATCAGGGTGCATTTCATATTGCCCATACGCTGGGCTTGGATATTGTCCCACTTGTCCTATATGGAGCAGGAAAGGCTTTACCAAAGAAGGATATGCACCTAACAAAGTGGCCTATCCGAATAGAGATAGACAAACGTATCACACCGAGTGAGCTCAACACATTCGGAGACACGTTGAAACAACAGGCGTCATATATGCGCCAATATTATAAGAAGAGATACTGGGAGATAGCAAATAAGATAGAACAAGATGTCTAAGGTTGTTATTATAGGAAGTGGATTGGGCGGTTTGTCCTGCGGTTACATCCTACAAAAGAATGGTTATGACGTGACCATACTTGAGCAAGGTGTACAGATAGGAGGTTGCCTGCAATGTTTCACACGCAAAGGTGCCAAGTTTGAAACCGGTATGCACTTTATCGGTTCATGTGCCGAAGGACAGACCATGAATGCAGTAATGCGATATCTTGGATTACTTGATGACATTAAGCTTAGTCAGCTTGACACAACAGCCTATGACAGGGTATGTCTGGCAGGTGCACAATTCTGCTTTGCCAATGGTAAGGAGGCGTTCATTGACAAAATGGCATCATACTTTCCGAAGGAAAAAGACAATCTAACAAGATATATGTCAATCATTGAGCAAGTAGCATCGGCATCCAAGCTCAAATCCCTTACCTCTGGTACTCGCGATGCTCATTTGGATACTGAGTATCAGATGCGCAGTATAAATTCCGTTCTTGACGAACTGTTTGATGACGAGCTTCTCAAATCCGTTCTTGTCGGTAACATACCTCTTTATTCGGCAGAACGTGACAAGACACCTTTTTCACAGCATGCGTTCATTATGGATTTCTACAATCAGAGTGCATACCGTATAATAGGAGGCAGCGATGCTATTGCCCAGTCACTTGCACGTTCCATAGAGGAAATGGGAGGCAAGGTGCTAACACGTAAGAAGGTTGTGAAGATAGAATGTGACGATACTCAGGCAAAGGGTGTTATTACTGCTGACGAGAACTTCTATGATGCAGACCATGTGATTAGCACCGTACATCCTAATAGGATGCTTGAGATGCTCGACACTAAACTGATACGCCCGGCTTTCAGGGCTCGGATTAAAAGCATTCCAAATTCTGCTGCCAGTTTTGGAGTGTATGTTAAGTTCAAGGATAAAGTTGTGCCATACATGAACTCCAACTATTATGGCTATACGGGAGAAACGCCATGGGGCTGTGAACATTACTCTTCTGCAGAATGGCCGAAGGGATTCCTCTATATGCACATGTGCCATGAGGACAAGGCACAGTGGGCAAGAAGCGGAGTCATCCTTTCATATATGAACATGGAAGATGTGGCACAGTGGAAAGGCACTAAGATAGGCCGAAGAGGAACAGATTATGAGGCGTTCAAGACAATGAAGGCAGAAGTGCTCATGCGTCAAGTGGAGAGACATTTTCCTGGATTCATGGATGCCGTAGATTGCTATTACACATCCACACCACTTACATATATAGACTATACGGGAACTGAGGACGGTTCTATGTATGGTGTGTCAAAAGATATAAATCTTGGTGTTGCAGGAAGGGTTCCATACAGAACCAAGATACCTAATCTGCTGTTGGCAGGACAGAATGTCAACTCTCACGGAATGATGGGTGTTATTGTCGGCACGATAGTCACCTGTTCTGAGCTGATACCAGCCGATGTTATTTACGAACAAATTAAAGAGGCAAACAAATAATGGGAAAAAGCGCAGTCATAATAGGAGGAGGACTTGGTGGACTTTTCACTGGTGCGATTCTTTCAAAGGAAGGGCTTGATGTCACGGTGGTAGAGAAGAATACTACTGTCGGCGGAGGCCTTCAGACATTTGTACGCTTTGGCGAATCTTTTGATACGGGCATGCACGTGATTGGTGGAATGCAGGAGGGTGGAAACATCCGAAAGATATGCAAGTACCTCGGTGTGCTTGATAAGATGCATATCAAGGATGTGGACGCCGACTGTATCGACAGGCTCTATTTTTCAGAAGATAAGAAGGTATATAAGATAGCCAAGGGACGCAAGAACTTCGTCGAGTCGCTTTCATCATATTTCCCAGACCAGAAGGATAATCTCACACGATATGTGGATGCCATGTTCCATATCACAGAGGAACTGGACCTGTTCTACTTGCGTCCAGTAAAGAATGATATATTCATGCACTCTGAAGACTTCCTTAAGTCGGCAGATGCTTTCATCGCACACTATATAACCGATGAGCGTCTCCAGCGCATCGTGGCATACATGAATCCTCTGTATTCGGGAAGGGGTGATATGACGCCAGCGTATGTTCATTCCATCATTTCAGTTCTCTACATCAATGGACCGAGCCGTTTTGCAGGAGGTAGTGGCCTCTTCGCGGAAGTCCTCAAGAACCTCATTATAGATAATGGTGGCAAGGTGTATGTGAATGAGGCAGTGGAGAAGATTGTGACAGAGGAAAAGATGATAAAGAGCATCGTCACCGCAAAGGGACGAGAACTCAAGGCAGACTACTATATCTCAGCAATACATCCCTGCTCTCTTGTTAAGATGCTTGACAATCCTAAAGTTTTCCCTAAATCATATAGAACAAGGCTTGAGGAAGTACCAAACTCATATTCCGCCTTTACGCTTAACATCAAGCTGAAGCCAAACACCTTCAAGTATTTCAATTATACGGCTTATTACATGACCAAGTATAATGAGATATGGAACTTCGGAAGGACGGATAACCAATGGCCATTGGGATTCCTATACATGACTCCGCCGGAAATAGAGCAAGGCGAATATAGTACTAAACTCATCGTCACAGCCCCTATGGCATGGGATTATGTAAAAAAATGGGAGAACACCACTGTCGGTCATCGTGGTGAGGAGTATGAAGCATGGAAAAAAGATTGTTGCGAGAAACTCCTACATATGCTGGAAGAAGTACATCCTGACATCCGTGCTTGTATAGATAAGATAAACACAGCCTCACCTCTTACAATCCGTGACTACTATGGAGTAAAGGAAGGTGGCATGTGTGGATTTTCCAAGGACTACAAGAACATCATTCTTTCACAGGTACCGGTGGTAACCAAGATACCAAACCTGTTACTTACAGGTCAGTGCAACAACCTTCATGGTTTCTGTGGCGTACCTCTTACTGCCATAGTCACAAGCGAGGCTATTCTTGGAATGAATTATGTAATAAATAAAATTAATGAATTGTAAACATATACTGATAATACTGGCAGTACTACTTCTGAGCACGTTGCCTGTTAATGCGCAGAACAAGATTCGTGTTTGGGATGGGACAGATGTGGATGCCTCTGGCGTCACATTGACAGAATATCTACCGAAAGGGAAAAACAGAAGGATTGCCGTCATAATATGCCCAGGAGGAAGTTATTGTTGGCGTGACATGAAGAGCGAGGGCAAGGATGTGGCCCAGTGGCTCAGTAAAAATGGAATAACAGCTTTCGTCATACGATATAGGGTGCAGGGCATCTTTCCGTTTATAACGCACAGCCGATTGATAATAAAGGGTAACCAACATCCAGACATGATATCCGACTTACAAAGGGCAATACAATATGTCCGTGATAATGCTCAGACATATAATATCGATACAGATAGAATAGGCGTTATAGGATTCTCCGCTGGTGGCCATCTGGCAATGAGTGCTGGTGAGATGTTCTCTACCAATTACCTCGGATTGTTGGGCATAGAGCCGACGTCTTCCCTCCGACCAGATTTCGTAGGATTGCTCTATCCTGTTGTTACGTTCACGGAGAAGTGTACACATGGACGTTCAAGACGAGCTCTATTAGGTGAACTTGGACAATACAACAGGACATTACGCGACTCACTGTCTCTCGAGAAGCATGTTGCAGACGACTGTCCTCCAGTCTTTCTCGTGAACTGCAAGGATGACCCAACAGTGGACTATCACAACTCAGAGTTACTCGATTCTGCTCTTACGGCACATGGAGTGAGGCACAAATATATACAATACCAGACTGGTGGACATGGTTTCGGCGCATCTTCAAGGAAGGGCACTGAGGAATGTCGCCAATGGAAGGATGAGTTCCTCAAATGGCTTGACGAATTGTTCACGGTTGTTCGGTAGAATCGCGGCAAAGAAAAAGCCAGAAAACGCTGATAAACAATCGGCTAAAGGCTGTATAAAACATAGCTATTAGTCGTGTAAGAACAGGCATCCAAATGCAGTCTCTCAGACTAGCGCTAGTTTGCGCGCAGACTAGCATTAGTTTGCATTACAGACTAACGCTAGTTTGTACTACAGACTAACGCTAGTCTGAGAGACCACAAAATATGCAAGCAAGTAAACGTAAATTTGATTGATTGCTTATGAATAAATTTGATGATATCCGCCCATATACAGACGAGGAAATACCTGATGCCATGCAGCGCATAGTTGCAAGCACATCTTTTCCTCTTGTGGCGTCATACGTTTTCCCTGAAAGGACACTGGATGATGTTCGCAAGGAACTGTTGACCTACAAGACGATCAGGGATTTCCAGATGGGAGTGATGTATTGGGCAAACAAACAGATTATGAAGAGGAGTATCTCGGATTTCACTTATGGAGGTCTGGGACAGCTCTCTACAGATACGAACTATCTTTATGTTTCAAATCATAGGGATATCATGCTTGACGCCTCGTTGATGCAGAATGTTCTTACGGACAATGGATTTGACACCTGCGAGATTACCTTTGGAGCGAACCTCATGCAGGGACAGATGGTCATAGACGTGGGAAAATCGAACAAGATGTTCAGGGTTGAGCGTCCCGGAGGAAGCGTCAAGGAGTTCTATAAGGCAAGCCTGCATCTGTCAGACTATATTCGCACAGCAATTACTGAAAAGAGGCAGTCTGTGTGGATTGCACAGCGTAATGGCAGGACCAAGGACGGCATAGACCGTACAGACCAAGGCATAATAAAGATGTTTGGTATGAGTCGTACCGACGACAAAGGAAAGTCATTGGCACAACTAAATATCGTACCAGTGGCTGTGTCGTATGAATGGGAATCATGCGATATACTGAAGACTATTGAATTATACGAGCGTCGTCAGGGACCATACATCAAGAAGCCAGGCGAGGACCTCAATAGTATTCTGACTGGTATTACCCAGCCAAAAGGACAGGTGCATATTGAGTTCTGCAAACCGATAACAGAAGACGAACTAAAGCAACTTGGAGAATGTACTTCATGCGAGTTCCATAAGAATGTTGCCGAATTGATTGACAGACGCATCTGCACGGCATACAGGCTTACACCTAATAACTACATAGCACATGATATGTTGTATGGCACAAGCGAATATGCCGATATGTATTCTCAGGAGCAGAAGGCAGAATTCATTGCATACATGAAGCAACTGGAAAAATATGAGATGGATTGTGATGTGGAGGCCTTGGTAAATATCTTCCTTGGCATTTACTCCAATCCAGTGGATAGTAAGAAACATTTAGTTAAATGATATTAAGAATATACGATTACTTCAGCAGGCATATTGCCGTACTATGGTCTTCACTGATTGTTGTGACCGTACTGCTCGCATGCCTTGTCTTCGGACTTTCCTATAAGGAGGACATCACCGACTTCCTTCCTATTGGAACGTCCGACAGGGAAGCTCTGTCCGTATATCAGGACATTGCGGGAGCTAATCGTATGTTCATTATGTTCCGCAATCCTCAAACGAATGATGGTAAGGAGGATGGTGCTGACAAGGTTATAGAGGCCATCGACTGTTTCTCCAATACTTTGGAACAAAGCGATTCGCTTGGTTGGTGCAACGATCTTACCACCACATTTGACATGGACAAGGTGTCGGAGGTCATTGATTTCGTGTACGGGAACATTCCTTATTTCCTTACAGACAAAGATTATAACCGCATGGACAGTCTGTTGGCATCACCTGAGTTTATCCATAACCAGTTGAATGCAGATAGGGAGATGCTCATGTTCCCATCAGGAGGTTTCGTGGCTGACAACATATCCAGAGACCCTCTTGGATTGTTCGCACCTGTAGCACAGAGTATTCATGGGGCAAACAGCCAGATGAAGTTTGAGATGTACGACGGCTATATCTTTACTCCGGACATGAGCCGGGCAATAGTGATGATGACATCACCGTTCGGAAACAGCGAGACAGAGCAGAATGGCAGACTTCTTCATCTTCTGGAGACTGCGCTCGACACCGTAGCTGTAAGTTTTCCAGACATCGAGGCGCATATTGTTGGTGGGCCTGAGATCGCCGTGGGTAATGCTTCGCAGATTAAGAGCGACAGTATTCTTGCTGTTACGCTTTCTGGCGTATTCATCATATTGTTTCTATTCTATTCGTTCCGCTCGTTGCGCAACATCTTACTCATACTCCTAAGCATAGGATGGGGATGGTTATTTGCGATAGGTGGTATATCTTTGTTCCATGACGAGGTGTCAATAATCGTTATTGGTATATCAAGTGTGATATTGGGTATAGCCGTGAACTATCCCTTGCACCTTATTGCCCATACCAACCACGAACCGAATATGCGAAAGGCTTTACGTGAGGTATTTGCTCCTCTTGTCGTAGGTAATATTACCACGGTTGGTGCATTCCTTGCACTTGTTCCATTACAGTCAACGGCATTGTGTGACTTGGGACTCTTTGCCTCTCTCCTACTTGTAGGTACAATAGCATTCGTACTCATCTATCTGCCTCATTTTACAGAAAAAGCTGTCATGCGTGAGCACCAAAGTAATGTGCTTGAAGCCTTGTCGCATATCAAACTTGAGGATAGCAGGTTGTTTGTTACTGCCGTAGTTATCATTACCATTATTCTTGGCTGGTTCAGTCTTGGGACAGAGTTCGACTCCAACATGGCAAACATAAACTACATGACAGCCGAACAGCGTGAAGAGATGTCCTATTTCCAGAATCTCCTTACGTCAGATACCACAGCCTCAACACAAACAGTGTATGTCGTTTCCTCAGGTGAGAACTTTGACGAGGCTCTCGCACTTAGCGGTTCAAAGCAGGACATCATTGACAGCCTTATGAATGTAGGGCTTGTCACCTCACATAGCGGCATCACGCATTTCGTTAGTTGCAAGGCAGAGCAAAAGGCACGCCTTGAACGTTGGCATAGGTTCGTCAACGAACATTCTGTGGATTTTGGTGAACTTCTCGCCCATGAGGCTGAGGCTAATGGATTCAGTGGGGACGCATTTGAGGATTTCCGTTTGTTGATAGAGAACACCAAGGACATGCAACCTCAGGAGTGTGAGTACTTTGCGCCTCTGACAGCACAGATATTTAGTAGCAACATCAGTGCGGACAAAGCAACAGGACGTTACTCCATCGTCGATGTAATAAATGTCAAGGCAGACTGTGTCGATAATGTTAAGTCTCATTTGGCAGGTTGCTTTGATGTGGAAAGCATGAACGGTGCGCTTGCAGACAATCTCTCCGACAATTTCAATTATATCGGTTGGGCTTGTTCCATCATCGTGTTCATCTTCCTCTGGTTCTCTTTCGGACGTATAGAACTTGCCATGCTCTCGTTCCTTCCTATGGCTGTGAGCTGGGTGTGGATTCTCGGAATAATGACCTTGTGTGGTATAAAGTTTAACATTGTGAATGTCATACTTGCCACTTTCATCTTTGGTCAAGGTGACGACTATACCATCTTTATGACTGAGGGCTGCCAGTATGAGTATGCACATCGCAGACCTATGCTTGCAACTTACAAGAGTAGCATACTTCAGTCTGCAGTGATAATGTTCCTTGGCATTGGTACACTCATTGTGGCTAAGCACCCTGCATTATCATCACTTGCAGAGATTACGATAATCGGAATGTTCTGCGTAGTACTGATGGCTTACCTCATACCGCCACTTCTGTTCAAGTGGCTTGTCATGAAAGACGGACAGTATCGTAAACATCCTTTGACTCTCATGTCAATGCTTGGCTTGAGACATAGGAAAGAGGATGGTAGCATGGATTATTATACAAGTCTTGTACGTGACCGTTACCTCTACAAGGGTCGTGAGATTACCACTGCTGTTAATCGCAGCCTTGGGAACCGTGACATGTACTCATGGATTCAGGCAGAGACACCGAGCAAAGTGGTTGTTATACGTAATGCAGGATATGGCGAGTTGGCACTTCTGTATGCCCTCTCCCATCCTGATGTCGAAGTCATGGCTATTGAAGCAGATGACGAGAAACTGGAAATAGGACGCATAAGTGCTATTAATTTAGTGGAAAACCTTACATTCCATACAAGTATTAGTGAGACATTCAACGCTACAATATTCGATTTGAAAAATAACAAACAAATATATGAGACAAAGAATAATTGATTTATTGTCAGACAACCTTCCTATGGTTGACTTAGATTCCGACTTTCTATTCAGCGAACTTGATTCCCTTGGAGTGACCACAATCCTCATGGTTCTCTCCGAGGAATACGGTATTCATCTCGATTCAAAGGATGCAACCCCTAAGAATCTAAAAAACATTGACAATATTGTGAAGTTAGTTGAGACTAAACTAGCGGAGAAATAATGCATATATGAAGACTATTGAGGATTATCTAAAACATAATGCGACCCACTATCCTGACAAGGTGGCGGTAATGTGTCATGAAACTGAGACATCGTACTCTGAGCTCTATGACCGAGTATGTAAAATGGCAGAGCTATTCAGAAGCCAAACAGGCTATCGTCCAGGTTCTTGCAGAATTATTGTCAATAGTCAGGACTTGGACTTCCTTGTTAGATATTTCGCTTTGCATCTTGCTGGATATGTTGTTGTTCCCATTGAAAAGGACAGTCCTGATTCTCGTATTGAGGAGATAGAGAAGACAATCTCTGGTGAGTCTTTCGATGAGTCGATAGCTGATATCCTCTTCACCACAGGCACTACCGGCAATTCAAAGGGTGTTATCATAAGCCACTCAGTCATCCTTGCCAATGCAGAGAACCTCGTTGATGCACAGGGTTTCACTCATGACGTGAAGTTTGTAATCAATGGTCCACTTAATCATATAGGTAGCCTGTCAAAGATATATCCAACCATGATGGTTGGAGGTACGCTTGTTATAATTGACGGAATGAAGAACATTAACGACTTCTTCGATGCTTTTGATTATTGTGGCTCATGTATTGGTACATTCCTCGTTCCTGCAAGTATAAGAATGCTCATTCAATTTTCCAAGGACCGCCTTGCGGAATATGCAGACAAGATTGACTTTATAGAGACAGGTGCAGCTCCTATGGCTGAATCCGACATGAAACTGCTGTGCGAGATACTTCCTCATTCAAGGTTGTTCAATACGTATGCCTCTACGGAAACAGGCATCATTGCCACACACAATTTCAACTCTTCCCTATGCATAGCTGGCTGCCTTGGCAAGGCTATGAAGAATTCCAGTTTCTTTATTACCGCAGAAGGAACCATAGCTTGTTCAGGAAAGACTATTATGTCAGGATACGTTGGTGATGCAGCAAAGACTGCGGAAATTCTGAAAGACGGCATTTTATATACAGCGGATTTCGCACGCATAGACGAAGAAGGCCGCCTTCATCTCATGGGACGAAAGGATGACGTCATAAATATCGGAGGCTTCAAGGTTGCACCTACAGAGGTAGAGAACATTGCGCTTTCACATCATTCCGTAAAGGACTGCATCTGTATTACAGGCCAACACCCAGTAATAGGTAC
>ODAI010178985.1_pt1 | contig 19954 bp, 19 predicted proteins | sample 1539321 | NCBI WGS metagenome assembly ODAI01 (sample SAMN02144231, study PRJEB22623) | gut metagenome | biome: sheep rumen | host: Ovis aries | place: New Zealand
ACTTAAATAAAATGCAAGCACAAAATGGCGTAAAACCGCGATATTTTCAGGGTCCGATGCTCCAGTCAGGGAGCAAAATAAGGTTTTGAGTAACTATTGTACGACTTTAAGGGTATAATCTAATTCACCGAAATGCATTTCGCCTAAATCCATTTCGGTGAAATGCTTTTGGGTTGATTGGAGGTTTGTATGCAATCTGCTATGGCCTTACTATATTACATCTTTAATATCCGTCATCCTACCAAAAAAGGGATCCTCAATTGTCAGTCCCAGAAATATTTCATCTGTAATTTTGACATTATAAATCAGCCTCAAAAATTCTTCGTCATACAATTTGTTAATCGTACGCTCATCTTCTTTGGTTACTTCTATATAATCCTTGAAATATTCAATAATGCCTTCCTGAATTTTCCCAAAGCATTCAATCTCATCTTTTTTTCTGGTTTCTTCGGCATATACCGGCTTACCACTTTCATCAAAGTCAATCGCCGATGGATCCGGAGATGTCAAAATTGTCTCAAGAATATAATAATTATCAAAGATTGCACTCCCATTCTTCTCTTCTTCGGAATAAAAAGAAGCAATATCCAAATTCTTTGACTTCATAAAGTCTGGTTCAAGCTGCAGAAAATAAAATCCCTTAATTCGATTCGGTAGTAGTTTTCCCACAAAATACTGTATGGTGCCTTTTGCGACAAAATCAAACAGTGCAACATTCCCCTGTGCCAGGTCAAGAGTCTTCATATACTCCTGGTATCCTTTTCTGCTTTCGGCTGACTTTTTTAGCAGAGAATCCTTATATTTCAGCATTCCCACCCCTTCAACAGTTTCCTCACTAATGTCAATACCAAATCTGGTTTTTATATTCTCCTTCAAAGAACCACTATATTTCATACTGTCTACATAATTGATATCGTCATTAGTTTGAATTCCTGCCCTTATTGCAGCACATCTCGATGTAAGAAAGTATGTTGTATTCATACTCGGATCCAGGATAGCAAACAGCTTTTTAATTAAAAATCCATCTCTGGCGCTAAACCATATATTTTTTATTTCTTCATACTTAATATTCTGATAGAGCCACAGTGTAAAATCTGTTATCAGAGGAGCACAGAGCAGATATCCAATATCAGACACATCATTTATCTGACATTTGCCTCCTTTAATATTCATTTTTTTAATCCTTTTCAAAAACAAGTCACGTTTTATCTTATCTGACCTATCACAAGGATTTATATGAACTGAATTTTTTATCACATCTTCTACTTTGTCAGTGTCATAGATATTCTTGCTCTGATTTAACAGATCAAGGTGTCTTATATCATATAACTCTACTCCAGAAGTCAGGCATTTATCACCAATCCTTTTTGCAATTGCCTTACATGAACCTGGTCTGGCGACTACAATTATCCGGCTGATACCCATTTCAATTGCCTCATCTATCGGCAGAATTCTTTTTCCAAACAAATCTCCATCTGTCTTAAATCCATCGAGCAATCCCACTATTTCGTATTGTTTTTCTAAATCCGGAATATTCCGTTCTGTTTCCGTTCCTAGTCCATATAAAGCTATTTTTTCTTTTTCATTCATTACGCTTCTACCATTTTCTTTAAATCAAATTTTCTATTACAGAATTCATCCTCAAGATAATTTTCGTCGAAAAAACTAGCTTTCATAATAGAAAAAGTACCATTTAACATATCTAGAATATCATCTACCAAATCTTGTGATGGTACTGGATAATGTCCATCCAATCTGTTTTTATAGGCGTCTAGGATGCCTTGATGAATCTCTTTTAATCGATTCATCTGCTCAACAGTTCGCTGTTCATCTTCAAACAAGGGAACGCCATCTTCGGTAAACCCATGCAATGTCGGATCATAAGAAGTCATAATATTTTCCATGAATATGTAATTCTTATAAAGCTTGCTCTGCCTTTCATATGCAAATTTAGGTTTAAAATATGACTCAATATCTAAATGCTCTTTATACTCATCAAAATTACGGATAAAGTAGTAGCCCTTCATCCTGCTATCACAGATATTTTCTAACCATAATTGACATGTTCCAGATGAAACAAAATCAAAATATCCTATTTTTTTATCCTTTATGTTCACCTGCCTTAAGTATCTGCGGTATTTTTCTCTATATTTTTCCGCTTTCCTTAAGATAGGTTCAATATAATCCTCTAGGTATTCCTCTTTGCTTTCATCATCCTTTTGAGGTTTTATTTCACCCGTCGTCAGTTTAAATCGTTTTCTTAGCATCTCCTCTGGAGAGCCATCAAATGCCATAGAAAAAACATATCTAACATCATCGCTTTTTTTCATGCCAGCTAAAGTACATGCATATCTGGATGAATATAAATAAGTAAATGCCGGCACTTCAGAATCATAATTCCTACGAAGTTCATACATTTTCTTTAAAATAAGGCCATCTCTTGCACCCAACAACATCAGATTTGTCCCGTCAGATTTTCTCTGCTCTTCCATCCACTCAAAAAAGGCAGCAAGTATCGGTTCTATAAAATGGTAACCCAATCGATAATTTCCGGATATTTCACATTTTCCATCGGTCTCAGCAAAAAGGAAGGGATTATTGAATACAGCAGAAAATAACCTTCCCAATTCTCTCCTGTCAGACAGATTTTCATCAAAAGAAAGCATATCCTTTGAACGTCCATCAATTATCATTTGATAAACAGAAGGTACTTGGAATGTCTCATCGATTTCAAAGCGCTTTGCGCTCATAATATCCGCATCAAAATTATCTCCAATATGCAGAATTGTCTGCTCAGGATAATTGTTTTTTATTATACTAAATAAACCACTTGCCTTCGTTACACGTTGTTCACACGATACATAAACAACATTAATGCTTTCGTATCCTGATTTTTGTAAAATATTCTTCAAAAAATCACTTGGCAGATACATATCCGATGTACAAATAACCCGCTTATTCTTACTAGCAACATACTCCACTATTTCAATCATCTTTTGACGTGCAATTAAGTGCTCACGCTCCGCCTCAAGTTCTTCTTGAATAAGCTGATTAATAAAAGTTCTATGCCAGCCTGTCTCCTTCTCAACCAAATCATAAATCTCATATATTGTTGGATTTGTGCTCTTGTATAGTTCTCTTTCGCACTTAATCCTAATATTCTTAAAATCACCCTTTTCTTTAAAACGTTCACGATTTCTTTCTTCTATGATTTCAAATATGTCTGTTGGAAGCAGAACCTTGCGAACTAACAGGGTATCAAATATATCAAAGCTGATGACATCATTTCGGTCTATTGCTTCTTTTAGAGCAGCTTCTGTACAAGCAACATAAAATTCCTTTAATTTATACACACCGTTGTCAGGTTCGAGTTTAAATCCGTTAATGTCGTAAACATTTATACCATACTCCTGACTTTTTGCCTCTATTCTTTTATAGATAATGGGAACATTAGCAGCTGTTGCAATTATAATAATTCGCTTTACCCCAAGTGCAATCACCTCATCAATAGATAAAATGGGCAGCCCCCATTCTCTTTCTCCGGTTCTTACACAATCCATAAGGCCAATAATAGAATAGTCTGTGCAGTTATCCAAAATCACCTTCGTGTTTTTTCCAAGACCATAAATTACTGTATCGCCTACTTTATCAAAATGTTCCCGAAATGAATTTTCTATAAAAACAGCCTCATCCATCATACTCTTATGTCCTCCAATATTTTGTCAGCTTTCACTTTTTAGTAATTTTTCAATTACTCCCTCCGAATAAATTTCGTATTGAATATGATGCTCTTCCAATAATCTTCAAATTCCAAGCATAAGTTGTATGAAATATGAGCCATACTTACATTTAGTTCATCACATAAGCCTACAAAACCTTTTATGTCTTCTACATTGTCATTAAAACCAGGCAAAAAATGTACTTTAAATATAGATTGCCTTTTTTATCAGTCGAATATTTGCGCAGGTTATCAACAACACGTTCAAAAGCATCTATGCCTTGGACCAAATAAAAAGTTTCTCTGGTACCAGCATCAATACTTACATTCAATATTCCGGTTCCATTCAACATTCGCTGCTTAATTTCATCATCGTATTCAAGTCCATTTGTCAAACATAATATAATTATATGTTCATTAACGAATATACCTTTTTATCCGTTTGTTTTTGAAGCCTTTCTACTATTTCCTCACTTCCATTTAATACTGATACTATTATCGCATCATAATCTGATACAGAGCTTATATCATTAGTATATACAACACCCACAAGATCTTTAGCATTACATTTCTGATCTATTACAGCTGCTACTGCAATTTCAGGGTTTACTCTATGAATCTTTTGAAGTTCGTCATAAAGTATTTTCCCAAAATGACCATAACCGTATATTGCAATTCTTTTTGCACTAATCCTACTGCATATATTTTCCAGCTCTGTAATATTTCTATACATTCTCAGATTTTTTCGAGTCACTTCAATTTCTATGCGCTTTTGTTCCGAAAAGCCATAACAAATGCGTGACAAATACTCCAAGCCTGTACTCTTTAGGTTTTCCGGTAATTTATATATTGCCTCAATCAAAATATCCAACGAGTACCTGTTTTCCATTAGCCAAATATCTCCTTTAAGGCATTCGTTATACTCCTCTCGAAAAATATCAGCCATGCTATGAATTATTCCAATTCTTCCAACAATATATCTCGAATAGTCCTTACTCAAACTATCCGGCTGAAGATTATGAGTAACTGTTATCCTATGATCAAATATAATTCTATTTTTCTCATTTCTTATAATTCTAAAAAAAAGCTCCCAATCTTCTAAAGCTAGTAATGATTCATCAAATTTTTCCTCAAAAAGACATCTTCTATCAATCAATACTGCATTGGTGTCAAATTGATTAGCAATACACATGATTTTAAGTAGTTCATTTCTTTTCTCAGAGATAGATTCGTCAATTTCCTTCGGAAAAATCCACTGTTCCTCTTTTTCTTCTTTCATTCTAACCCTTGAATAAGAAATAAACGGCTCCGATATACTACTTACAAGTTGCACTCTCCCTTTAAGATGTTCTTTGTCCCACTCATTATCGGAGTCAAGAAATGCAATATAATCCCCTTGTGCCGCTTCTATTCCTACATTCCTGGCATGTGATTGTCCATAGTTGCTGTCTAATCTTATATACCGTATTCTTGAATCAGGTATCTCCCCGACCATTTCTGCGGTGTTATCTATCGAGCCATCATCTATAATTATTAGCTCTATATCGCTATATGTCTGTGATAAAACAGATTTAATAGAGTCCATAATAACATTTGCCCTATTAAACGTTGGCATAATAATAGATACCATCAGCTTATTCCTCCATCAAGATAAAGAATACTTTCATGCCTAAGCTTTTCTAGTTTACTCTGTACTTTGAAATAATCAATTATATCCATTTCTTCTATGTCCTTTTTAAATGATACCCATCTCTTTTCCATCTCTAAACTTTCAAACAAGTTATCCATTCTTGATGTTGCTGCCATATCAGATGATTCATACGCACGTTTAAGCGAATAAAAAATCTTACCATATATAATAGAGAAACAACATCCATGAAAAGAATCGGTTATAATGCATTTTGCATTTTTTATATATGAAACGAAATCTTCTGGGCCAGCATCACATATTGCCTCAAACATTCCCTCTTCATTAAAGTTTTGATCAAACCAATCTTTCTTTATATACAGTACTTTTTCTATTCCGTATTTATGAGCTATAGCTTTTATAAGATGCTTATGGGGCTGTACACTCCCTAAGCAATAGCAAAAAATATATTTCTTATTATCACCGCTATTTATGCAAATAGAATCCCAATCATCTGTACCAAGTAACAGTGTAGGATCTAATACTGTTGATATTTCTCTTTTTGTATACTCTTCTAATATTTGAGCACTTTTTTTCTCACGTACCGATATACGATTGAAATCAGCAATGCCATCTGCAATTTGTTTATATATCTGGTTACTCTTTTTATTCCTTACATCAATCCCACCAGTCGCATAAGTGAGTCTTCTTTTTTCTTTTGCAAAACCAAGCAAGTTCACACTGTCAAACCAAAGAGGATTCCATAATTGATCGCTTCCTAATACTACTGCGTCAACATCCCTTATCTCATCCTTAAGCTCTTCTTCTGTATAACACATGTTGGACAACTTTATATTTCGTCCAATAAAATCCCAAAATTTTTTAACATCTGGCTTTTCTTGGTCTTCTACTTGTTTATTCTTATACTGCTTCTCATATTGAAACCTATTTCCCACAGCCTGAATATCGCAAATACTCTCCTCATCTGTAAGGCGCCTAAATTTTAAAACTTTTGCCTCTGCTCCCATCTTTTCAATCACTCGTTGTAAAGCATAACATTGCAAAACTTGACCATAATTAACAGGTCCCACTTCATAACACCATGTTAAAATAGCTATTTTCTTCATAGATTACTCCAAATTACATCTCTCACAGATAATATATCTACGCCTTTATAGTATCTTAATAGTTCTTTTTCTATATCATAGAAGTAATTCACTGGTGTAACAATCACTGCATCAACCGCCTTATCCTGTATCTCTACCTCATTAACGGTAATTATTTCAACACCATTTATCATAATTTGACTCGCATTTTTATCTATGCAATAGGCTACCGTTTCATATTCTGAATCATTCAAATCCTCATACAATTGCCTGCCTATGAGTCCCATTCCATATATTGCAATTGTCTCATAACCATTTTTTTTCAAAAAGCCTTTAATAGAATGACCTTTCCGTACCATTCTTATCCAATCATCATAAATTCTAAATCCGATATAATCCATATTCATAAAGACTCCCAGTGATTAGTCATCACATTTTCAAAGTTACTTATGGTAAACTCAACATATTCTTCAACAGATATGATTAGAGTATCTTTTAGTGACAATGAAATACTGTTCACAATATCCATGTAATGATTTGCAACAGCCACTATCACCATGTCTACTTTAGGGTAACTACTCTGTAACCCCAACACTCTAATTCCCTCATGGTCTATCTTGTCCGCATTTCTATCTATCATATAATCGATTTTTACTTTTGTGTTTTTCAACAATCGATACAAGTGCATCCCAATTTTCCCAGCACCATATATTGCCACCGAATTTATTCCATTTACTTCAAAATATTTATCTATTCTTTTATGTTCTCCATATATTAAGCAAAAACTATCTATAATCTGAAATGCAACTTCAAAATCTGTTTTCTTCTTATTTTTTGATCCCATCGAATCAAAAGCACTTATTAACCCTTTATCAAGAAATAGTTTATCAAATTCATCCCACTGTCTGTTTTGTTCATGGCAACTTAAAAATCTTGGATTATTATATAAAGCATACTCTTTCTCTATTTCCTTTAAATAAAACGATTCTTTGTCTATCATCTTCAAAAGTTCGCTTCCGGTCTTATTATTTGGAATAATAAGCGAAACCCCATACTGACAATAAGTCGCCATTCCCGGCAAACAGCCCCAATAATCTCCTACAACTATATCTCCGGGATGGTTACAGCCCTTATGCTTACAAAAATAACACATCTTCTCTTTATAATTGGCAAATGCATATCCATAAGCAGAACAATAAAAATCCTCTTGATGCATTTTACCATTTTTAAATTCTGCATAGATTCTTAGCGTTTCCCATCCATCGTTCTTATAACGTGTTGTGAAATAACTGATTTTGGAATGATATCTCATCTCTAATTCTTTTATATATTGTTCATGGACACTCGATTTTGTCACTCCATCGCAAATCAACTCAATAGTGTACAAATTACTAATACTTGTTTCTCTATATTCTAAAAAAGATTTCAATCCACTAATATCACACCCCAGACCTATAAAAAGAATCTTCTTCCCTTCAGTTAGTTTTTTTTGTATTTCCTCTTTTATTAAACTAGTGTCCTTCTTAAAATACTTGCTTCCTTTGAATTCGTTTATTTCTTCAATATTACTTACACATGAGTAAACTGCGCCATAATAGTCTTTAGTGTACTTAACCCCACACACATAGCCACCGTCTTTTATAAAACTCTCCATAATTGCAGTAACCGCTCCACCTGACGCACTTGACATTATTTTTGCTTTATTTTTCAGATAACCCGCATATACATTCATTGTTTTCATCTACTCTAATTAATACCTTGTCAAATAATCTAAAAATTCGTCTAACCCAACATTTCCTTCATTTTCAATAATATATTCATAGTCCTGGACCATATCAGACTTTACATCATACACATGCCATATTCTGTCTCCGGTTTGAAAAAAACCGTATTTCGTACATTTTTTACACTTAATACATCTAAAAATGAAACAGAAAATGCGTTTCCTCTGTATTCCTCTGGATACCTTTTAATACACTTATTTCTTTTCTAGTATGTAATTCAGAAAACTTTTTAAAGAAGAATCTTCTTCGTAAGCAAAATCCCTGGTCTTTATAATATCATCAAATGATAATTTCAAATCATAGATATCTCCATTCGTCATGTCCTTTGATAATAATCCAACTTTATTCAGGCACCATGGAGTAAACACCCAACCATTTTCATATTTTACAACACAATAAAAATTAGATCCCTTATCTTTATGAACACAACTGAACGGTAACACCATTATAGTATCGTCTTTTATCACATCCATTACTGTATTGGCATCAATAAAGATATTATACCCATCACATAATAATTTTCGATACTTTCTATCTTTCATCCCATATAAGAATCGGTTTCGTTCAGATTTACAGCCAATTATCTCCACACAATTAGTATCATATACAACATACAAATTATCGTTTAATTGACATACATCGGATATATTACCTCTTGTCAAGACTATCTTCTCAATTCTTCTTTCTACAAAATCATATTTATAACAATAAGTCATGTTTTTGTATAAAAGAATTACACCGCTATCATAATAATTCCATCGATAAATCGGACTACTCAAATCGCCAATTATCTTTTTGGAATTTACCTCTACAAAATCTAAGCTTCCATCTATAAGAGACATATATACAAATGCATTGTCAAGCGTCCATGGTACAAAAACAACATAATCTCCAACAATCCTAGCATCCATATATGGGGTCTTATTTCGAACCGAACCTATCACTGATTGCTGACATGATTCCAAATTATATGCTATAATACTCGCACTTACTAAAGATATACAATATAATACCCCATCCTTATATTGTATCGTCCATTCAGGATCATGTTCTATAAGCTTGGCAACAACACTAGAAGATTTCATATCTCCAGACATTCTATATATAGTACTGGTATTATTAACAATATAATATATATCATTATCAATATTGCATGCAGACCTTATATAATTCACATCATTACTGATCATCTTTTTTCCTCTTCCCCACTACCAATCCTATAACCCCAGCGCACATCAGTCCTACCACAACGATAATCCCTATAATCCAACTGTGATTACTTGATTCCTTCCTAGCATTCTGTCCCGTTGTCGCAGCACTGTTTTCATCGCCAGATAAAGTACCAGTCGTGATATCATCCTTCGAAGTCTGCTTCCCCTCCCCAGTCTCACCTTGCTTCACCACAGTGCTTGTACTCTACTTCGCAGCCGCAGTTGTCGTTACTTCTGCTGTGCTTGATGTCTCTACAGCTGTTGAAGTCTCTTCTACACCTGCCGTAGTTATCTCAGGCACTATAGGAGCTGTAGTCTGTGGTTGGGTAGTTGGCGCCTCGGTTTGAATCTGAGTTGTTGGCTGTTCTTGAACAGTTGTCCTTACGGGTGCAGTTGTCTCTACAGGCGGTTCGCCACCCATGATCTTAAGGTAACCATTGTAAATGCCTTTTGTGAAGGCGTAGGTCATCTGAAGCTTACCTGCGTCATCGTTTGCTTTGTTGATAAAGCAGTCGCCATCTACATACAACATACCAATTGGGTAGTAATCGCCTGCTTTGGCATCCTTAGGGATGATGAAGTCGATCGTAAATAGATTTGCGTTGTCAAGTAAGACATCTTTCTGCGAAGTGGCAGAGAATATGAGTTCTCCTTCTGTGACCATCTCTGAGCTCGTTGTGAAAGCTTCTACAGCCCTTCCAGGTTTCATCACCTGTCCATTATTAGTCTTGACCTTAAGCCTAGTATCGTAGAATACGTGAAACTTCATGGTACTAACAGCGGTCCTTACGCCACAAACACTCACGTAAACTCTCTGAGCCTTACCGTTAGCCTTCCCAGGTTCAAAGCCAATCTTATCGAAGTATATCATAAGTCCGCCATCATAATTCCTCGGATTTATAGTCGGGCAGTTCCACTCTGGCGGCTGTACCCAGCGCGAACCATCATAGGATACTTCCCTATTGTCCTGCTTATTGCACGGATTATAGTTCTGCGATGCCTTGATTATAGCTGATTGAAGCACTACCCCAACAGCCACACAGATTAGAAAGCAGGCAATCCATGCTGTGATCTTCTTTACGTATCTTGTGCCAGTTGCATTTGTACTCATCTACCCTTATCCTTCCTGACTACCTAAATGTGAGCCTTATGGACAATCGCATTCACTACCTAAATTTTATCATTTTTCAAGCTATAAATCAACAAAGAGATACGTGAAAAACCATATGACAGATTACTATTATCCTTGAATGCTCCCGAAAAAAAGTTTCTCATAAATCCAATTATTTCACATCTATGATGATAATGGGTGCTTTTTTTAGTGTGGCATAAGCATTTTGAAAAGCTTCTGAAGAGAAGTTGATAGTTCTACCTCATCTGCTCGTGTCCTCCTTAGAGATTTCAAAAAAACACGAAGCATATCCATATTCAAGGTTTTTCCAAAACGTCTCGGCCTCAAAAAAACGATACATACGCTTTACGATCAAGGAACTCCTTAATAAGCAATGTTTTGTCTAGATAATTCTTGAATGCACAAGCGATAATTCTGCACATTTCCTGCTCCGTGAATTCGTAGGCTTCTAGGAAGTATTTCACGATGATCCCGCCCATGATAAACTTCTGATGATCCTGTTCCTTTCTGGCTTTTGCCTTTTCCTCCCGCCTTACCTTTGCGAGATGGGCCTGAGCTCTCTTCACTTGCTCCAGTGCCCTCAGTTCCTGTGCTGATTTTTCTTTCTGTTCCATTTTGAAAATCTCCTTTCGTAGTGCGCCACAATCGGCAATTGGGGTAATAAAAAAGACGGTTACGATTACTCGTTGCCGTCTTTTAAAAAACTATTCACTTTAAAACAACCTCCTTTCGCTTATGATCAAATAGTGACTTATTGTCTGTGGACTTATTGTCTACATTTTATTATACTTAATCATGAGGTGATTAATCATGAGTTTAATACATATTTTTGCTAACAATGTAAGAAAATATCGTACTGAGAACGGACTCAGCCAGGAAGCTCTCGCTGATTTATCTGGACTTCACCGAACATATATTAGTGCAATAGAGCGTGAACGCAGAAATATTTCCATCGATAACATCGAAAGCATTGCTTATGCTTTAAATATCGAGCCATATCTTCTTTTTGTGCCAAGCAAAGAAGATTAGAACATAATTACATTGGAGGTACATATGGCGGTTATTAATCAACCCTTTCAAGGACAACTCGGCAACATACTGATCAATGAAATGAGAAACAACTATACTTCACTTACAATCTTCTCAGCATTTGCCAAAAACAGCGGTGTATTAAGATTGAAAAGTGCCTTTGAACAGCATAAAGCTAATGGCGGTACAATTACCGCTTTTATCGGCATTGATTTAGATGGCACTTCTTACGAAGCACTATTAAATTTGTACTCACTTTGTGATGAACTTTATGTTATCCATTCCGAAAGTTTTTCAACTACGTACCACAGCAAAATATATTTACTTGAAAAAAGTGATAAAGCATGGTGTGCTGTTGGTTCAAATAACTTAACAGGTGGTGGTCTTTGGACAAACTTCGAAAGTTGCAATATAGAAGAGTATTCTTTACCCCAAGAGCAAACAGCCTTGGATAGCATCCATGAAATAGTTCAAAAGTACATAGATATTAATTATGAATGCTCAACAAGAATAGCAAGCATAGATGACATCAACGAATTATTAGCAGCAAACTACATCACAAAAGAAGTCTCTCAACGTATCGAAAACATTTCACGTAGGACGACTCAAAGAGCAAGACAACGAAGAACCCCTCTGTTTGGCACAGAACACGTATCAATGCCAACGCTCATAACTGTTACAAGACCTCGTCATGCAGTAAGAGGTCGTGTTCCTACTCCTGAAGTAGATTTTGAAGTTGTCATACCCGACGATAATCACCAACCTCGACGTCCTGCATTTACAAACGAACAGTTTTGGTTTGAAATGAGAGAATCTACAGGCGGTTCCCGTAATATTTTGGATTTGTCAAAACTAGGCAAGATCATTTCCGGAACTGTAAACGGTACTGCTTACGAATACACACCCGATTCTACTAAAATGTATGGAGGAGTTAAATTCTTTGAGATAGATCCCGAGGATACCTCTCGTGAAAAAAACATTACTATCAACTATCTGGGAAAAGACTACTTTCCATCAACCATAAAATTTGCTCCAAATAACGGAAGTTGGCGTATCCAGTTAAAAGGTGAGCCAACAGACGGAACAGATGAATTATCCAAGTATGGAAATCACGGCGATTTTGTTCACAAAATCCTTGTATTTGAAAAAATCAACCCTGATTACTATGTGCTATCTCTGCTTGACGAAACCGAACTGCCTAGAGTAAAAGATTTAAGTCGAGTTTGGGCCCGCAACGGAAGTAACACCACCTCAAAAGCATATGGCATGTTATAAACCAAGCTGGCGGCTTATTAAAAATAAGTCGCCAGTTCTTTGCTATTGTAAAATGCCCCAAAAGTACTTGCCATCCTTTTTAATTCATCATCTTTTATGCCATACAAATGCCCAATTATATGATCTAGCTCAGCAATTATTGTTTTCCAATCTTCTTCAACTTCGTAAGTGTCAAAATTAGAAAATAAATCTGTCACTCGCTCGTCATCTACATAGAGCGCCTTTAATCTAGAAATAATATGTTTAGAAGCAGAGGCAGATATACCTTTAATTTCGATAATTTCATCGAATTGCTTCATACTTGGAACCGGAATTTGCTTCACAATAGTTTGAGTTAAATCCAACCCGACCATTTTAAGTCTCACGATGTAATCAAACACTATTGAATTAAAAAGTGCCAAAATATGTAACATTTTTCTTTCATCTTCAAGCTGAAGTAGCTGTATGGATTGACATGTTGGCATAAGTGGCAATACTGTAGCAAGCATTGTTCTCCTGTTTGTTGCAGAAGTAAGACTTCTCCACGCTATCACTATTTTTCTTTCGAAATTTTTTGATAGATTTTCCCAGGTATCCTTTTTAATAAAATACCTTGATTCTGGATATTCATCTCCACGAGGATTATTAATCGTATTGGCTGAAGCTTTGTTTTTGTATTTTTCCTCGGGCTTCATTCCTTTAAAAGTTGCATACTTACCAGTGTATAACTCTACAAACTTCCCTTCATAAATCGGAATATATCCGTCGTCTAATTCCTTTTCTATCATTTTTGAATGGTTTGTTAAATGTACCAACCGTCCGAACCTGCAATTGGGAAACACTTCTCCAAACGGTCTGTTTCTCTTAGACATTTTAACTAAAAATTGTAAGTCAGCAGTACTCTTTATATTTGGAATCATTCCAGTTTCCGGATTAATTATCGTTAAATCCTCGTAGGATAGCGTGATCATATCACAATTATTCATTTTATTATAATCATCCAGATCAAGAGCAATCTGCAGTCTTCCCCGTTTCCTATGAGACATATATATAACAGCGAACTCTTCTCGTGAGTCAATATTGAATATCTTATTTCTATTTGAAAAAAGATATAAATTATAAAGCTCGCCATTGCAGGTTAGCTCTTTGAAAAAGTCCTTGTACACAGGCATTTTTACCAATGACGACTTAATAATTAAGCTTACTATTCCGGTATTACCAATCATTTTACGACTCAGTTCCGTGAATAATGCATATGTATTTATTTCTCCACAACTTGACTGCCTAAATAATTCAGAAGTCTTGAATACATTTTTGCACTCCTCATAATCGCGAATCAAAGAGTAATAGAACTCTGAGTTATGCTTGCTAACACTGTTGATTAACCGATCTCTTTCTGTTTTGGTTCCAACATCACCATCCGGATAAAAATGATGCAGATATTTCTTTTCTTCAAATCTCACCTTCTCCCATGGTGGATTACCCAAAATAATGTCAACGTTTTTTACTGGATCTATCCCCATATTTTCGTTGTAGTATCTACCTGATAGGGCCTTTTTGAACTTCTCTACGCAGTTTCCTTTACTCGGCAAAAGGGGATTTCCTAAATAGATTTTTACGTTAATATTATTATTGTTATGTGGTGAAACAAGCTTTACTCTTGAAATCAATACCGCAATTGGATCTACATCATATCCATAAATATCAGCTTCGACTCCCCAAGTTTCACACAAATCACATGCTGCCAATAAAAATATTGAGCTGCCACATGAATAGTCAGCGACAACTATTTTCTTTGTATTGCCATCATTGCTTGATTTATAATCATAAAATGCTTTGCTTGCAATTATCTCAGCAAATTCTTTTTGTGTGTAATATGATCCCAAAACATCTCGATTATTTTTTCCACTTTCAAATACAATAGTCCCATCTTTGAGAGTGAAATCAACGCTCAAAAACTCCTGATATGTTTTTTCAATATCAATCGATTGCTCTACCTGCATTATACTAATCACATCTAATGCAAATCTTTCAGATTCGCTTATTTGGCTTATTTCTTCAAGTATGCTTGGGATTTCAAGTTGTCGCAGAGTTGCTATTTTTATCACATCTCCAATGCTATCAACTTGTAAATCTTTATATGTGGCCATGCACAAAAATGCAAGATATGAATATGCCCCAAACATTTCACGAACAGATTCCCAATTATTGATGTCCGCATTTCTTGTAACATATTCAGCCACTTTATTTCGTAGCAAATCTATCATACAAAATTATTTCTCCTTTATTGTAAAACAAAATGGGGCTTCCTTTAAATGATTCAGCATGGATATCATTAAAATACTTCTTTACCCAATTTTCAAACTCATATGCGCCAAAGTAAGAAATGAACTCATTCGTAATTTGGCGCACGTTCTTCCTTTCTGTTCTTACTCCAGTTTTCGTATTATAACCCATGCCAAATAAGACATAGTTATGAAACAAAAGGTTTCTATACTTATGTATGACTCTATTCATTTTTTCTGGAGTTTCTTGAATCCTCCTCACTATCACTTCTGGATTAACCTCTAAATCTTTGGCTATATATTCTAAAAATCCGTCGCTTCCAAGCGCGCTTTTAGAATTCTTTGTCCTCTTCAAGCAACAGTTGCTATCTAGTAATTTATCCAAGTATTTATCGAGTTTTGACAAGTCAATATCATCTGCTCCTGAAATATCATAGGCACACTTTCCAACGCTATCATCTAATGTACTAACATCCTCTTCGGTGAATCCAAAATTATCCATAATACAACTATCTATTTTGCTTTCAACTTCTAGTTTTATCAATTCATTAGTTAAATCTTCGTTAAAAAGCATCCAAGCTGCTTTATCCACATCATGAGGCATTCTATATAGATATGCATCAGAGTACTCTATGTTACATGCTCGTGTTGATAGCATTTTTTCTTTAAGTTCAACACAGAGTCTTGCGTTTTTTTCTAAAACTACAGAAGAACATATTTCGTCTGTTACCGGAAGCTTCCCGATATAACCAGCCGCTATAGTTAATTTTGGAGACATCAGGCGAATACAATATGATGCAACCCTAGAATTTAATAAGGCCAAATGCGCATACTCATTTCCTTTCTTTATCCTAATCCCTGGGCCTGAAGCAATGAAAACCTGATTATCATGCAAAAGCCTTACATTTAATCCTGCCGTTCCCGTATCACTAAAAACCATCTGAGTCTCAGGAAAATACTTGACGTTTCTTAAAGCGGATCCCTTTTGTGCCTTTATATATTCTCCGTCCTTTCCCCACTTCACCACAGAATCATTTAATCCTTGCCACCTAGAATAACCGCCTCCGTTACTTACACTTATCCAGTCGGAATCGCCAAAATGTTCCCAAAAATAGCCAACTAATTCCTTTGCATTTCCCGTAGAAGTTCCTTGCATTGGTACGGCTATTTCTTTATATTCCTCAGTTTTTTTCTGTAATCCTTTCAAAATATCGTTCTCAGAAAAATCAAAACTATTTACACTGCTAAACTCAGTAATGGATTTCTCAATGTATGAACTATCTCTTTTAACACAATCTACTTTTTCTCCGTATAGATTATCAGTTGCATTTAGTATTTTGACTTTATAGTTAGCGTCAACCTTTTTTTTACGGAATACAATTAAAGCTACATTAGACTTCTCACCGCTTAAATCTTGAAATGCCCCAGAGCCTAGATTTGCGATTCTGTCTATGTAATAATTTTTTAATACCCATTCTCGAAACAAGCCAAAACTTTTTAAATACATCCATGCACATTGAGAGACTATTCCACACACTCCTTTATCAGAAAGCATATGCCTTATAGCCTCAATAAATGCCACACAAGTATCACAATTTGAAGAAGGGTATTCCTTTTTTAGGAACGCTTTTTCTTCCGAATCCATTCCCTTAATTGTCGCAAACGGAGGATTGGTTACAACTACATCAGCTTCACTGAATAGTTCATTTGCAAATATGACCTTTTCCCCAGTAGCACAAACTAATTTGTTATTGTCTTTTGATAAAGATCCTTGGATCTTATCATCGACAGTGGAAAAATAAATATTCGGTTCTATTCCTTTCCATATTGAAAAATCAAATGGTATTCCATTTTTGCTCAATATAGATAAAGCCCTCAACTTAATATTCACCGTTGCAATTCTGGCAATATTTTTGTCTATATCGTATCCATATAGCTTTACGCAACACTTTTTCAAATAATCAACCGTTAAATCACCTTGATTTTGGCATAAGAGTTCAAGGCACTCCACCAAGAAATTACCCCCTCCCACGCATGGATCTAGAATCTTCTTGGCAGTATCAAAAGAATTTATATTTTTTATCAAATACTCAATCATATACTTTTCAGTAAAAAATTGAGTTTTGCTAAAAGCATTATCGTTAATAAATCTGTTCGAATACTGATATGCCCACGACAAAATACTGTCAAGTTCAGAATCTTGCTTGTTTGCAGAAACAAAACTTCTGACCTCCACAATATCCTCAGGATCATACTCGACCAGTCTGTCTGTCCCAGAAATATCGTTATAAATTGTCTTTCTTTCTTCAACATCTAATGAGTGCCCGATATATAGTGAACACAACTCTGCTGCAATAATAGAAAGGACATATTCTTTCTGACTGTCGATTCTTATACCTTTTTTTTCCGTAGATTCATACAGCGTTCTTAATAATCTCTTCAACTCACGTCTAACACCGGACTCTTTTTTGATGGGTTCAACTATCGGACTCTTGGTTCTAGCATCAGTGGGTCTTTCTGCGTTCTCTGGTATAACCCACATATTTCCGATCATTTTAGCTCCAGAAATGCGACCTTCCTTGCATAATATCTGTATTCTGCGTTTGCTAATATTCCAAATATCCGAATATTCCTGTATTGGTAAATATTCCATCATTACACCTCCAACAACACAGTCTATTATAATCCCATTTGCGAATATTATCAATCATTTTCTCATCATTTTTTCTTGCTTATGCTTTTCATTTGTTCAGAAATCATCTTTTTTCTTTCGTCGGATATCCTTCTCGACTTACGGTAAGTAACGGCTGTTTTAGGCATTACATAGGTCTTATCGATATCTGTTTCACCTACACACTTGAAGGTGTCGTGGTACTCGGTAACTAACGAGTCAAGTTGTCTTATAATGGCAGGATCACGGGTATATAACTCTGTTGTCTTGTCGGCTACATTAAAGTTGATTATGGGCTCCTGCTCATAACGAGTCAGTTTTATTGCCATTGTTTGGCTCCTTTCTCGCGCACGCGCGCGTATTACCGTCTCTCTTAGGGGAACACACGAAGGTGTTCCCCTAAGAGAGACGGGATGAAACAAAGAGAATAGGATAAGATAGGATGCGATGGTGTAAATAATACTATATAAATGTACAAAAAGTGGAAAATAAAAATGTACAATTCCACTTGTGATTGATATGCTTTTCATGGGAGAATATTCACCATGAACAAGGCACTAATCACGCAGCTTCGAATACTAAAGTTGAGCAATATAAAGCCTAACTTTTCAGAACTAGCTCGTCAGTATGACCTAAATCGTAGGACTGTCAAAAGGTATTATGACGGATACGAAGGCAAGCCTAAGCATCATAATAAGTCCAGCAAACTTGACGAACATTACGATATCATTAAAACCAAGCTTTCTCTTAGAGGTTCTAATATAAGAGCTGTTTATGAATATCTAATAGATGAAGTTGAAATTTATAACTCCTAGAACTACCAAGTACATTTTTGCCAAAAAAGAAGCTGTAAAAAACAGTTTTTACAGCCCCATACACATATTAAGAAATAATATAGCTACTTCATTCACTATGCTTCATTATCCATTCAATCGAATCCTTAGTATTCAACATAACAGGATTTTCTTTTGTACCAACATTCAATTCAATTTTAGTCGCTTTTTCTAGGTTTAATGGATTAATAAAGTGAGAATCCAAGCAATTCATGTTCTCAATATAAGCATTTTCAAAATCAACCTCATTAAAAACACAATTTTCAAATATCGTATTCCAAATACCAACGCTAGCAAAAGTGACCTCTAATAATTCGCAATTTTTTAATACGCAATCAAATATTTCTGCATTAATAAAATTACAATTCTCAAAAACCATATCTATAAAGGCTGTATCATTTATCTCGCTCTTAGCAAATTGTGCACTCAGTAATCGCACGTTACTAAAATTACATGAATAAAACTCCGTGTGATAGAAATCAATCTCAGCATATTCAATACAATTGAATGTGCAATCTGTAATCACAGAATCTACAAGCATCGATACTTGTTCATTTGTAAGCTGGTTAGAACAAATATTCTCAAGAACAAGTTGTTCACCATCTTCGCCCTCAGATTCCAACCATTTTTTATGTTCATAGAATAGTTTTTTTAAATCCATAGATACTACTTATCTCCTTTTTATTTATAATAAATCCCCTCCTTACCACTTTCCCGGTAAGAAGGGGCCTATGTATATATGCTACATCGCTGTATATCCGCCATCAACTGCAAGCATTACACCATTCACATATGACGACGCTGGTGATGCGAGGAAGATTACTGCTGAATCCAGCTCGCCCTCATGGCCATAGCGCTCGAGAGGTATCATGGTCTTTGCGTTGGCCTGAAAGAAGTCGCTGTCAAGAGTCTCTTTTGTAAGCGGTGTGTAGAAGTACCCAGGGCAGATTGCATTCACTGTTATGCCCTTACTTCCCCACTCGGCCGCAAGCGCTCTTGTTAAGTTAACTACGCCGCCCTTCGCTGCATGATATGGTGCCGAACCGCAGATCTTGTTGCCCACAAGGCCATACATCGAAGCTATGTTGACTACACGTCCGTAGCCTTGCGGGATCATAGCTTTCTTAGCCACCGCACGAGCCACCTTAAATGTTCCGAAGAGGTCGATATTCATCTCATGTTCGAACTGTTCGTCTGTTATATCCTCTGCAGGCGCAACCGCACCTGTTCCGGCATTGTTGACAACTATGTCTATTCTTCCAAACTTTGAAAGCACATCATCCACGGCTTGGTTAACCGCATCT
>ODAI013283849.1_pt1 | contig 19947 bp, 10 predicted proteins | sample 1539321 | NCBI WGS metagenome assembly ODAI01 (sample SAMN02144231, study PRJEB22623) | gut metagenome | biome: sheep rumen | host: Ovis aries | place: New Zealand
TACGGGCCTTGTCCTGTATGCGGTATGCCTTGATAAGCGACGGCAGGGCATCGGGCACGCCACCGAGCACGGTCTTGTTACCGTCCTTCTCCTTCTGCTTGATTTTCTCCCAGTTGAGTGACACGTCGGCAGCGCTCCTTACCGCTACGAGGCCGTCTGTGTCTCCAGCATCGGCATGCTGAAGTGCCGTTTGGTCGCCATATACATGCGGATGGCGGAATATCAGCTTGTCACCCAACCTGTTGCAGACGTCCGCTATGTCGAAGTCGCCCTTCTCGCTGCCTATCCTGGCATAGAAGACGACATGCAGCAGCACGTCTCCCAGTTCCTTGCATATCTCACGGCTGTCGTCCCTTATCAGCGCATCGCACAGCTCGAAACATTCCTCGATGGTGTTAGGGCGCAGCGACTCGTTGGTCTGCTTTGCATCCCAGGGGCACTTTTCGCGGAGGTCGTCCATCACATCCAACAGACGGCCAAAAGCCTTCAGCTTTTCTTCTCTTGTACTCATATCATTACAAAGTTAGGAAATAATAATCTAATATGGCCTACTAAACAGGCCGTTTTGAGATAATTCTGCAGTTTTTTTTGTAATTTTGCGCCCAAATGGTGTGGTAGGTCACACTATAAGGACATAAAACAAACAAATTATATATACTCCCATGGAATTGGCAACAAAGTACAACCCTTCTGAAGTAGAGGATAAATGGTATCAGTACTGGCTGGACAACAAGTTCTTTGCCAGCAAGCCTGACAGCCGCGAACCATATACGATAGTCATCCCGCCGCCAAACGTGACCGGTGTGCTGCACATGGGGCACATGCTGAACAACACCATCCAGGACATCCTGGTGCGCAAGGCACGCCTGGACGGCAAGAATGCGTGCTGGGTACCCGGTACAGACCATGCCTCGATAGCTACCGAGGCCAAGGTCGTAAACCGTCTGGCTGCACAGGGAATCAGGAAACAGGATCTCACTCGCGAGGAGTTCCTGAAGCATGCATGGGACTGGACGCACGAGCATGGCGGCATCATCCTGAAGCAGCTGCGCCGTCTCGGAGCCAGGTGCCTCTTGGACTGAACGAGCTTTACGATGGACGAGATACGCAGCAAGAGCGTACTGAAAGTATTCTGCGACCTTTACGACAAGGGGCTGATATATCGCGGACTGCGCATGGTAAACTGGGATCCCAAGGCACAGACGGCCCTCTCCAACATAGAGGTTATATACCGGGAGGAAAAAAGCAAGCTGTACCACCTGAAATACTATGTGGCAGATGCCGACGTAAACCCCGTGGTGCCAACCGGTGCTGAGGGTGAGGTGCTGCACAGGGACGAGAAGGGTTACTTTGCCGTCGTCGCCACGACGCGCCCGGAGACTATTATGGGCGATACGGCGATGTGCATCAACCCCAAGGACCCGAAGAACCAATGGCTGAAGGGGCACAAGGTGACCGTACCCCTGGTAGGCCGCGTGATTCCCGTCATCGAGGACAGATATGTGGACATCGAGTTCGGCACCGGCTGTCTGAAAGTGACTCCTGCACACGACGTCAACGACTATAACCTGGGCAAGACGCACAACCTGGAGACCATAGACATCTTCAATCCCGACGGCACGATAAGCGAGGCTGCCGGTATGTACATCGGCATGGACCGCAACGACGTACGCAGGCAGATTGCCGCCGACCTGCAGGATGCCGGACTCATGGATCACATAGAGGACTATGAGAACAAGGTAGGATACAGCGAGCGCAACCCCGACGTCGCAGTAGAGCCGCGCCTGTGCATGCAGTGGTACCTGAGCATGCAGCACTTTGCAGACATAGCTCTGCCGCCAGTACTGGAGGGTAAGATAAAGTTCCATCCGCAGAAGTATGTCACCACATACCGCAACTGGCTGGAGAACATCGATGACTGGTGCATAAGCCGCCAGCTATGGTGGGGGCACAGGATTCCTGCGTACTATGTGGACGGTGTGAAGACAGACGGCGATGAGCAGTTTGTCGTAGCCATGGATGCCGAGGAGGCCCTTGCAAAGGCAAAGGCCAAGTTCGGCGATCACATCACCGCCGCAGACCTTCGCCACGACGAGGATGCACTGGACACATGGTTCTCGTCATGGCTGTGGCCTATATCGCTGTTTGACGGAATCAACAATCCGGACAACGATGAGATAGGCTACTACTACCCCACTGCCGACCTGGTGACAGGTCCGGATATCATTTTCTTCTGGGTGGCACGCATGATCATGGCCGGTGAGGAATACATGGGTGACGTTCCTTTCCGCAACGTATACTTTACAGGTATCGTACGCGACAACCTGGGCCGCAAGATGAGCAAGCAGCTGGGCAATAGCCCCGACCCTATCGGACTGATAGAGAAATACGGAGCTGACGGCGTGCGCATGGGTATGTTGCTTGCCGCACCGGCAGGCAACGACATCCTGTTCGACGAGTCCTTGTGCGCACAGGGGCGCAACTTCTGCAACAAGATGTGGAACGCATTCCGTCTGGTCAAGGGATGGGAAACCGTCGACATACAACAGCCGTCCGTCAACAGTCATGCGGTAGCATGGATGCAGGCACAGATCCGCACTGCCGCCGCAGAGATTGACGACCTGTATGGGAAATACCGTCTGAACGAGGCCCTGATGGCCGTATTCAAACTGTTCACTGACGAGTTCAGCGGCTGGTATCTGGAGATGATAAAACCTGAATACGACCGCGAGAAGAACTGCCCCAGGCCTTTGGACAAGGCGACGATGGATGCAACGCTCGATATCTTTGAACAGCTGATGAAACTCATCCACCCGTTCATGCCGTTCATCACAGAGGAACTGTACCAGCATATAGCAGAGCGCAAGGACGGCGACAGCATCATGGTCAGCACACTCAGGCTGGATACCCCGACGGAACAGGACGCACGCCTCATAGCCATCTACGAGCAGGGCAAGCAGGTAATATCAGGTGTCCGCGCCGTACGCCAGCAGAAGAACATCTCGCCACGCGAACCGCTGATACTGGAGGCACCGCAGGCGGCAGACAGCGTTGCCGTGCTCCTGAGCGACACCATCGTCAAGATGGCAGGCCTGAGCGAAATAAGACAGGTAGGGAAGAAGAGCGAGGGGACACAGTCGTTCCTGGTTGGTACTGACGAGTACGCCGTTCCTATAGGCTCGCTGATAGACGCAGAGGCAGAGATCAGGAAGGCCGAGACGGAAATACAGCGGTTGCAGGGCTTCAAGACAGGCATAGAGAAGAAGCTGGGCAACGAGCGCTTCGTACAGAATGCTCCAGCCCAGGTAGTCGAGCTTGAACGCAAGAAGCTGGCGGACGCAGAGAGCAAGATTGCCGCACTGCAGGAAACCATCAGGTCGCTGAAGGCGTAGGAAGATACCGAGAATATATTAACATCAAAAAAAACGAATATGAAATCATTTTTCAAGCAAGTACTTGCAACCGTCGTTGGTCTGGTATTGGTATGCATCGCATTCTCCATCCTCTCCATCGTCACTATTGCCGGAATGGTAGCTACGAGCGGAGCTTCCAAGAGCATTGAAGACAAGTCTGTCCTGCGCATCAACCTGCAGGGCACCATCGAGGAGCGCGCCGGCGAGACAGATCCCCTGGCAATGCTGAGCGGGGACGAAATCACGTCTATCGGTCTCGACGAGGCGATGGATGCAATCAGCAAGGCCGCCAAGAACGACAAGATAAAGGGCATCTACCTGGAAGGCGGCGCCATTGCCGCTACACCGGCCATGATGGAGGAACTGCGTCACGCCCTGCTCGAGTTCAAGAAGAGCGGTAAGTGGATCATGGCCTATGGCGACGTCTACACCAAGGGTGCATACTACCTGTGCTCTACGGCCGACACCGTAATGCTGAACCCCATCGGCATGCTGGACTGGAGCGGTATGGCCAGCCAGCCCATCTTCTTCAAGGAGACACTGGAGAAAGTAGGCGTACGCATGCAGGTCTTCAAGGTAGGCACGTTCAAGAGCGCGGTGGAGCCATTCACACAGACACAGATGAGCGAGCCCAACCGCCTGCAGGTCACCAGCTACCTTGGCAGCATATGGAACACCATGCTGCAGGACGTAGCCGCATCGCGCAAGTTCAAGGTCGACCGCCTCAACAGCATGGCAGACACCATGACAGTGTTCACCGACCCGGCAGACGCACTGAAGGCAGGCATGGTAGACAAGCTGTGCTACATAAGCGACGTACGCAAGGTTCTACAGAGAAAGCTGAAGCTGGACGAGGACGAGGACATCAAGTTCGTAAGCATACAGGACGTAGCCAACAGCGAGACCCTGGCAGAGAAGGAGGATGACGAGATAGCTGTCTACTATGCATACGGCGACATCGTCGATGACGCTGAATCCGGCATACGGCAGGAGCACCAGATTGTAGGCAAGAACGTGACCACGGACCTGAAGGAACTGCGCGAGGACGACGACGTAAAGGCTGTCGTACTGCGTGTCAACTCGGGCGGTGGCAGCGCATACGCCAGCGAACAGATATGGCACGAGATTACCCTCCTGTCCGAGAAGAAACCCGTAGTCGTCTCCATGGGCGGCATGGCAGCCAGCGGAGGATACTACATAAGTTGCGGCGCCAACAAGATATTTGCCGAGAAATCCACGCTGACAGGCAGTATCGGCATCTTTGGCATGATACCCGATGCAAGCGAGCTGCTCACCGACAAGCTGGGCCTGCACTTCGACTGCGTAAAGACCAACAAATTCAGTGACTTCGGCGCGACTGGCCGTCCGTTCAACGAGGAGGAGGGCGCGCTGCTGCAGGCACACGTAGAGAAAGGCTACCGTCTGTTCCTCTCACGCGTCGCCCTGGGCCGCAAGATGAAGACCGCCCAGGTAGACAGCATAGGACAGGGCCGCGTATGGACAGGCGAGCAGGCACTGAAGATCGGTCTCGTGGACGAGATAGGTGACCTGAGCGATGCCATCAAGGCCGCTGCCAAGCTGGCCAAGACGAAGAAATACAGCGTTGGCCGCTACCCTGCCCCGGAGAACTGGCTGCAGACCATGCTCAAAGACCAGAAGTCGTCCTACCTGGAAAGCAGGCTCAAAGACATGCTGGGCATCAACTACGACGCCCTGCGCATACTGCGCAAGTTGCAAGGACAGTCTGCAATACAGGCAAGAATACCATTCGACCCCAACATCAGGTAGTCCTGCACACGAAAACGACTCAAAGCATCATATTAAGACATCCGTATGACCAGATACCAGCTATACAAGCTGCTCAGGCACAACGACGACCTGCGCGAAAGCCGTCACCCGATGTTCCAGAAGAATCTGTTCATGAAGATCCTGATCGGATTCATGTTCGTATACTATGCCGCCATTCTCCTGCTGCTGGGCATAACCCTGCCCATGGGATTCAGCGGCATGTACAACGGCGTTGCCGCATTCCACGTGCTGGACGGCTTTGTACTGACAGTCATAGTCTGCGACTTCTGGTGCAGGTTCGTACTGCAGGAGACTCCGGCACACCAGGTCAAGCCCTACAGGCTGCTACCCGTCAGGCGCAGCTTCCTGCTGAACGTCTATCTGGTACGGGCGGCACTCAGCTGGGGCAACCTCTTCTGGGGATTCATGCTCGTCCCGTTCGGTCTGATGACCATTCCCAACCTGCTGGGGTGGTCGGGACTGGCAGGATGGTGGCTGGGATGGTGGCTGCTGATTGTCGCCAACAGCTACATGTATATGCTCACACGCGCCATGTGCATGAAGAACGTCGCATGGGCGCTGGTCCCACTGACCATACACATACTGCTCCTCTCATTCCTGATCCTGGAACCCTCCACATGGTCCTTCTGGGAGCCCATGACACACTGGCAGCGCGACATAGACATGGCCAGCACGCTCCTGATGTACGACTTCGCACGATGGAAGGCATGGCCATACCTGACGCTGACCTGCATAATAGCACTGTCGTACCTGCTCAACTACCACATACAGGGACGCATGCTGTACCACGAAGTCGGAAAGCAGGAAAACGTAAATGTCAGCAGCACCACATCCATCAACTGGCTCAACCGCTACGGCGCACTGGGCGAGTATCTGAAGATGGAGATCAAGCTGAGACTGCGCAACCGTCAGGTCAGGATGCAGTTCTTCGTCGGGCTGGGACTCATGACGATGCTGAGCCTGCTCCTGGACTTTAGCGACATATACGACAACGCGTTCATGACATCCTTCATCTGCCTCTACGACTATATCGTACTGGGAATGATGACACTGATAACCATACTGTGCTACGAGGGGAACTACATGGACGGACTGATGTCGCGTCGCGAAAGCATATACGAACTGCTGCGTGCCAAGTACTACTTCAACGTATTGCTGTTGCTCGTACCCATCATCCTGCTCATCCCGTCCATAGTGATAGGCAAGATAGGCATCTGGATGAACCTGGGCTACCTGCTGTTCACGGCCGGAGTCCTGTACCCCATGATCTTCCAGCTGGCAGTATACAACAGCAACACGCTGCCCCTGAACCAGAAGCTGACAGGCAAGCAGGCAAACACCATGCAGAACATCGTCAGCATGCTGGTGCTGCTCCTGCCCATAGGATTCGAGAAGCTGATGATACTGCTCGCCGGCGACCCTTGGGGCTATGTCGTACTGATGGTGACTGGCATTGCAGGTCTGCTCACGCACAAGTGGTGGCTGCGCAACATATACCGTCGCTTCATAGCACGACGCTATCGCAACATGGAAGGCTTCCGCCTGACAAAGAATTCCTGATATTTGAAAAAAGAAACGGCAATGATACAGATTAACAATATCCGCAAGACGTTCGGCCCGAAGACGGCAGTCGACATAGACGACTTCACCATACTACAGGGACAGATGCTGGGCCTGGTAGGCAACAACGGTGCAGGGAAGAGCACGCTGTTCCGCCTGCTGCTGGACCTGATAGAGCCTGACAAGGACCAGAAGGACAAGCCGCGCATCGTAAACTGCGGGGTGGAAGTCAATGCCACCGAGGAGTGGAAGGACTGGACGGGAGCCTTTCTGGACGAGAGTTTCCTGATAGACTACCTGACCCCCGACGAGTACCTGCACTTCGTCTCGCAGATAAGCAATATAGACCCCGAGGGCGAGAAACAACTGGTTGAGGAAAGCAGCCATTTCCTGTCCGGCGAGATACTGGGGCAGAAGAAGCTGATACGCAACCTCTCGGCCGGCCAGAAGCAGAAACTGGGAATCCTGTCGGCCATGGCCTCACGACCCAGGATACTGATACTGGACGAGCCGTTCAATTTCCTGGACCCGACAAGCCAGAACGCACTGAAGGCCCTGCTCACCGACTACAACCGCAAGAGCGGTGCCACCATCCTGATATCCAGCCACAACCTGCAGCACACCATCGAGATATGTCCGCGCATCGCACTGATGGAAAACGGCCGCATAATCCGCGACATAGACAACACCACAGGCTCTGCATTGCAGGAGTTGGAAGAATATTTTGCATAGAAAGCCCACCCTACCACCTGAGGAAGATACTTCACAAAAGAAAAATCCCCGACATCACTGCCGGGGATTTTTTCTATACATCACACTATTGCCTTATTATCTTACGTCCGTTCCTGATATATATGCCAGGACTGCAGGGCATAGTGACCACCCTTCCGTTCAGGTCGTACAAGCGGTCATCACCAGCCTTAGCAGCAGCGGCAGGAACCAAATCCACGATGGCAGTACGACCGCCGGGAGTCACCACTGTAGGCACGCCGCTGTCAAAACCTACCACGGCATACTCGTAGTCCGCAGGCAGCAAGAACTCCTGCCAGGCAGAGAACGTGCCTGAGCTATACGTCGTAGAGTAGACCGGATGCACCTCGTACTTTCCAGACAACGTGGCAGGAGGATCGTAGCTGAAAGCCAGTTTCGAGAATCCGTATCCGATGCCCACTGACTGTCCGATGGCACCGGCACTGACCGTCTGTACCACCCTGCCGTCCGCGACCAGGCTGAAACCCACCCCCAGCTTGGATGCGGCAGTGTTGGGCGTAGCCCTGGTACCGTAGTTCATAAACGGCACGTCGACCTTCAGGGACGTTCCCTCAACCTCTACCTTATACCCGTCAGACAATCCCAGCAGGATACTGGTCTTGCCAGGGTCACCGGTCTGCGTCTTGCGCATATCGGAGACTATGCACTGTCCCTCGGTAAATCCGAGGCTCAGGCTGCTGCCACCCGTGCCCTGCTCCTTGGGCCTGAGCGCATCCTGTCCGGTGAGCAGGTAATAGCCGTCACCCGTGCCGCTCCAACCCCAGTTGAAGTGATAGTATCCGTCCTTGTCATATCCGTCACAGATAAAGGCATGCCCCTCGTCCTTGACCGTATGTCCCGTATAGAATACGGGGCGTCCCGCATCCAGTTCGTCCAGTATGAGGCGTTCCCACTGTTCGTCCGTAAAGAACACACGCGGGTTGTTCTTCATGGCCTTGGAGTAGCTGAAATACGATATCATCGCAAACGGAACCAGTATGCCGCTGGCACCTGAAGACGCAGCACCGTATTTCATCTCTACACTGACACCGCAGTCCTTCATCAGCAATGCGACGGCATCTGCAGCCTGCCCCGCAGACTCCTCCGTATACTCGTCCTGCATGTAGTTCCAGCCATAGGTATGCTCGCTGAAATTTGCAGTAATTGTCTGCCCCGACCCGCTGTCGGTATACGTCTTGGTATTCGTTCCTGTCACGGGCCACTGGTGATAGTTCATTATCTGCGCCATGGCCGTTGCCACGCAGCCCGTAGGTGCCTTCCTCGTACCAAAGGCAGGACAGTCGCTGTTGTACGGAGCCGTCTGTCCCCACAGCGAGGTAATAAGCGGTACCACCGGAGCATGCTCTATGGCCGAAGCCCTGGATATCGACACACCCAGCCTGATAGCCTTGTGTATATCGCTCTGGTACTGCGACAGCCACCACTTCAGCGGCTCGGGAGCCTGGCTGTACGAAAACGAGCCGTTCGCGGAATAGCCCAACAGGGCTGGAGCACAGTCGTCGGCACTCAGTATACAGAAACCTGCATCCGAGTCTATATTCATCACATACAGCAGGTTATCGCCATCCCTCTCGCCCACATAGGCCAATGTATACCTTGGCAAAGCGGCACTACTGCCGGCCATGCCGCGCGCACTGGCACCGTTCAGGCGCTGCAGGGCCTCCTGCGGCGTAAGCTGGCGCCCCCATGCTGCAAACGACAGCAGAGCGACAATCAATGTCAGGTAACGTTTTATCATCATAAGCAAATACTTTATTTATATTTTACACAGAGGGGAATGCTACGTACACATTCCCCTCCTTATGTCCTGATATCGCTATATCTGACCGGAATCCGCTATTCCGTCAGTGACTCCGTCTCGGATGTCACCCACGGCTTCCTGGTCCACTTGACAGCGTCAAGGTACTGGACGCCCTCACCGAAGCTGCCGGCAGAAACCGTAACCTTCCATGTCCAGAAGAAGTAGTTTCCGTACTCCTCAGACTCAACATATCCCATCGGCTTGCTCTCGTTGATGGTCGTAGTCATCATACCATAGCTGGGATGTACGTAACCGCTGGCAATAGCCGTCTTGTGGACACCTGAGGCATCCGTGAACCAGAACTCCTGACCATCGTCATCCATGTCGAAATGGAAGTAATAGTGAGTGCCTTCGGCTATAAGGTCAGGTATACGGTAAAGTTTCAGATACGGAGAATACTCGATATCCGCATCCCAGCTTCCTCTCCATGCGACAGACGAGACAAAAGTAGCGGTTGCCACGACCTCGTAGTCCTCCTTGTAGATGGTAAAGTCGCATACGGCAGGCTGAGCCTCGGCCGAATAGGGCTGAGTGTACTTGGAGTCGATAGCCAGCTGTACCCTGTACGTTGTACACGGAACCATTCCATCGCCCAAAGTCAGGGTTACCACTGCCTGCTTCTGACCGGCAGCAAACGTAACCGTCTCTGGCACCGTGACAAAGTCAGGCGCAGTGACGACCTTCAGCGGAACAGTCTGCTCCTCCGAGTCGTCTGTACGGCTCAGTGTCACCTGAACCTCGTTGGCATCCATGCCCAGCGTCATATTCTTCTCGCCTGTGAAGCCGATATTGTACTGGCCAGTCTCCCCGGCAGGAGTATACTCATAGTCATTGCCGTTGCACGAAGCCAGACCCAGTGCAACCACCAACGACAGGAAACCGAATTTTATCTTATTCATAATATTCTGTCTGCTAAAATGTTATTACTGACCAGTCCATGGAGAATACTTATCACTGGGATCTGGGTTGTTCATACCCTCCAAAGCATGGTTGTTGTTACTCTCTGTACGTACCATCACGAAGTTCATCCATGCCGGACGTCCGTTCGTGTTCAGGCGAGCCTGCTCGTCCTGGCAGTTGGTACCCTCGTAGCCACGTGTCACGGACATGTCCAGGCGCTTGATGTCAAAGAAAGACTGACCCTCGCCCCACAGTTCCACGCGCTTGTTGGCGATAATCTGATCCAGCAGGAAGTCCGTGGCAGCAGTAAACTGCGGGTCACGCGTCTTCATGAAGTCCACGAATGCGGCTGGCAGCTCGTTGCCCTGCTGAACCTCGGCCTCGGCCCAGATGAAGTACATCTCCTCGACACGCATAAGGGGAATAGCCGTTGCAGCACCCACGTTGTAGTCGTCGGCATCGCCGTTGCCCGGGCGGAACTTGGCAGAGCTGTACGCAATAATGTCCTCGAACGAGCCGCTCTGAGTGACAGGGAACTGAGTCTGGCCCTCCAGGGGACTGCCCTCTGGTGCCACGAACTCCAGCTTACGCCAGTCCGTATCCGGAATTCTGTCGTACAGATTCTTGTCGATGACGCGGAACAGGCCAGTAGCCAGACCCGTGTATCCGAACGAAGTCTGGTTGGAAACCCACGAAATCCAGTTGATGATACCAGTCTGCACACAGTCGTTGCTGCTTGTCTGCTGCATAGCCCACATAAACTGGCTGGCAGTGTTGAAACCGGTAGCCGTGTTCAGGGCATCAGCCTTTGTGACAGGCTGCACCTTGGTCGTCTGTATGGCCTTCTGGGCATATTCCGAAGCATTGGCAAAAGCCGTCTTCGACTTATCCTCCTCGCCAATCTCGGCATAGTAGCTGCCGTCCCACAGATACAGGCGGGCCATCAGGCCGTATACACAAGCCAGGTCGGGCTGCGTACCGCCGTCCGTCGAAGTCTGGAATACCACATACTCCTTGGCAGCGTTCAGGTCGCTTTCGATAAACTCGGACATCTCCTCGTGCGTGGCACGCGGATTGTTAGTAGCCTCCTGCGGAGTCGTCTTGTCAGTAACGATAGGCACCGTCAGGTAGCGCACGTCCTTGCCCTGCTCGTTTACGTCGGCATAGATATCATTGGGAAGGAACTCGTACATACGCGCCAGATCCAGATAGAACATGGCACGGTATGCATAGGCCTGACCCAGGTAGCCCTTCTGGGCATCCGTAGCAGTCTCAGGGTCGATGGCACCCACCAGCTGGTTTACGCTCAGCAGGCGGCCATAGTAGAAGTTCCACGGGAACTGAGTACGCAGGTAGCCGTCGCCCAGATACTTGTTCTGATACCATACGGTCCAGTGGCTGTAGCCTACTTCGCCGCCCATGTGAATATCGCCGGTCATCATGTCACGGATAATCATAATGGCTGGCAGGCCAAATGACCAGTGGCTGTCCTCGTCCCACACATTCAGTGTAGCTGCCGGAATACCGGCAGCCATGTTGGCTGTTGCGGCAGGCGACAGTGCAACCTGTTCGTCAGTAGCCGTACTGGACTGAGGGAAAGTCTCGTCAAGACATCCCGTCAGAGACGTCATGCTCAGGAAAGCCGCACCCAATATTGCAAAATTAATCTTTTTCATATTGTATCTAATCTCTTTATCCTTAGTTATGACAATTTAGAAACCAACCTGAACGCCAGCACTGACAGAACGGATTGAGCTATAGTAAAGACCGCTGCTGGCACCGGTGGCGCTCATACGCGGATCCAGGCCCTTGCGTGCCGACCACGTGTACAGGTTGTCACCTACCAGGAATATACGCACCTTGTTGATATGGCACCTGCTCAGCCAGTGCTTAGGCAGAGTGTAGCCCACGGTCAGGTTGTTCAGTGTCAGGCAAGTAGCACTTGTCAGGAAACGGTCGCTGGAAGTAGCATTGTAGCTGTCGCCCACGTTAATACGCGGAATGTTGCTCGTAGGATTGGCAGTAGACCATGCATTCAGTTGGTCTACGTGGAAGGCATAGCCTGCCGTCAGGGCCATAAGGCTTGCATACTCTGTGTCATACACCTTGCCGCCCAGCTGGTACGTGAAGTCCAGACCGAGGTCAAAGCCCTTCCACGAGAAGCTCGTGCCGAAACCGCCGTGCAAGCGGGCCAACATGTCACCGCCGAGGTAGTAGTCTGCCGTCGAGCCGTTTGTCGTCGTCACCACCTTGTCCACCACCTTCTGGCCGTTGGCATCGTATTCGAACGAACCGTCAGCCTTCGTCTTGTACTGGTTCATGTAGTACAGCGCCATACCGCCCTTGGCAGGATCGTATGCAGCATCACCCGTAGAGGCATAAGTCTGCTCGTTGTACACACCGGCATACTTCTTGCCGTAGTACGTGTAGCGGCTCAGACCCTCGGAATAGAAGTTGTTGCCGCTGCTGTAGCCCAGGTACTGCTGCATGGCACCGGACTCGGGATCATAGGTGTAGCAAACCTGGGTCTTACGAGCATCAATCAGCTCTGTCATACGGTTCTGGCTCCATGTGGCATTGGCAAACAGAGTCCACTCGATGTCCTTCGTACGTACGGCAACGCCGTGCAGGTCGATCTCGATACCCTGGTTACGCATGTTGCCTATGTTGTCATAGAAGCTTGTGTATCCGAACGAAGGTGCGTATGGGACGCTGGTAATCAAGCCGATGGTACGGTTGTTGTAGTACTCCACCGTACCGAAGAAGCGATCCTTGAACATGCTGAAGTCAAAGCCCATGTTGAACTTGGCACTCTTCTCCCAGCTCAGCTTCTCATTCTTGCCCAGGGTAGACGGAACCAGCGAAACGGCGCCGTTGCTGTTTACGATGCTGTAGCGGTTGGTGTAGTAATAGCCGTTCAGGCCGCCGTCGTTACCGTTCTCACCATAGCTTATCTTGAACTTCAGCTCGTCCAGCCACTTGGCCTTGGCCATGAACTTCTCCTTTGACATCATCCAGCCGAAGCTTGCACTCCAGAAAGCACCCCAACGGTGATCCGGATGGAAGGCGGAAGAACCCTGAGCCATCACAGAAGCCTGCACGTAGTAGCGGTCAGCATAGCTGTACATGGCACGGAACAGCCATGACTCTGTATTGTAGGTGCCGCTCGAAGAACCACAGTCATCAACGACTACGGCACCGTTCAGTTCCTTGTTCTGCTGCGAGAACATATTGTGCTTGTTGCCATACAGGTCCCAGCTCTTGGAACGATAGTACTCGTGCGCACCCATCACCTCGATGTCGTGGTCGCCGAGGCGGCCCTGCCACCTCAGGCGCTGCTGGAAGTTGGTGTTCAGGTCGTATGTCATCTCGCGGGTTACGATACCGTTGCTGCTTGCATACTGGCCGAAATATGGATTCGTCACGCTCGTATAGTCGCGTGCGCTGTAATGCACGTTGTTGATACTCGTGAACGTGATGTTCTTGGGCAGGTACACGTCAATCGTACCCGTAGCGTTCAGCGTGTTGCCCTTGTACCTGCGAGTGTTCACCAGCAGGTCGCTGATCGGGTTGGACTGACCCAGATACGGACGGTTCAGACCCAGCGCGCTGTTGCCGTCGCCGTAGTCATAAGCCTTGATGCCCGAAGCCTGGTGGTACATCACGTTGCCAAACTCGTCACGCATGAATATTGGATATATCGGAGCGATGTTGTGCAAGGCAAAGATATTGCCCGAACTGGCCTCGCCCTCGTTGCTCATATAGCTGCGGTCCGTGTGCGAGTACGAAACGTTGGCACCGGCCTTCAGCCACTTCTTCAGCATATAGTCGGCCTTCAATCGCGTAGACAGGCGCTCGTAGTTGCTGCCGTAGGTGATACCCTCGTTGCCCAGGTAGTCAGTGCTGAGATAATACGTACCCTTGTCCGTGGCACCGCTTGCACTCACGGTATACTGCTGGCGCAGGCCGTTGTGGTAAATCTCCTTGTCCCAGTTGTCGGGAGTCAGGTAGTATTTCCTGCCATCCTTGCCGGTAACTATGTTGCCCAGTGTGGCATTGGGATTTACCTTGCCGTTCGTACCAATGAACATCTCGCCCTGCGGAACGTCATACACCTGATAGCCCAGGCCGAAGCCGCCAGTACGGTCGATCAGGTTGGCGTTGGCCCACTTCCATGCACCGTCCGAGGTCATGCCTCTCTGGTTCTTGGCATAGTCGTACAGGCCGTTATAGTATGTCTCGTAGTAGCCGCGGGGATCGTTGATCACGTCATAGTCACGGTTACCCTTCATGTTGGCACCCCACTTGGCCTCAAAGTTAATCTCGGCTTCCTTGTGACGCTTGCCGGTCTTGGTCGTGATGATAATCACGCCGTTACCGCCACGCGCACCATACAGAGCCGTCGATGCAGCATCCTTCAGCACAGTCATGCTCTCCACGTCGATAGGGTTGATGTCGTTCAGGCTGCCGTCGTACGGGCTGCCGTCCAGCACTATCAGCGGAGCCTGGCTGGCTATCATCGAGTTGAAACCACGGATACGGATGGTAGGCGTAGAGCCTGGCTGGCCTGTGGCATTGTAGATCTGCACACCCGAAGCCTTACCCTTCAAAGCGTCTACCGCATTCGTAATCTGCATCTTGCCGATATCCTTGCTGTCCACTATGGCAGCCGAACCGGTGAACGAGCTCTTGGTCTGCGAACCGTACGCAACGACCATCACCTCGTCCATTGCCTTCGTATCAGGAATCAGGATGACCCTCATGCCGTTCTTTATAGACACGTCGGCAGTCTTCATACCCATGAAGGACACCACGGCCCTCTTTGCATCCTTGGGCAGGTCCTTCAGGACGAACTGTCCGTTGGCATCGGCAATCGCGCCCATCTTGGTACCCTGTACCATGACCTTGGCGCCTGGGATAGGATCGCCAGTCTCGCTGTCAACAACAGTACCTGTGACCACACGAGTCTGGGCGAAAGCCACGCTTGCGCTCATCACTGCGCAAACAAGAAGCATAAGAATTTTTTTACCCATGTTTGTTGTTTTTAAAAATTAATTTAACTAAATTATTACTGTTTCGTAATCCTATATCCAGGTCGTTTTAACGACCGTTTTATTGACCGCTGCACACCCGCGAACGGGTACACGTATGCAATATTTGGGAGCAAAGTTAATAAATATTATTTAATATGGTATATAAAAGTGTTAAAAAAGTTTGTCGTTTTGACAAAATAGTACCAAAAAAGCATCAATTCAACAAAAAAATTAACCATTTAGCTACTGTTTCTTGCGTTTTGACATCATCGGTGATTACGGATGCAAACATAGGTGGCAAAACTTATAAAATCACATTAGGCACGGCACGACTGCCCGTAGCCGGGTCGGCCGTTTCCTGTCCCGCATGGAGCGCAATAGTCTCCTGTCTGTAATTACCCTGCAACATAATCTATTGTGTTTTAGTATCGTTTCACGGCACAAAGGTACGCCGGCCATACGAATAATCCAAGAAAAACACAATTATTCAGAAAATAAACCTATATTTGCACCACAACACAGAATAAGACTCCCACAAAATGACAAAAACAAGCAATATGACAGAGAATAATATCCGCTAACGACAGATAAATAAGGGTCGGTTCCACGATTTTATTTCGCTGGTATCCTGTGGAAGCTGGAATCAGTCGTACCGTGGAGGACTGACAACGAGAATTAGTCGTATATTATTAACACGTCAACTTGGAACTGTCCTAAGACGGAAAAATGACAACCTAAATCAGCGAAATATACATTTAATAAGGCTATAATTAATAAGAGACATATAAGAAGCATCTCTCTTATGTTGCTGATTTTAAGCATGTTACGCTATTCTTTGTTTTGCTGTAGTTAAATTATTGATTTTGAGCATGTTGGCTCATGTTGAGCATTCGTAGGTATCTGTACAGAGTACTTGGGCTGACCTTCAGCCTCCTGCATATTTCCAGTTTGCTGTACTTGGGCAAGTAACTTGCAATGACGGCCTCCTTCCCGTCCAGCCTGTTCTTCCTCCCTTTGCTTCCCTTGGGGCGTCCCAAGGTATGCCCGCTGTCCTTCAGTCGTTGCAGGGCCTCGCGAGTCCTCTGGCTTATCAGCTTTCGCTCAATCTCCGCACTGAGCCCAAAGGCAAAGGCCAGCACCTTGCTTTCTATATTGTCACCCAGCGTATAGTTCTCCTTGATGGTATATACACGGCAGCCCTTGCGCATGCACAGGCTCAGGACATCCATTATCATGAACAGGTTCCTGCCCAGCCTGGACAGTTCCGAGCAGATTATTATATCATCTTGCGACACCCTCTTCAACAGTCTGCCCAACGTGCGCCTGTCCAGCGAAATGCTGCCGCTGACCGTTTCCTCAATCCACTTATCTACGCATATTTTCCTGTCAACACAATAGTTCTCAATCTCATATCTTTGGTTTTCGACAGTCTGCTTGTCTGTAGAAACACGGATATAGCCATAGACCATAGTAATTTTTCTTTATACAATTGTTAATTAAACGGTCGTTAGAATGACACAATGGAAACATCTGGGACAAACGGGTCCCTACATAGCTGGACAAACTGGCAAAAGCATGTTTAACACTCTAATTAGCAACTAAATGGCGAGTGAAAAATAATAAAATAAGTAATAACCAAAGTTAACTAATCACTAAAAACGACAAACATGGGTAAAAAAATTCTTACGCTTCTTGTTTGCGCCATATTCAGCGCAAGCATGGCTGTCGCCCAGACTCGTGTGGTCACAGGTACTGTTGTCGACAGCGAGACTGGCGATCCTATCCCAGGCGCCAAGGTTATGGTACAGGGTACCAAGATGGGCGCGATTGCTGATGCCAACGGACGGTTCGTCCTGAAGGATTTGCCCAAGGATGCCAGGAAGGTCATCGTATCCTTCATGGGCATGAAGACCGCCGACGTGACAATACACAACGGCATGAAGGTCATCCTGATTCCCGACACCAAGGCCATGGACGAACTGGTGGTCCTGGGTTACGGTAACGCAAAAAAATTGGGTTCGGTGGTAGGTGCCGTATCCACCGTAAGCAATGCAACGCTGGAAAAAGCGGTCACGCCCAACTTTACAGATGCCTTGGCCGGTCAGGTTTCAGGCTTGAGTGTATTGTCATCCGACGGTGACCCCACGACCAATGCAACCATTCGCCTGCGAGGAGTCAACTCTATCAATTCGAGTAATGCCCCATTGTATATCCTGGACGGTGCTCCTGTCTCATCATCTGTCTTCAATACGCTGAATCCTGCCGACATCCAGAGTATCACCGTATTGAAGGACGCTGCATCCACAGCCATCTATGGCTCCCGTGCTGCCAACGGCGTAATCGTCATCACAAGCCGCAAAGGCAAATTCAACGAACGGGCCAATTTCACAGTACGTGCCCAGGCAGGTTTCTCCAGTGCCGTAAGCGACGGTATCCAAGTCATGAACTCTCAGCAGTATATACAGTTCCGTGATCTCATAGGCATGCCCGTCAGCAATGATATCCGTAACTTGGTTGACAACTACGGGATAAGCACTAACTGGCGCAACGAGGTCATCAACAACTGTGCTCCCACATATACATTTGACGGTAGCGTGTCAGGTGGCAGCGAGCACATAAACTATTTCATCTCGCTCAATCACCACAAGCAAGAGGGAACAATAGACAACTCGGGCATGCATCGTACCACCGTACGCGCCAATATCGAGGGTCGCATAAACCGGTGGTTCAAACTGGGTGCCCAAGTAAATCTGGGGTCAAACACATACCAGCAGAATGCCGAGCAGCAAGATAACGAAGGCATCTATCTTACCAATCCTATGGTATTTGCACGAATGGCAATGCCATACGACAGCCCAAGATATTACACTTTTGACGATTACGGGAACATAGTCTACGGCGACAGGGCCCAACATCTCAAATATTCTGGTCTGAACACACCATGGTGGACAAACAAGAACCGGTCTGAAACACAAAAGCGCCTTACCCTGAATCTGAATGCATTCGAGCAGATCAACCCGATCGAAGGCCTGACCATACGCGCCCAGCAGGCGTTGGACGGATATGACTATACCTATAGTTACGCCAAGCTTCCATACGAATCCTTCACGACACCTATGGGTAGCACCGTAAGAGCTAATACGGGCCTTACCCAAAACAGCTTTACACGTTATGCGGCCTATACATTCACTCATACTGCCGAGTATGCAAGGACCGTGGGAGACCACAGCTTCAACATCCTTTTGGGCGAAGAGACTATCTACAAGAGGAGCCGCGGTTTCAGCCTCTACACGACAGGACAGACAGACCCACGGCAGGTTCGTCTCACCGATGGTACGACGGTAGCAATGTCAAATATCGAAGATGCACGTAGCGAGCAGTCATTCAACTCCATCTTCATGACTGGCAGCTACAACTACAAGGAGAAGTACTTTGCAGATGCCTCTTACCGTGCCGACGGAAGCTCCATCTTTGCCCCGGGCCACCGTTGGGGACACTTTTGGAGTGTGGGTGCCATGTGGGATATGAAGAAGGAGTCATGGCTGGAGAAAGTCAAGTGGCTCGACATTCTTAAGATACGTGCAAGCTATGGTTTGACAGGCAATTCAAGCGGTCCGGGCTCATATGACTACATCGGCACCATAGACAAGGGGTCACTATATAACACTCAGGCATCCCTTGGCATCGCCAAACCCAGCAACAACACACTTACCTGGGAAAAGGTCGGAGCACTGAACGTTGGTTTCACACTGGGTATATTTGACCGTGCAATACTTAACGTCGACATCTACAAGAAGAAGACAACAGACATGCTTATGGCAATACCATACTCGTACACAACAGGTTTTGACAGCGGCATGGGTAACATCGGTGCAATGACCAACACCGGTATCGACGTTGACCTTAACGTCAAGATAATCCAGACAAAGGACTGGAGCTGGACATTCAAGGGCAACTTCAACTACAACAAGAACGAGATTACGGAGCTGTTTGCGGGGCGCGACGAGTACGTAATTGCTAATACTGGCATAAAGATGCAGGTCGGCAAGCCTTACGGAGAGTTTTACTCTGTACGCTATGCCGGTGTTGACAGCCGTGACGGCAAGCAGTTGTGGTATGACAAGAACGGCAACCTGACCAAAGTATGGAACGAGGAGGAGAACAGTGTGTTCACAGGCAAGCAGCGCTATGCCCCATGGAGTGGTGGTTTCGGCACTTCCATAAGCTGGAAGGGACTTAGCATCAGTGCCGACTTTGCATGGCAGGCTCGCAAGTGGATGATGAACAACGACAACTACTTCCTGAAGAATGCCAACCTGGGTACAAGTTACAACCAGGCCGTTGAAATGCTCAATATGTGGACACAGCCCGGTGACATCACAGACATCCCTGCGTATGGGGAAGCCATACAATTTGACGACCATCTGATTGAGGATGCATCGTTCCTGCGTCTGAAGAACCTTACTGTTCAATATGCTTTCCCCAAGAAATGGATGACTTCAAGAAATGGCATCAAGAATGCCAAGATTTTCTTCGTAGGCCGTAACTTGTTCACTGCTACCAAGTTCTCAGGATACGATCCAGAGCCAGACATCAATATTGTCCAGTTCAACTATCCCAACTCACGTCAGTTCGTATTTGGAGCTGAGCTTACATTCTA
>ODAI014632911.1_pt1 | contig 19944 bp, 11 predicted proteins | sample 1539321 | NCBI WGS metagenome assembly ODAI01 (sample SAMN02144231, study PRJEB22623) | gut metagenome | biome: sheep rumen | host: Ovis aries | place: New Zealand
AGATACTTACCAGCGTGGTCGAACATCACGGCGCAGTGGTGTGGATAGTGCTTCTCGATGAGGACATGACGGTAGAAGCGGCTCATGTTCTTGATGCCGAAGATACCGATGGAGCCGAACGAACGGGTAGCCACAGGCAGAATCTCGCCCTGAGCGATGTAGGCGCGCAGTTTCGTGTCGGCAGTCGACTGCAGACGGTAGATCGTTGCCTTGCCGGGCTTGATGTCGCCCTCAAGTGTACCGTTGGTCACCTCTACAGGCAGGGCGCGGGCCATGATGCGCTGGAAGCACATGCTGCAGTTGCAGACCTTGCTTGAGGCGGTGTTTCCGCAGTGGAAGCCCATGAAGATCTCCTTGTCGGTGTACTCGTCGCAGAGGAACTTCTTGCCCTTGATGCTCTCTTCGTACATGTCCTGAGGAACGGTGTTGTTGATGTCGAGCAGCGTGACGGCGTCCTGGGTGATGCAGGTGCCGATGAACTCGCTGAGTGTGCCATAGATGTCGACCTCGCACGACACGGGGATGCCGCGGCTGGTCAGTCGGCTGTTAACGTAGCAGGGCACGAAGCCGAACATGGTCTGGAAGGCGGGCCAGCACTTGGTGGTCAGTGCGACAAACTGGCGGCAGCCCTTGTGACCCTCGACCCAGTCGCACAGAGTCAGCTCATACTGGGCCAGCTTGGGCAGCACCTGCGGTATCTTGTTGCCGTGGCCAAGCTCCTGAGCCATGTCCTTCACGATGTCGTCAATGCGAGGATCGCCGGCGTGCTTCTGGAACGACTCCAGCAGGTCGAGCTCGGAGTTCTCCTCAATCTCAACGTCAAGGTCGTAGAGGGCGCGGATGGGGGCGTTGCAGGCCAGGAAGTTGTTGGGGCGCGGACCGAAGCTGATGATCTTCAGGTTCTGCAGACCCACGATGGCGCGGGCGATGGGCAGGAACTCGTGGATCATCTCAGCGCACTGCTCGGCAGTACCTACAGGCTCCTCGGGGATATAGGCGCGGGTCTTGCGCAGTGAGAGGGCGTGGCTGGCGTTCAGCATACCGCAGTAGGCGTCGCCACGGCCGTCGATGAGGTCGTTCTGGGTCTCCTCGGCAGCAGCGCAGAACATGGCGGGACCGTCGAAGTACTTGGCGAGCATGGTCTCGGAGATTTCAGGACCGAAGTTGCCGAGATAGACGCACAGGGCGTTACAGCCGGCCTTCTTGATGTCCTCAAGGGCCTGCTGCATGTGGATCTCGCTCTCCACGATACAGATAGGACACTCGTAGATGTTCTCCTTGCCAAACTTCTTCTCATACGCGGCGATAACGGCCTTGCGGCGGTTGACAGCCAGTGACTCGGGGAAACAGTCGCGGCTCACGGCCACGATACCAATCTTGATTACAGGTACATTGTTCATATTCTAATAAGTTTAAAAAAGTAATGCTTAGTTACATGGCTGCAAAATTAAGCAATTTTCCCGAAACCCACGTGTTATTTTGTATCAAAAACTTTATCATTTGTCTAAAATAAGCTTAAAAGCCGTATCTGTTGGCGATTAATACTCGTATAATTTCACCCTGAAGGCCTTGACGGTGCCTTTTGGTATCACCGGGCCGCCATAGGCCGTTTCGTCACCGTTCAGGCGGTGGAGCAATTCTTTGCCATCTTCCGTGAAGGTGATTTCATCGACAGACTCGAAGAAGGCGTGGTGTTTGCTGTCGGCATTCGTCAGGCGGAAGCCAACAACGATTTCACCGATACCTCCAGCCACGAGGAACTCGTCTTCGCCAGTCTGAATGATCAGGGCACCGGCTACGTTGGCTGCCTCTTTCTCCCTTTCGGCGATGGATACACCGACAACGGCTTGAGAGGTTCGTGTTGAGAATGGTCGGGCCGTGATGGTGTACTTGCCCATTACAATCTTGTCTGTCTCACGGCCTTCATCCAACAGTAGGCCGTTCTTCTTGTCCGTGCCGTTGTATTTTGCAAAATAGGGTGTGAGATGTCTCAGCAGTCCGTAAGCCTTGTCGTAGGAGTGGTCGTTAGGATCGGCACTGAGTGTCAGCCCTCCGCCATCGATGCCGAATGGCGAGTAGCAGAGCATGTTGTAGCGGCCCAGGGCGTAGAATGAGCGGGCAGCACCATCGGCGGATGACTTCGTCTCGGGCATGATGACGGGATTGCCCGGCTGGTCGTAGCCGCTGAGTACCCAGTCGAAGAGTGTGGTGGCATAGAGGTCGGGGCCGAGCAAATCGACATGTGGGGCGGCGGCGTGCCAGATGTCGAAGAGGTGAGGCTGCGGCCCGCCAGAGGGGTACTTGCCTGGCTCTCGTGCCCAGAGTTGCTTCAGCCACGCATTGACATACAGGGGGATGGGATAGATATCCTTGGCTGCTGCAGCCAGCTGCTCCACGTAGCTGGCATAATACCAGGCATTGAACATCTCTTCTGTCAGCCAGGGATATTCTTTCTGCCACGACATGTCCGTCATCAGGTTCGGGTCGTTTCGATTCACTTCCTTGGCAGGCTGGCTTTTGCCGAACACCTCTTCCCACGTGCCCTTCATCTTTTGCCCGTTGGCATTCCACACGCTGTCAATGGCAGGCTGTAGGCTCTTCTTGTTGGCTTTCAGGTATTGGAGGAGCTGTGTGGGCACCTCCCCTTTGAAGGCCTTGTTGGCCATGTCTGAGTAGTCTCGCATCGCACGGTTGTCCTTGTTCATGTAGCTCGACATCATGTCGAGCGTGCCGAGCTCGTTTTCTATCTGGATGGCGATGACGGTGTGCTTTTCACTATCTGCTTTCTTAATATGCTTCATCAGTTCCGAGAAGGCCCGGAGGTCGGCCTTCAGCGAGTTCTCTCCGAAAGGCGAGAGGGTGTTGGAGGGCTCGCCGTCTTTATATCTGACAAGCGGGAATCGCTTCTGGTCTTTCTTCACCCAGCCAGGTACATAAGTGGAGACACCGTTCTTCCATGAACCGAACCAGAGCAGCACGAGCTTCAGGTTAGCCTTTCGGGCACCAGCCAGCATGTCATCTACAAGGCGGAAGTCAAACTTCCCTTCCTGCGGTTCAACCAGCTCCCAGCTGACGGCGGCAATCACGGTGTTCAGGTTCTTGTTGGCCATGCGCAGCCAGATGTCTGCCATGTAGTGGCTGCTGCCCGTCGAGGAGTTGTGCAGCTCACCGCCTAACATGATGAAAGGCTTGCCGTCCACCATCAGTTGTACACTGTTCTTGGTCTTTTCCAGATGCGGTATCGCATCGTTTTGTGCAGATGCTGCCATTGTCATGGCGCAGCATACAGCCATCATTAGTCGTTTTATAGTTTTCATTGTGCAATTATTTGATTTCAAGTTTTACTTTGTCATTTTCAGCAGATGAGGGGCCTACGGCAATCGTAAAGGTGCCTGGTTCGCATATCCATTTATTGTCCTTGCCATAATACGATAGCAGTTCTTTGTCGATCTTGAAGCTGACGGTCTGTCGTTCTCCTGGCTTCAGATGGATGCGACGGAATCCGCGTAATTCTTTAACGGGGCGGGTCATCATGGCATAGTCATCTGTGATGTACATCTGTACAATTTCATCACCCTCCCGGCTGCCAGTGTTCTCAACGTCGATGCTTACAATGGCGGTATCGTCGGCAGACATCTGCGATTTGTCGATCTTCAGATTGCTATATTTGTAGGTCGTATAGCTCAGGCCATAGCCGAAGGGATGGAGTGGCGTGATATCCAGCCCCAGATTGTAGCCGCGGCGCGAAGATGGTTTGTAGTTATAATAGGCAGGCACATGTCCTGCGCTGCGAGGGAATGAGATGGTCAGCTTCCCGCTGGGGTTGATGTCGCCGAATAGGGCATCGATCATCGCGTAGCCCCCTTTCTGTCCTAAGTACCAGCACTGCATGACGGCTGGTACTTTGTTCTCCAACTCACTTAACGACAGTGTGGTACCGCTGTTCACGAAAGCGCAGACAGGCTTACCCAAAGCGGCGATTTCATTGATGAGCCGCTGCTGACCTGCCAAGAGTTCCAGCGTGGGCAGGTCGCCGGGTACGGCAGGATCTACTGCCTCCCGACTCATGGCTTCATTTTCGCCCACGAAGAGTACGATGACATCAGCCTGCTTTGCTACTTCAATAGCCTCTCGGATGCGCTGGGCATTCTCTTCCTCCGTTAAGAGGTGGATATTGGCTGCCGACTTGCTGTTGGAGTCTGTCAGCCTGATGCCCTCGGCATATAGGATGTTCATCTGATTGCCGTACTTCTCCTCGATGGCTCTCAGCGGCGTAATTGTGTCCTTGGGTACATCTGAGTAGCCGCCAAGGATACAGCGGTTGGCATTCGGGCCTATCAGGGCGATAGTCTTCACCTTATTTTTGTCAAGGGGCAGGAAACCGCCCTCGTTCTTCAGCAGTACCATCGACTCCGTGGCGGCACGATAGGCCAGCTTTCGGTATTCGTCGCAACCCACGATTAGCTCAGCCCTGTCAGGATCTACGTATGGATGCTCAAAGAGTCCCATGCGGAACTTGTTGATGAGGATGCGTGACACAGCCTTGTTGATATCCTGTTCGCTGATGCGGCCTTTCTCCAGCAGCACCTTCAGATTCTTGTAGCTCAGGATGTCGGGCAGTTCCATATCCACACCAGCCTGTAGGGCACGTGCACCGGCCTCGTCGTAATCAGGAGCCGACTTGTCGAGCGAATGGATGTTGCTGATGCCACCATAGTCGGACACAATGGCTCCCTGAAATCCGAACTCCTTGCGCAGAATGTCCTGTAGCAGATAGGCATTGCCGTGGGCAGGCTGGCCCCAGAGCTCGTTGTAAGTAATCATCACTGAGGCGGGATTACATTCCCGTATGACATCGCGGAAGGGCAGTAGGAATGCCTGTCGGGCCTCGTGCTCGTCAATGTAACTTGGTGCAGTGTTTACGCCTCCCTCGCTGCTACCATGCACACCGAAGTGTTTCAATGTCACGGCCACATGCTCATCGTTGATTTGATAGTCAGTACCTTGCAGGGCCTTCACCACCACTTTACCCATGCGCGTATTATAATAGGTGTCTTCTCCCATGGTTTCCTCAGTACGTCCCCAGCGCGGGTCTCTTACAACATCGAGCACTGGTCCCAGCACGTGACTGCCGCCACGTGAGCGTACCTCCTTGGCAACGGCTGTGTAGATCTTGTCGAGTAGCTCCTCATCCCAGCTGCAGGCCAAAGCGATGGGCACGGGATAGTTGGTGGCATCTTTTGACTGCTGCCCGTGCAGGCATTCCTCATGCGACACTACGGGAATGCCCAGTCGTGTGTTCTCTACGAAGAATCGCTGTATCTGGTTATACAACTCTGCTCCGCGTCGCGGTGTGAGTGTCCGCCCGAACTGTTCGCGGCGGGTGATGCTCAGGTCTTCATTCAGACGTGCCAGCTCGCCGATGCCGTTGCCCCAGCGCTGGGCTGCCTTCTGTTCGTCCAGCTGTCCGTTGGTCATCACGCGTGTCTTGGCAACGAGCCATTCACACTGTAGCTGGGCAATCTTCTCATCGAGCGTCATGCGCTGCAGCAGGTCTTTTGTCCGCTCTTCGGGCGACAGCTTCGGGTTCTTGTAGGGTAACACGTCTGCACTCGCGCCGGTGATTGTCAGCGTCAGTGCCAGTAGGGCTGCTTGTAGTCTTTTCATCTTCATTTCGTTCTCGTTTTTAGTTCTGGGTGCAAAGTTAAGCACAATTTTCGTAGGTTTTATTATCCTATCGAAATAACAATTTATCTTTTGGACTGATTCTTATTCGACTTTGTAAATTATTTCCTATATTTGCACCAGATTTATGAACTAAAAGCAAAATGGTTATGGCACAAGCATATAGAGACATTGGCTTTCAGGCCCTGTTTGACCAGCCCAAAGTGGCATCTTTGGATGATGTGTTGATACTCAATGACAATTTCGATGTCCCTATCCATTTAGATCCCACTGTCAATACCATATACAAAGGCGTACCTAATAAAATGGTTTCCACTATTACCATCCTGGTTTGCCTTGATGGACAAATCGATGTAGCCAATAACTTTACAGACTATAGTCTGAAGAAGAATGATGCAATCATCAACAGAAGCGGAACGCTTGGTCAGTTCTATGGCATGAGCGACGATGCTAAATTCTTCCTGCTTGTCATCAGCAACAACTTCTACTTCCCGACGCTTATCAGCGGCGATTCCTCCGAGATGCTGAACCTGACGGTGACCTATCCCGTTTGTCATATGTCAGACGAGACAACAGTCTCGATGCTCCAATTATACACTACGCTGAAAAACAATTTGCTTTCAGAGGGAAGACCGCTCTTCATTCGGGAGATTACGCGCGGACTGGTGGAAGGCATCATGTTTCATCTGATTTCATCATTAGTCAGAGAGGTCAGGAGTTTGGAGCGGCAGCATCGTAAACTGACCCGCAACCAGGACATCTACGAGCGTTTTATGCATTTGATTGAACTGAACTTCAAACGCGAACGCGACATCAGTTTCTATGCCGACAAACTTTGTCTGACACCCAAATATCTTTCTCAGATTATCTATAAAGAGAGTGGCAGCTATGCCGGTGACCATATCAAGCGCTTTGTCATCATGGAGGCCAAAGCCTTGATTAAAAGTCGCCAATACACGATGAACCAGATTTGCGACATTCTCAACTTCAACAGCCAGTCGTTCTTCACGAAATACTTCAAGAATGCTACGGGCATGTCACCAACAGAATATCAGAACAGTTAATAAATAATAATGAAAACGAAAAGACTATTCATTGGCCTGACGGCCATGTTCTGCAGCACTATGGCAAGTGCACAGACAGAAACGCTACAGTTGCGAGCAGATAATATCGATGAGATTATTCAGGCGATGACCCTTGATGAGAAGGTGCGTATCCTTGTCGGTACAGGCATGCCTGGCGTAAGTGTAGGTATGCCCGTTGTTGGCAGTACCCGCTCTTTGGTGCCTGGGGCTGCAGGAACGACCTATCCTATTGAGCGTTTAGGCATCCCGGCCATCGTGCTGGCCGATGGTCCTGCCGGACTGCGTATTGACCCGAAGCGTGACTTCTTCAGTAAGACTTACTACTGCACCTGGTTCCCCATTGGCACATGTCTGTCAAGCAGTTGGAATACAGAGTTGGTGCAGTCCGTCGGGAAAGCTATCGGTGAGGAGGTTCGAGATTATGGAGCCGACGTATTGTTGGCACCAGGTAATAATATCCACCGCAATCCGCTCTGTGGACGCAACTTTGAGTATTATAGTGAGGACCCGATACTTTCTGGTAATATAGCCGCTGCTTATATTCTGGGCATTCAGAGTAATGGTGTCGGCACATCCTTGAAGCACTTTGCATTCAATAATCAGGAAACCAACCGTATGGGCAATGATGCACGTGTCAGCCAGCGGGCCGCACGGGAGATATACCTGAAAGCCTTTGAAATCCCAGTGAAGAAGGCACAGCCTTGGACCGTCATGTCATCATACAATAAGGTGAACGGAACGTTTACTGCTGAGCGTTATGACCTGCTGACAACCATTCTTCGTGACGAATGGGGATTCAAGGGGATGGTGGTGACCGACTGGTTTGGCGGTAAGAATCGCGCTGCAAGTGTAATGGCCGGCAATGATATGATCCAGCCAGGCTTGCCATTTGACCCTGATAGCATCAAAGCAGGGTTGAAGGATGGGCGCATCACTGAGACCGCTCTCGACAGAAATGTACATCGCATTTTAGAACTGATTGTCAAGACCCCGCGTTTCAAAGACATCAAGCATAATGACAATCCTGATCTGAAAGCTCATGCACAGGTAACGCGCGAAGCCGCCACAGAAGGCATCACCCTGCTGAAGAATGATAATGCCACATTACCCTTAGGTAAGAAGGTCAAGAATCTGGCTGTCTATGGTGTTACCAGCTATGACATTCTTGCAGGCGGTTCCGGCTCAGGTTCTGTAAACACTTCTTATACTGTTTCATTGATTGAAGGTCTCCGTAATAATGGCTATACTTCTGATAATGCCATTCTTGAAATATATCGCGATTCCATCACTGCCTTCCAGAAAGAAGCTCGCAAAAAACAGACTTCGTGGTTTGATACACCGCCCCATCCATCTGATTTTCTTATCCCGACAGATAGTCTGGCAGTCCAGGCAAACCGTACCGATGCTGCCATCATCACTATCGGGCGCAACGCGGGTGAGGGTGGTGATCGACATGCGGATATTTTCTCGCTTAATGACACAGAACGTCAGTTGATTACAAATGTCTGTGAGGCATTCCACAAGGCAGGCAAGCGCGTCGTGGTGCTACTCAATATCGATGGTGTGATAGAGACTACCAGCTGGAAGTCATTGCCCGATGCCATTTTGTTGGTGTGGCAATGCGGACAAGAAGGTGGTAACTCAATGGCCGATGTTATTAGCGGCGCCCGTTATCCGTCGGGAAAGTTGCCGATGACCTTCCCTATCCGCCTTGACGATCATTATTCCAGCAAGAACTTCCCGAAGGATGCTCCGAAGGTGCGCCCGACCGTCGGTCAGAAAGAGACTGGCGAACTGCGTCCACTCATAGACTATACTAACTATGAGGAAGGTATCTACGTAGGATACCGCTATTTCGACACTTTCCAGAAGGAGGTCAGCTATCCTTTCGGCTATGGTCTGAGCTATACCACTTTTGAGTATGGTCAGCCTTCCGTAATCATTAAGGATGACAAGGTGTCTATATCTATTATCATTACTAATACAGGTAAATCTGTCGGTAAGGAGATCGTACAGGTATATGTCACGGCTCCTAAGGGTAACATTGATAAACCTGCTCAGGAACTAAAAGCTTTTGCTAAAACCCGTGAACTAAAACCTGGTGAAAGTGAAACGTTGACAATGGTAATCTCAAAATCTGATCTCGCATCCTTCAACGAGAAACAATGTGCCTGGGTGGTTGATAGTGGTATCTATACTTTCAAGGTCGGTGCTTCCAGCCGTAATATCAAGGGCACTATTACTGCCAAAATCAGTGGCATGAGGCAGAAGGTCAGTAACACGCTTAAACCTCAACAGAAATTAAATACTATTCACCAATAAAAAAAAACGACGATATGAAAAAGCTATTCTTTATGAGTATGATGCTGTTGATGTCACTCACATCGATGGCACAGACGAAAGACCAGTTCATCAGCGAACTGATGTCGAAGATGACCGTTGAAGAGAAACTCGGCCAGTTGAACCTGATGCCTGCGGGATCTATTACAACAGGTGTCAAGAAAGACAGTCCACGACTTGAGAAGATTGCTCAGGGCAAAGTGGGGGCTATTCTTAACATGAAGGGGTATGAAAACATCCGAAACCTGCAGGATGCCGCTTTGAAGAGCCGACTGGCCATCCCACTGATTATCGGTATGGACGTGGTGCATGGCTATGAGACCGTGTTCCCCATTCCTCTGGCGCAGTCGTGCAGCTGGGACCTGGAGGCCATAGAGCAGGGGGCTCGTATCGCTGCGAAGGAGGCGACTGCCGACGGTGTCTGCTGGACCTACAGCCCGATGGTGGATATCGCCCTCGATGCCCGCTGGGGTCGTATCGCCGAGGGCAGTGGCGAGGATCCCTTCCTCGGCAGCAGGATTGCCGAGGCGATGGTGCGCGGCTATCAGGGGAACTATGGTCCGGAGAACATGATGGCCTGCGTGAAGCACTATGCCCTCTATGGCGGAGCAGAGGCGGGGCGCGACTATAACACCGTCGATATGAGCCATATCCGTATGTACAACCAGTTCTTCCCGCCCTACGAGGCAGCAGCCAAGGCTGGAGCTGGCTCTTTCATGACCTCTTTTAATATCGTGGATTATATCCCCGCCACCGCCAACCGTTGGCTCATCGACGATGTGCTGCGCAAGCAGTGGGGGTGGAAAGGATTTATCGTTACCGACTATGCCTCTATCGAGGAGATTACCAAGCATGGCATGGGCGACCTCCAGCAGGCATCTGTTCTAGCACTGAAAGCAGGCACGGATATGGATATGTGTGCCCAAGGCTATCTGAACACGCTGCAACAGTCGCTTCAGGAAGGAAAAGTGACGATGGCAGAGATTGATCAGGCCTGCCGTCGCGTGCTCGAAGCCAAATACGACTTAGGCCTGTTTAAAAATCCCTATCGTTTCATCAACAAAGATCGCCACAACCGCGATGTCTATACAGCCGAAAATCGGCAGGCTGCTCGCGACATGGCTGCCAAGACCTTCGTGCTGCTGAAGAATGAGAACCAACTTCTGCCCTTGAAGAAGCAGGGTAAGATAGCTTTGATTGGCCCGATGGCAGACAACCGCATCAATATGGCAGGCACATGGTCTGTTGCAGCTGTGCCCAACAAGTACAGCACCTTAAAAGAAGCGATGGAGCGTGCCGTCAGCGGCAAAGCTACAGTGCTCTGTGCCCAGGGTAGTAACTTTACGTCAGACTCTCTGTTACAGATTGCAGGCAGTCACTACCGCCAAACCCCTTGGGGTAATCCTCAGAAAATGAAAGACGAGGCCATTCGTATTGCCAGGGAGGCCGATGTCATTGTCTGTGCGATGGGCGAAGAGGCAGAGATGAGCGGCGAGAGTGCCAGCCGTTCTGAACTTCAGCTCTTTGATGTGCAAAAGGAACTACTATCAGAACTACTTAAACTCAACAAACCACTTGTGCTGCTGAACTTCTCCGGCCGTCCCACGGTGCTGACTTGGGAAAATGAGCATGTGCCTGCCATCATGAACGTCTGGTTTGGGGGCAGCGAGGCGGGCGATGCCATCTGCGACGTGCTCTTTGGTGATAAGGTGCCCAGCGGCAAGCTCACGGTTTCCCTGCCACAGACCACGGGGCAGGAGCCGCTCTATTATAACCAGCTGCCTACGGGACGTCCCATCGGTGAAGGAGCTAAGGCCTTCAACAAGTTCTTCAGCAATTATCTCGACGTGCGCAATGATCCGCTCTACCCCTTTGGCTATGGTCTGAGCTATACCACCTTCAGTTATAGTGACATCCAACTGATTGGCCGCACGGCTTCTGTCACTGTTACAAACACAGGCAACTATGACGGCGATGAGATTGTGCAGCTTTACATCCACGATCAGGTGGCCAGCATCACGCGTCCTGTGAAGGAGCTCAAGGGCTTCCAGCGCATCCATCTGAAGAAGGGGGAGAGCCGCGAAGTGAAGTTCGAGATTACAGATGATCTGCTAAAGTTCTACAACCATAACCTCGACTATGTTCTGGAACCTGGTGATTTCGACATCATGATTGGTCCAGACAGCAGTCTGAAGCATCTGAAGAAAACAACGCTAACGATCAATTAGAACTACAATGAAAAGGGTTTTGACGATGATGGCTATGCTGGCCTGTTTCGGCTCTGCATCAGCACAGAAAATGTACCAGTTTGACAAACCTCTTTATGGTGCAGCCTATTACAGTGAGTATACCCCGGCAGACCGCCTTGACGAGGATATCCGCCTGATGAAGGAGGCAGGCCTGACGGTGGTACGCGTAGGAGAGTCAACATGGTCGCTCTTCGAGCCGCAAGACGGACAGTTTGAGTTCGCCTGGATGGACCGTATCCTCGACAAGATGCACCAAGCGGGCATTAAGGTAATCCTCGGCACACCCACCTACAGCATCCCCTCATGGTTGGCTGCCGAGCATCCCGAGGTGCTATCGCAGACATGGGATGGCCGACAGAGCTACTACGGCATCCGGCAGAACATGGATCTGAAGAACCCTACCTATCTCCGTTACTGCGAACGTATCATCCGCAAGATGATGGAGCACTTCGCCCAGCATCCTGCCATCATCGGCTATCAGGTGGATAATGAGGTGGAGGCCCGTAACATCGACAATCCCGACTATTTCGAAGGCTTCCGCGACTATATCAAGCAGGAATTCAAGGGCGACCTCAAGGAGCTGAACCGTCGCTGGGGACTGAACTACTGGGGCATGAACATCAACCGATGGGAGGATTTCTACGACCGCAAGGGCGTGACCAATCCTTCGTATAAGGTGTGGTGGGAACGCTGGAACCGCAAGGTAACTGCCGACTTCCTGAACTGGCAGATAGACATCGTCAACGAGTATCGCCGGCCAGATCAGTTTGTCACGCACTGCTTCATGCCTGGCTTTGCCAACATCGACCAAGTTGAGTCGTTCCGACAGATGGAGTATCCTGCCATCAATGTCTATTATAACATGCAGGATCAGCAGGACGGTGCGTGGATTGGCTATGCCTGCGACTATATGCGCCCTATCTGTAAGCATCATAATTTCCTTATCACCGAGACCAATGCACAGGGCACGGGCTGGTCGTCGCGCGACCAGTGGCCTCCCTACGACGGACAACTCCGTCAAAACATGTATGCCTTCCTCGCTGGTGGTGCCAACATGGTGGAATACTGGCACTGGGCAACGCTCCATTACGGACAGGAGACCTATTGGCGCGGCATCCTCGGACACGAAGGCAAACCCAACCGAGTGTATCGGGAATTCCAGCGTGGCGCTGCGGAACTGGCGAAGGTGGGCGATCGTATCGTGAATCTCCAAAAGAAGAACCGCGTGGCCCTACTGTTCAGCCACGACTCGAAACACGCCCTCGACTTCATGCCCTATACCGACCGCGACCAATATAAGGATTTCCTGATGTACAATGCCCTCTACCGGCAGAACATCGAGTGCGACATCCTGCCAGTGGACAATCCCAAGATGCAGGATTTCTCTCAGTACGATATGCTCGTCATCCCTTCGCTCTATGTGGCAACCGACGGACTGCTGCAGAAGATCAGTGACTTCGTAAAGCAAGGTGGCGAAGTGGTGATGCTCTATAAGAGCGGCTACACCGACTACGACAATGCCGTGCGTACTGATGTCGCCCCTGGTCCATTGGCCGAGGCTTGTGGTTTCACCTATCAAGAGTATTCTTCCATCAGGCAGCTGCCACTGAAGGCCAATGAGATTGGCGCTGAAGACAATACCGTCAGCACCTGGATGGAGTTCCTACAACTGACAACTGCCAAGCCGCTCGCTACGATTGATCACCAGTTCTTCGGACAATGGCCTTGCATCACAGAGAATGCCTTTGGCAAGGGACACCTAATTTATATAGGTACGCTACCCTCCACGGAACTCCTCCAGAAATTGCTCGCCCGCGCCGCCGACCGCAAGGGTATCTGCCAAGCAGAGCGACGTTATCAATTCCCCCTCATCCTGCGCTCTGGCATCAACGGCAAGGGCAAGCAGATTCACTATCTCTTCAACTACTCTTATGAGCCAAAGACCATCACCTGGCCTTTCGCCAACAGCCGTTCACTGCTCGATCAGCAATCGCTGAAACAGGGTATCGAAGTGACAATTGAGCCCTGGGGTGTTGTTATCGGAGAGGAATAAACAAATAAACAGGTTACTCAGCAAAGCGGACGTATCTTGGGCTAAGTTGAACCTAAAGATTGAGAGCGAGGCCGAAACCTCGCTCTTTATATTTATGATGGATTTACCGTTATGATATAGCGTTGATAGGACGTGAGCGACGGAAAACCTCTGTCTGTTACTTCAAGGATGAGATGGATGGTCTGCGGCTCGTTGACCCTCGGAGCCGTGAAACTGATGGCATCCCCCTGTTGCTTTAAATCTACATAGTGAGGATAAGTACCAGCCTGAATGTCTTGGCTCCATGAAGCGCTGTATTTCTGTATGTGCTTGTCAATGTTCTGGGCAAATCGCTCTTTCGTGAGTCCAACCTGCTCATAGAGTTCTTTTCTCTGTTCCCAAAGCTTGTCTGCGTCTAATGCGTCATCATCGCTGATGATGGCATTGACAGTGACTGTCTCACCTGCATTGACAGAGATGTCTGCTGGCGTGTCTGGCGTGATTTTCGCATGATGGTTTGCATTGGCGTATACAGGTGTGATGCACCAGTCGAGACGAACCTGAAAATCGTGCAATGCACTCTCCATCCACTGGCGGATATCGCCGTTGCCTGTGTCGCGCCAAACGTTTTCCATGTCTTTCACTTTATAGAATCGGCCTCCCCAACCGCCGAATGTCGGATGCTCGTGGGCACGCAGCCCATTACCCAATGCATAGAGGAAGGCGGGACTGTCACCCTCGCTGATCATAGGCTGTGTATAGAGTGCCCCTAAGGGATTCTTTCCATTATGGAGGTATTTATTCACAAAGTCATCAGTATAGATGAGTGTACCATAGTCCCATGTTCCGCTGAAATGATATTGTACCAGCATCGTTGCCTTTGGATGGAATTTCTCGATATAGGCTCCAGCTCCGTCCTGGTACCAGATATTGTAGACCACAGCCTTCCTGATGGCGCGGTCATAGTCCTTCGGATATTTCGCCTTTAGCTTCTGAAAGGCTTTAGCTACCGTATTACCGCCTCCCCAGGCTTGGATATAGACGGGACGATTATCATCCTGTAGTAGCACTTCCACGATGCGGTCTGAGCCAGGTGTGTCAGTCCATGAATCGGGATTGATGACAGGCTCTTCACCTGGCAGTCTGGCAGGGGCATTACCATCTACCACAACATGTGTAGAATCCTCATCACCCACATAGCAAACGCTACGCAGGTAGGCGGGAGCAGGATAGGCAGGATCGTGGATTTTCAGGTTCGGATACACCTGCTCGTAGGCATCCAACTGAGCCTTCAGCCACGGTTCTCGACTCCACCCCTGCCGCTGAAAACACGAGCTGGTCTCGATGATAGCCGCCACATCTACATTATTTGTATAAAGCAGGAACCTGACCATTGAGCAGCGGTCATCCACCTCTCCATCGGTCATTACAATCACGCGCGGCTTCTCTGCCGCCACCACCTGTACAGCCAACAGCACAGCCCACAACATACTGAGTAGTCTTTTCATATTCTTCTTTAGCTTGTTTATCCAGCTGCAAATATAGTAAAAAAATTCGTCTCTTGGCTAATGATTCATCCAAAAGCAAAACTATTCTTCCTATAGGATAATAAAACTTAGCGAAATCATTCTTAACTTTGCATCCAACATTAAAACTCACCAACGGAATATCAGAACATTTAAATTTATAATAATGATGAAGAAGCTATTCTTTCTGTCTGTCCTCATCATGACAGGGACAGGTGCAATTCAGGCACAAGTCAAGTGGTCGGAAACCACCAAACCAGGTTACAAACAGGTTACTCAACAGGGAGGGCGTACACTGGGATATGCCCCGGCTTCGGGCGTCAAACTGCTTACGGTAGATGGTTTTGCTTTCAAAGACTTGAACCGAAATGGGAAACTCGACATCTACGAAGACTGGCGCAGAAGTCCAAAGGAGCGTGCCGCCGACCTGGCCTCTCAGTTGAGTGTCGATGAGATTGCAGGATTGATGCTCTACAGTGCCCATCAGGCTGTTCCCTCCCGCAGTGGTGCCGCTCATCTGAACTCCATTCTCAACGACGAGCAGAAACGGCAGGTACGCCAGGAAGCCTTCAAGGTTTGTCTGCGCCAGGTGCTCAGGAACAAAACGGACAAAGACGCAGTCAGCAAGGTGGATTTGTCAGGCTTGAATGCCATGCAGAAAGAGATCTTCCTGAACACGGAACTCCGTAACGCCGCCAGCCAGTATCTGGTGGCAGCCGGCGGACGGGGGGCTCATTATAACGGCATGCTCTTCGAGGAGAGCGGTGCCAAACCCGGTGACCTAACCGACGAGCAGAAGGCGTTCCTGAAGAATGACAATCTCCGTGCTGTTCTGGTGACGAAGGTGGAGAGTCCACGTGTGGCAGCCGAGTGGAACAACAACCAGCAGGCCTTCGTCGAGGGTCTCGGTCATGGCATCCCTGCCAACACCAGTTCTGATCCTCGGAACGAGACGTCTGCCCGTGCGGAGTATAATGCCGGTGCTGGTGGACAAATCTCACTTTGGCCCAGTTCGCTGGGAATGGCTGCTACCTTTGATCCTGCTTTAGTAAGGCAGTTTGGCGAGATTGCCTCACAGGAGTATCGTGCCTTAGGCATCGCCACTGCCCTGTCACCTCAGATAGACATTGCCACCGAGCCCCGCTGGTGGCGCTTTAACGGAACGTTTGGTGAGGATCCGCAGTTGGCGACTGATATGGCCCGTGCCTACTGTGAGGGATTCCAGACATCGCCAGCTAATCAGCAGTTCGGTAATGGATGGGGTTGGCAGAGTGTCAACGCGATGGTGAAGCATTGGTATGGCTACGGAGCCCAGGAAGCAGGGCGCGACTCTCATTTCGCCAGTGGTAAGTTTGCGGTCTATCCAGGCAACAACTTAGCGATGCACAAGCGTCCGTTTGTCGAGGGGGCTTTCCGCTTAGAGGGCGGCACAAAGATGGCTTCTGCCGTGATGCCTATCTATAGCATCCTGTGGAATCAGGATCCCTCGGGTGAGAATGTTGGTGGTAGCTATAGCCGTTGGCTCATCCAGCAGCAGTTACGTGATGAAGCTCATTTTGATGGTGTTGTCTGCACCGACTGGGGCATCACAGCTGATAATACAGCCATGGACTATATGGGTGGTGGCAAGCCCTGGGGCGTGGAGAATCTGTCGGTAGCCGAGCGTCACTATAAGATTCTTTTGGCGGGAGTCGATCAGTTTGGTGGTAACAATGAGATTGGCCCTGTCGTTGAGGCATACCAGATGTGGAGTCGTGACTTCGGGGAGAAGAGTGCCCGCGATCGTTTTGAGCAGAGTGCCCGACGGCTGCTGCTCAATATGTTCCGCACAGGTCTCTTTGACAATCCCTATACCGATCCGGATGAGGCCGATGCCCTCGTGGGCAATGCCGATTTTATGAAAATAGGCTATCAGGCCCAGCTCAAGTCGGTTGTGATGTTGAAAAACCATGCGAACAGCGTTTTGCCAATAACTGTCAAGAAGAAGGTTTATGTCCCCAAGCGTCATTATCCGTCAGTACCCGGCATTTGGGGCGGTATGTCGGAGGATCATACTGACTATCCCATCGACCTGGGGTTGGTACGTCAGTATTTCGATGTGACCGATAATCCTGCAGAAGCCGATTTCGCACTTTGCATCATAGGCGAGCCTACGTTGAATCTCGGCTACGATCCTGCCGAAGCGGGCAGGGGTGAGAATGGCTACATCCCGGTCAGCCTGCAGTATAACGACTATACAGCTGTCGATGCCCGTAAGCAGAGTATTGCCGGAGGCGATCCCCTGGAGTCGTTCACCAACCGCAGCTACTATGGCAAGACCATCAAGACCCGTAACCGCGATGATCTCCAGATGATTCTCGACACCAAGCAGGCGATGGGCAGTAAACCTGTCATCACTGTTGTAGAACTAAGCAAACCCGTCATCCTCTCGGAACTTGAACCTTCCTCCGATGCCATCCTGCTCTCATTTGGTGTTCAGAACCAGGCATTGCTTGACATCATCAGTGGCAAGTGTGAACCGTCGGGCCTGCTGCCGATGCAGCTGCCTGCCAATATGAAGACCGTGGAGCTGAATCAGGAGGATGTGCCTCATGATGTGGAGTGCCTTCGTGATGCCGATAATAATATATACGACTTTGCCTTCGGGCTGAACTGGAAGGGCGTCATCCACGACTGGCGTACACAGAAATACAAGCAGTAGTAAGATCACATCTCAGTTGCAGGGCATCCACGAATACGATGCCCTTCATTTTTATGCTTCTGGCGGCTTCTACATTCTCCTTCCTGTCGTCAATGAAGACACATTCCTCAGCCTTTAAGCCGTATTTTTCCATCAGACATTGGTAGATACGGACATCGGGTTTCAGCAGATGAACCTCCGATGAGATAACCATACCATCGAGCAGCGAGAAGATAGGATATTTCCTGATGACATCATAGACCTTGTATGACCAGTTGGACAGTCCAAATATCTGATGACCTTCAGACTTTAGCTCATGTAGTAAGTCGTACATTCCCTCTATTTCACCGGGAATCATCTCTTGATAGTGCGTGTCATACATGCCTATGGGGTCGGCATAGTCTGGAAACTCAGCTTGTAATTCTTTGATACAGGCATTAAAGGGTTCGCCGATGTCCAGCCTCCGCATCCATCCTTCGGTGACAACATTCTTGATAAACCACTCGGCCTTCTCCTTACTGCCGAAATACTTGTCATACACCAGGTGCGGTTCATAGCCCACCAGCACTTTCCCAAAGTCAAATATGTAGTTCTTCTTCATTCTGGCTGCAAAGTTACGAAAATAGAACGAGCTATAGACAAGATTAATCCAAAATTTGTAATTCACTCTTAATGATAACCATGTTAAGAACTTCTTTCATGAATTCATCTGCGTCCAAATTCTTGGCATGGCTGGATATAACATACTCCTTTTGAAGTCTTCTGTGTTTTATTTGCCCATATAAGTGCCTGCATCCTATGGATGTAGGTTTTTTAGTACCATTTAATATAGACAGACAATGACTACAGATAAAGAAATCGAAGCATATTTGGGGACTCCCGACTGCCTGCGCAGCGAGAGTCCCCTTACTGTTTGGAACACTCGGCAGATCCTATTGCTAAAACGAAGCCTTGAATTATTAGCCACTGATGGCCTTCAGGCAAAAGAGCTGAGTGAAGTCGGGAAAGGAATCATGCGGATAATATGCAAGGAGAACAAACCCGTTGCCGAAAAACATGTCCGTTTCATGGAAAGTATTGTAGATTCAGTCACTGACGGGAAGTACATCTTTGACTTTCATCGCACGCCCAAAAAGGAGATCTATCGTGCCATAGCCCAGATGCTTCCATATATGGACAATCAGGAGCGGCTTTACTTCTATTTATGTGAACACAGCAATCTTGATATCCAGCCGGCCTCCTTGAAAAACGCAGTTTACTACTGGCTGAAGAAAAAAGTACAAAACTAGTACAAATGAAGTACAAAAACCGAGATCCACCATATAGATAATTATCGTATCTTTGCAGCAGATGGAACTTTAAAAACAGCAAAGCTATGAAATTGGAGAATTTGAAAACTGCGATTGAACATGGCGTGTGCAGTCTCGCCGCTGCACTCGACGTTTGCAGACAGGAACAGTTGAAGAAGGCGATGGAGTGTGGTAATATGCCCCTGCAGGATCATTTTGCTGAATGCTCTGTGGTTGCCGGGCGTGATGCTGGCTGCAGTGTGCTCGACAGTCTGAATTATCTGGAGCGTCTCTATGCGGCAGTATCGTTTGCCTTGGAACGTGAGGCGGCTATCTCGAGGAAGCAGATAGACCAGAGGGTGGCCATGATAGCCGACATGATAATGGGCGAATCCCAGAACGACTACTCTGACGAGCTGATAGCCTGTGCCAGAGAGGTGAGCGCCATTGTCGACCGGCTGCTGCCTCCCGGCAAGGAACATCAGAAGAGCAAGGCCGACTGTCGGAAGACGGCAGAGCGGTTCGTGGCGGAGGCGACTGCCTGCATGCAGCATCACGGTTTGGACTTGATGGATAACGGGGGCTACAGTCTGCCTTTGTCCTATCTGCAAGCTTGGATGGAGGGGAGGTGGGATTGTTTATAGTTTACGGTTTACGGTTTATAGTTTACAGTTTATAGTTTACAGTTTACTGTTTATAGTTTATGGTTTAGAGTTTATAGTTTAGAGTTTATAGTTTAGAGTTTATAGTTTACGGTTTATAGTTTATAGGAGGTAATGAGCAAGAAGAAATCAACTGAAGACGGCGAGGCTAAGGAGCACAAGCAGCCGTGGCAGGAGACGATCGCCACGCCGGAGGACATCAGGCAGTTCCTGAAGGACCACCTGCTGCTGCGGTATAACGTGGTGACGGGCAAGACGGAGTTCCGGGTGCCGGAGAAGGATGAGTTCGAGGCCCTGCAGATGGTCTATCCGACGGGAGCGACACCGCTCGACGAGTGGCGTTCTGCCACCGAGTGGTATATCACCAACGACCGGCTCGTCGATACCCTCTGGGGC
>ODAI012975623.1_pt1 | contig 19943 bp, 14 predicted proteins | sample 1539321 | NCBI WGS metagenome assembly ODAI01 (sample SAMN02144231, study PRJEB22623) | gut metagenome | biome: sheep rumen | host: Ovis aries | place: New Zealand
TATGTTCCGCCGGCGGACGGGCGGATTGATTTGTATGTTCATTTTCCCTTCTGCCAGCAGCACTGCACCTTCTGCCACTACCCGGGCCTGACGGGGCACCGGAAGGAGGAGAAGGAAAAATACCTGGCGGCGCTGGAGAAGGAATTCGACTTCTATCTCCGCCGGCTGGGGCTGGACCGGCTGCGGCCGCGCTCCATCCTGCTGGGCGGCGGTACGCCCACCTACATGGAGCCGGAGATGCTGGACCGGTTCCTGACCTTCCTGAACAAGCGGATTGACCTGGACAGCGTATACCAGTACAACGTGGACCTGGATCCCAACAGCCTGCTGGGCGCGGACGGGGCGGAGCGCATCCGCATCATGAAGGATCACGGGATCACCCGGCTGACCATCGGCGTGCAGAGCTTTACGGACCGGATCCTGAAGAGCATGAACCGGCCCCACAGCGCGAAGGAGGCCCTGGAATCCATCGAGCTGTCCGCCCGGGCGGGATTCAAAAACGACATTGAGTTCATCTTCGGCTATCCGGGGCAGACCATGGAGCAGTGGCTGAGCGACATCGAGACCGCGTGCAACACGCCCACGGACGAGATCCAGCTGTACCGGCTGAAGTACCTGGCCTACGGCGATTTCCAGGGCCGGATCCTGGACGTGCGGACGAAGGAGCCGCTGACGATCCTGAGCTTTGAGGAAACGATGGCCATGAAATTCGCGGCGGTGGCCCTGATGCGGGATTACGGATTTGAGGAGAACCTGCGCCGGGTTTACACGAAGAAGAAAAACAATATCTCCCTGTACGCCTACAACCAGTGCTGCAACCTGTACGACCAGATCGGCATCGGGCTGACGGCGTTCAGCAGCCTGCATGACCGCTTCACGCTGAACACCCAGAGCTTTGAGGAATACTACAGCCTGATCGATTCCGGCCACCTGGGCATCAACCGGGGCTACATCCGGGACCGGGAGCAGCAGCTGCGCTGGTCCATCATCCTGCCGCTGAAGAACTGGTGGGTGCGGAAGGAACGGTTTGAGGCCATGAACGGCATTCCGCTGGAGAAGGTCTTTAAGAAGAAGATCGCCACGCTGAAGGAATACGGCCTGGTGACGGAGACGCCGAACCGCCTGTTCCTGACGCCGCTGGGGGACTGCCTGGCGGACGAGGTGGCGGAGCAGTTCAACGCCAACGAGTTTATTCCCTTCCCGCGGGACCATTATGAGGAGGGCCCCCTGAATCCCTACCTGAACAATACGACGGAGGACGCCCTGGGCCTGGTGTGACGGGGAGGACCCCAATGATACGGAAGACGAGGAATGCGCCATGAACGACCAAGAACTGATCCGGGTTCCGGTGACCACCCGGGCGTCCATCACCCATCTGGGCAGCCTGGACTCCTTTGACATTACCAGCGGCGGGAAGAAGGCGGCGGGCCTGATCCTGAAATACCTGAACGGGGACCGGACCAAAACCGCGCCGCTGAAGAAGGCCATCAGCCTGTATGACCGGCTGATCCCCAACGAGAATTTCGGCGGGGAATACACGGCGCTGCAATGGCTGTGCCGGCTGTGGACCGTGCCGGAAAACGCCCGGGAGGACCTGCTGCGCCAGCCGATGGTGAACGCCTTTTTTGCGCTGCTGTCCGCGAATGACTACGCGGACCTGAAGATGTACCTGAACCTGAAATACCATTTCCGGGAGCGGGAGAAGGACGACATCGCCGCCAAGGACCGGCTGCGGTTCCTGGAGGATTTCATCCTGTTCAACAACCCGGACCGGGAGCGCTGGGAGAAGACCCGGCAGAACATGGAACAGTTTAAAATCCAGCCGGGGGACCGGGTGGCGGACGTGGGATCCGGATCCGGATACTTCACGTTCAAGTTTGCGGACATCGTCGGGGAGCAGGGCCGGGTGTACGCCATCGAGACGAACCCGCTGCACCTGGACTTCCTGAACAACTATGTAAAGCAATACAACGTGAACAACGTTGAGATCGTGACCAGCAGCTTCAGCGGGATCGGCCTGGACCCGGAGACGAAGGTGGACGTGGTGTTCATGTGCTCGCTGTACCACAACGTCTATTCCGCCTTCACGGACTACGAGCGGGACCAGTTTGTGGGGAGCATCCGCAATGCCCTGCGGGAGGGCGGACGGCTGATCATCGTCGATAACGACCTGGTGCCGGAGGACGACATTCCCTACCACGGCCCCTACATCTGCAAGGACCTGGTGCGGGCCCAGCTGTGGTACTACGGCTTCCGGATGACGGAAAGCTACCAGTTCACCCCCCAGCGGTACGTGCTGGTTTTTGACAAGGTGGACATTCCGGCGCCGCTGGGGCGCACGGTGCTGAATCCGGAAATGAACGAACTGACCATCGGCTCCGCTTCCGCGATCATCCGCTACCGGATCATCGGCACCGCCACCTCCGGATATTCCATCCGGGGAAAGCGGATCGGGCAGAAGATGTACGACGCGATGCTCTCCGGGGACAAGGCCGGACTGCGGGAGGCCCGGGAGGCCTTCGGCGCCCTGTGGCCGACGGAGCGGATCGGGGACGACTATACCGCACTGATGTGGTTCTGCGACTGGTTGTGCGCGGAGGAGGCGGAGAGGAAACGCATGCAGGAGGATCCGCTGGCGGACAGCTGGTGCAGGTTCTTCACAGACAACGACTGCGAGCGGCTGAAGAAATACCTGTACGCGAAATTTGACCTGGCCCTTCCGATCGCGCCGGACGCGGACGAGAACCTGAACTACGAATACTCCGGCAACGGGGAGATCACCATTCCCACGCTGAACGAATGGAACGAGTACCTGATCTTCAACAACCAGAACCGGGTGCTGTGGGAAAACACCGGGGAGCTGATGAAGAAGCTGGACATCCGGCCGGGCGAGCATGTGGCGGACATCGGCTGCGGCGGCGGATACTTCTCCTGGCAGTTCTCGAAGCTGGTGGGCGAAACGGGCAAGGTGTACGCCACGGAAATCAACAAGGACGCCCTGAATTACCTGGACGGATTCATTAAGGATTACGGCGTGAAGAACATCGAAACCGTGGTGACCCGGATGAACGACGCGGGACTGCCGGCGGACAGCGTGGATACGGTCTTTATGTGCAGCATGTACCACGCGGTGTACATTACGAACATCGAGTTTGTGAAGGACCACTTCATTGACACGGTGAAGAAGGCCCTGCGGAAGAACGGCCGGGTGATCGTCGTGGACAACGACATTCCGGACCCGGGCATTCCTTCCTACTACGGGCCGGGCATCATTCCGGAGATGATCATTTCCCAGCTGCACTACTACGGCTTCGAGCTGGAGGACCGGATCCAGCTGATTCCGCAGCGCTTCGCCCTGGTTTTCCGGATGAAGGACAAGACGGGGACGAAGCAGAAGCTGAAGCCAAAGATCAAATTTGTAGCGCGGATTACCGGCGAGAAGCTCAAGCGCAAGCCGATGAAGCCGCAGTAAACACGCGAGAGAGGAGAGGAAAACAAAATGGACTGCGCAAGATACAGCAATTACCTGAATCCGGGATTCGATCCGGAAAACGTCCGGTGCGAAACCAAGGGCAGCAACAGCATCGCCGTGATGGCGCTGCCCTACAACGAGCCGAAGGGCCGGGAGGGCCTGGGCCGGAAGGTGACGGAGGTGGTGCTGCAGCACTATATGCGCCGGCCGTCGCTGAAGGAGATCGGCCTGCAGAAAATGACGGAATTCGCCCATGACGCCGTATGCGTCGAGCAGTCCCCGGGGTATGCCGCGGAATGCGACCTGGCGGTGCTGATGACCCAGGGGAACAAGTTCCGCTGGATCTGCACGGGCGGCGCGCGGATTTTCTACTTCCTGAACGGGCAGATCATGGACAGCAGCTCCGGGAAGACGCCGCGGCTGGGCAGCGGCCGGGAAAAGGAAATGCCCGACGTGCTGCAGGAGACGGAATTCACCAAGGGGGAGAACTCCTTCCTGGTTTGCAGCGACACCTTCTGCAAATATGTGAAGGAAGCCGAGATGGAGAACGCGCTGGCCGCCTCCGACAACGCGGAGGACTGGCTGCAGGCGCTGAAAAACCTGTACGAGGACCGGTGCACGGAGGAGCCCTTCGCGCTGATGACGGTGTTTATGCCCCAGAAGCGGAAACGGCTGCCGAAGAAGGCCGTGATCGCGATCATCATCGCGCTGGTGGTGCTGGCTGTCGGGGCCTTCTTTGCCCTGGGCGCCGCCCGCCGGCGGAACGGGCCGGGACAGGGACCGGACGGACGCCCGCCGCAGACCCAGGGCGAGCCCGGCACGGAGCCCACGCATCCCCCGGAACCGGAACGGCCTGACCGGCCGCCGCAGGGACAGGAAGGCACACCGGGCGAGCGGCCCACCCAGCCGCCCCGGCCGACCCAGCCCCCGAGACCGGAAAAGCCCGAAGCTCCCGGACAGTCCGCCGGACCGGACGAGACCGTGATTCAGGAGTTTTTCACCCTGAGCCCGGACGCGGGCGCCACCGCGGCGCCGGACGCCACCATGGCGCCGGACGCGTCGCTCTGAGCCGGTCGATCTGAACCATAGGAGGGTTCTGCCGTGTATATTCTGAGAAACGCGGTCCGTTCCATTGTCCGGTCCCCGGGCAGAACGGTGATCATCTGCCTGATCGTGATGGTCATTTCCACGGCGTGCTGCGTGTCCCTGTCCATTCAGCAGAGCGCGCAGACCGCCCGCATCAACAGCCGGGAGTCCCTGCTGATCCGCGGCCGCATCAAGGCGGACCGGAAGTATGTGATGGAAACGCTGAAGGCCGCCAACGAGGCGGCGCGGGAAAGCGGCGAGAAGGACCAGAGCAGCATCGCGGAATCGCTGAAGGGCGTTTCCGGGCTGGAGCTGGATGAAATGCAGAAGTACGCCGGGCTCAGTTCGGTGAAGGACTTCTATTACTATTCCGCCATCTCCCTGAGCGGCGACAACGGGCTGACCGCCATGAACCAGAATGACCATTCCGACATCCAGAACGCGATCAACAGCGCGATTCCCGAGGACCAGAAGCAGGGCGACAAGGCGCCTCCCGGCGGCGGGCCGGGCGGCGGCCCCGGCGGCGGTCCCGGGGGCGGGGGCCAGGGAGGCTCCCAGATTTCCGTGGAGCGCATCATGGCCTCCATCAACTTCGGCGGCGACTTTATGCTGTACGGCTACTCCGGGGACAACGCCATGGAGGATTTTACCGCCGGCACCTGCTATATCACCGCCGGGCAGATGTTTCCCGAAAACACGAAGGATTATGTGTGCATCATCAATGAGGAGCTGGCGACGCTGAACGGCCTGTCCGTCGGGGACAGCATCATCCTGGCCAATCCCGCCGCGGCGGGGGAGCGCTATACCTTCTCCGTCATCGGCATCTACAAGAACACGGAGGATTCCGCCACTACCTCCGGGCAGGCGGCGGACGATCCGGCAAACCATATCCTGACCAGCTATCCCGTGGTGCAGGAGATCCTGGCGCGGAGCAAGGCCTACCGGGATCCCGCCACCATCGAGAGCACCGTTGAGCTGGAGGAAGCGGGGGAGGACGCAACCGTCACCCGGACCGAGCAGCTGCTTTCGGACGACGGGGTGCTGACGGTGAAGGGGCAGGGCATTGCGGAAACCGACGCGGATTACGAGAGCGAAACGGCCCTGAAGGAAAGCGTGACCGGGACCTACATCTTCGGATCCATCGAGGATTTTGACGCCTTTGAGGGGCAGACCAAGGCCGCGGGCCTTTCCGAAAACTATACGGTGACCAGCGGCGACGTGGCGGCCTACGAGGCCTCCCTGGTGCCCCTGGACAACCTGAGCACCTATGCGAACTCCTTCCTGTACATCGTGCTGGGGATCGGCGCGGTGATCCTGATCGCGGTGAACGTCTTCAACATCCGGGAGCGGAAATACGAGATCGGCGCGCTGACCGCCATGGGCATGCGCAAGGGCAAGGTGGCGCTGCAGTTTGTGCTGGAGCTGACGATCGTCACGTTCCTGGGCATCGCCCTGGGCAGCGGCATCGGATCCGTGGCCTCCGCGCCGGTGACGAACATGCTGCTGGCCTCCCAGATTGAATACGAGCAGAGCAACGCGACCAAGGTGAACGAAAACTTCGGCCGGGAAGCGGGCGGGGAGGCTTCGGCCAAGCCCCACGGCGGCGACGTCGAGGGCGAGGTGACCTATGTATCCACGGTCCAGTTCCAGTTTGACCGGACCATTGTTTACCGGATGGCGGCGATCGGAGCCCTGCTGGCGCTGGTTTCCAGCGCGGCGGCCATTACCTTCGTGCTGCGATACAACCCGCTTGAAATACTGGCAGAAAGGGATTGATGCCCATGAGCGTACTGAGTATCCGGAACGTGTCCTTCGCATACGACCGGCGGACCCCCGTGCTGCGGAATCTCTCCCTGGATTTTGAGCAGGGAAAGACCTATGCGATCATCGGGCGGAGCGGCGCCGGCAAAACCACGCTGCTTTCCATCATGGCCGGGCTGCTGAAGCCGGTGAAGGGCGATATCCTGTTCAACGACCACAGCATTACGGGCATCAACCAGTTTGTGTACCGGAGCCGGGACGTGGGCGTCGTTTTCCAGAGCTACAACCTGCTGCCGAAGATGACCGCCATTGAAAACGTCATCCTGTCCATGGACGTGGCGAAGGTGCGGCACGTCAAAAAGAAGGAAACCGCCCGGGCGCTGCTGACCCGGGTGGGGCTGACGGAGACGGAGATGAACCGCCGGGTGCTGCTGCTTTCCGGCGGACAGCAGCAGCGGGTGGCCATCGCCCGGGCGCTGAGCTACAATCCGAAGGTGATCCTGGCGGACGAGCCCACGGGCAACCTGGACGTCTTCACCACCAACGAGATTATGAAAATCCTGAACCAGCTGGCCCATGAATACGAGAAGTGCCTGATCATCGTGACCCATTCGCCCCAGGTGGCGGACATGACGGACCAGGTTTACGACCTGTCCGTGCTGAACGGGCAGGCGGCGGCACAGTAAGGACGGAGGCAAAGAAACCATGAAACGCGGACTCCTTTGGCTGACCCTGATGATTTTCCTCTGCGCGGCGGCGGGCGCCTCCGCGGAGGGCTACGGTTTTCCCTGGGGCGGTTCCGGCCGGTACGGCTTCGGGGACGGGGAGGAAGGCCCCTACGGCTTCGGCCGGCGGGATGAAACCGTGGCGGAAACCACGCTGAGATGCGAGCCGGAGGTCCGGACCGTGAAGAGCGGCGGGGAGCTGACGCTGGATTTCCACCTGCTGCTTTCGGAAGCGGACCAGGAGCTGGTGGAGACCATTGAACAGGGCGCCACCGTTGAATACACCCTGGTGACGGCGCCGGTGGACAACGAGGAACAGACGACGGAGAGCGCGCCGCAGAGCGCGGCCTTCTCCATGGACCGGAAGAACAACGAACGCTGCGCGCTGGTGCTGAAGCCGGAGGTGACGGAGAATTCCGTGATGACGGTGAAGGCGAAGATGACGCTGGCCAACGGCCGGGCTTTCGAGACGGTATCCGAAAAGGTCCTGGTTTACACGGAGGCCATGATCCGGAGCCACGGCAGCGTCCAGGAATGCCAGCCCGGGGACGGCATGGATATGGACTTCATGCTGATCGGCCCGGAGGGCCTCTGGCAGTTCACCGCCTGGCTGGCCCTGAGCGATGACGGCACCAACTTTGTCCGGCGGGAGGGATCCGCGGTTTTCCAGGTGAATACCCGTGAGCGGGATCCCAAGGCCCGGGTGCACGTGACCGTTCCGGACCAGGAAAACGGCTTTTTCCGGGTGGAGATGGAGGTCGTGCTGCAGGACGGGACGACGCTGACGCATGTGACGGATCCGGTGAAGATCGGCGGGGCGTCCGTCAGCCTCTGATATAAAACGATTCCATTCCTGGATCCTACGCAAAAAAAACAGGGAGTGACACACGATGAAGAAGGTTTTCCTGGGACTGCTCTGCCTGGCCCTGCTGGCGGCCCTGACCGCCTGCGGCGGTGACAAAAAAGAACCCGGGGCTGCGCCCGCGGACAGCGGATCGGACACGATCAAGATCGGCTATGTGAACCCGACTACCGGCGCCCTGGCCGGAAACGGCGAGGGATGCGACTGGGTGGTGAAACAGTTTACCGACTATGTGAAGGAGCATCCCATCACGGTGGACGGGAAGGAAAAGACCTTCGACATTATCGTCTACGATTCCGCCTCCGACCAGAACAAGTGCACCGAGATGACGCAGAAGCTGATTGAGGAGGACAAGGTTGACCTGATCATCGCCATCCAGACGCCGAACACGGTGATTCCCGTGGTGCAGGTGGCGGAGCGGTACGGCGTGCCCTGCATCGCGACCCAGGCGCCCATCGACCCGGTGGCCGCGTCCCTGGACGAGTTTAAATGGACATTCCTGTCCTTCTACACGCTGGACCAGGTGTATGAATCCCAACGGTCCGTATGGATCAAGGCGGGACATGCCCCGGGCAGCGGCGCGAAGGTGGGCCTGCTGTTTGCCAACGACGCGGACGGCACTGCCTGGCACGACCTGTTTGTCCGCCGCCTGGCGGAGGACGGCTACACCTGCGTGGATCCCGGGCAGTATCCCTCCCGGACCACGGACTTTACCGCCCTGGCCAACAAATTCAAGGCGGAGGAGATCGACGTGATCGCCGGCACCAATATTCCGCCGGATTTTATGAATTCCTACAGCGCCGTGATCGCCGCAGGCGTGAAGGTGGACTGCGTGACCATGGGCAAATGCACGCTGCTGAATTCCGACGTGGAAGCCCTGGGCGACCTGGCGGACGGCATCGGCACCCAGGTATGGTACGATTCCTCCTTCCCCTACACTTCCGCGCTGACGGGCATTTCCTGTAAGGAAATTGAGGAAATGTACGCCAAGGACCACAACGGGCGGCGGATGCCCCAGCCCGCAGCCTTCGCCTACGAGGCACTGGAGCTGGCGGTGCACACCTTTACAAAGGCCGGGACGACGAAGCGGGAAGCCGTGCGGGACGCCATCGCCTCCCTGGACGTGATGACGCTGATCGGGCCGGTGAAATACGACCAGAAGATGAAGGGCCTGACCTATGCCAACACGCCCCTGACCGCCGGACAGTGGCAGCGGGACGAGGCAGGCGGCCTGGTGCTGAAGGTGATCGACAATTCCCTGTGGCCGGAGATTCCGGTGAATGGGGAATACTGGGCGTACAATGCGACGATGAAGTGAGCGGCATGGAAACGATACTGGCGATGAAGAACGTGGACGCCGGGTACGGGCGGATCCACGTTTTGAACGGGCTGTCCTTCCGGGTGCGGAACGGACAGACCCTGGGCGTCATCGGACCCAACGGCAGCGGCAAGACCACCATGATCAACGCGCTGTCCGGGCTGATCCGGGTGACGAAGGGGTCCATCCAGTTTGAGGGGCGGGATATCACCCGCCTTTCGCCGGATGCGCGGTGCCGCATGGGAATTGCCCGGACCTTCCAGGTTCCCGCGCCGTTTGAGCGGATGCGGGTCTTCGAGAACGTGCTGACGGCCGCCGCCTTCGGCAGCCAGGAGGGCCGGCGGGAGAACTGGAAGACCGCGGAACAGACGCTGGCGCTGACGGGGCTGGCGGAGAAACGGGATGTGCTGTCGGGCAGCCTGATGCTGCTGGACCGGAAACGGCTGGAGATTGCCCGGGCCCTGAGCACGCAGCCCACTTTGCTGCTGCTGGACGAAATCGCCGCGGGACTGACCAGCGAGGAGGTGCAGGAGATCCTGCGGATCGTGCGGACGCTGAAGGAGCAGGGGCTGACGATCATCTGGATTGAGCATATCATCGAAACCCTGCGGGAGACCGCGGACGAGATGATGTGCATGGCGGAGGGACGGAACCTGATCAGCGGAACTCCGGAAGAAGTGCTGCAGTCTGAAGAAGTGGTAAGGGAGTATTTAGGCGGCGCTGAGGCGCCGCTGAGTGAATAGTGGTTAGTAGAGGTTAGAGGTTAGAGGTTAGCGCGGCGCTGAGGCGCCGCCGAGTGAGTAGTAGACAGTGTATAGTGGGCAGGAGCATGAAAAAGGATGCTGTCAATTGAGGAGCTGCGGGTTTGCTACGACGGGTTTATCGCCGTCGATTCTGCCTCGTTGAATGTGTCAGCGGGGCAGATTGTTTCTTTGATCGGCGCCAACGGCGCCGGGAAATCCAGCCTGCTGAGCGCGGCGGCAGGGCTCCTGAAGCCGGAGCGGGGCAAGGTGACCTTCCTGGGGGAGGACCTGACCGGGATGCCGGCGGACCAGGTGGTGAACCGGGGCCTGTGCCTGGTGCCCCAGGGCGGACGGTGCTTCCAGCGGATGAGCGTCGAGGACAACCTGCTGGTGGGCAGCTATCCGAAAACCGCCCGGGCCGGGCGGATCCGGTCGCTGGAGCGCGTGTACACGCTGTTTCCGATGCTGAAGGAAAAGCGGAAGGATCCGGCGGGAACGCTGTCCGGCGGACAGCGGCAGATGGCGGCCATCGGCCGGGCGCTGATGTCGGATCCGAAATGCCTGATTTTTGACGAGATTTCCCTTGGGCTGGCCCCGGTGGTCATCCGGGACCTGTACGCCACGATCCGGGAGATTAACCGGGAGCGGCAGACGGCCATTCTCCTGGTGGAGCAGGACACGGAGCGGGCGCTCCGCATGAGCGACTATACCTACATCATGCAGGGGGGACGGATTCCCCTGCACGGCAAACCGGAGGAGCTGGACCGGGAATCCATCCGGGAAGCGTACTTCGGCATTTCCACTCCAGCAAACCAATCCACTGAACAGAAACTGTGAGGCGATGAGCGATGGCGGACTTCTTCCAGCTGGCACTGAACGGCATTCTGCTGGGCGGATTCTATGCGCTCCTGGGCGTCGGGATGACCATGATTTTCGGCATCGTGGGCCTGACGAACCTGGCCCACGGGGAATTCGTGATCCTGGGCGCCTATGCCTCGTCCATCCTGGCCACTGTGCTGGGTGTCGAGCCGATCCTGACCCTGGCGGTGACGGTGCCGCTGATGTTCCTGGCGGGATGGGGGATCCAGAAGCTGCTGGTCAACCGGGTGATTGACAAGGGCAGCGAGCCGGCCCTGCTGGTGACCTTCGGGCTGTCCATTATCCTGCAGGATGTTTTCCTGCTGCTGTTTTCCGCGGACGCGCAGCATATCTTCGCTTCCTACAGCCTGCAGACCTGGAATTTTGCCGGGCTGAGCGTTTCCGTCCTGAACGTGATCCTCTTCGCGATCAGCATCCTCTGCCTGGGGCTGTTCGCGCTGTTCCTGAACAAAAGCTATACCGGCCGCGCGATCCGCGCCGTATCGGACGACCCGGAGGCCGCCCGGCTGTCCGGCATCAACGTGCGGCGGATTTACGCCGTGGCCATGGGGCTGGCGATGGCCACCGCCGCGGTCAGCGGCCTGTGCGTCGGGCTGAAATGGACCTTCCATCCCAGCTCCGGCGGCGACTACCTGCTGATTTCCTTCATCGTGGTGGTGATCGGCGGGATGGGCAGCGTGACGGGAACGCTGCTGGCGGGGCTGTTCTTCGGCCTGGTGCAGGTTTTCGGCGGCGCCAGCTACGGCATGCTGATCAGCTATATTACGCTGCTGATCATGCTCACATTCCGCCCGGGCGGACTGCTGGGCCGGGAAGGAGGCCGGGCATGAAGATCGGGAAAAAAGGGCATGAAAAAAGCCGGTTCGGCCTGGGCTCCCTGGCGCTGGCGGCGCTGTGCGCGTTTCTTTTCGCCGCGGGCTTCGGCGGCATCCTTTCCACCAACGCGATGCGCTACCTGATGCAGATTTTCCTGTACATCTGCCTGGGGGAGGCCTGGAACCTGCTGGGGGGCTTCGCCGGGATGACGAGCCTGGGACAGCAGCTGTACATCGGCATCGCCGGATATTCGGTGGCGATGGTGACGACGCTGTGGCACCTGCCCTTCTGGGCGGGGATCCTGCTGGGCATGGCGGCGAGCATGCTGATTGCGGCGCTGCTGTCCCCGGTGCTGTTCCGGATGAAGGGCATGTATTTTGCCATTGCGACCTGGATCGCCGCGGAGGCGGCCCAGAAGGTTTTCCTGGACTGGAAATACGTCGGCCAGGGGGCCGGCATGACCATCCGGATCGTTCCTTATCCGGATCTTTCCAGGATTTATATCATGAGCCTGGTGCTTTGCATCCTGGTGCTTCTGCTGCTTTCCAAGCTGATGCGCTCGAAGCTGGGGCTGGGGCTGATGGCCATGCGGGACCATCCCACCGCGGCCTCCACCATCGGGGTGAACCTGTTCCGGACCCGTTTCCTGGTATACGAAACCGCCGCGGCGCTGACGGCGCTGGCGGGGGCGGTGTTCTTTATCCACAAGGGCGTGATTTATCCGGAGAGCGGCTTCAGCATCAGCTGGACGGTTTCCGCGGTGTTCATCGGGATCATCGGCGGAACGGGCACCGTGGAAGGCCCCGTGATCGGCGCGGTGATCTACGTGCTGCTGCAGGAGGTGCTGGCTCATTATCCCGCATGGTCGAACATCATGCTGGGGGTGACCACCATCCTGGTAATCTGCTTCATGCCCGGCGGGATCGCGCGGACGGTTCCGGAGGCGGTGCGGCGGATCCGGCGGGGCCGGAGACAGGAGCGGGAAGCGCTGGGGGGAGCCCGGTCACCCGTTGTGGCCGCGGGGTTTCCGGAGGATGAGATACGCCGCCAGCAGCGCGGCGGCACTGATCGCGACCCAGACGGGAACCATGGGATCCGGCCCTTGGGTAGCGGGGCCTTCCATACCCTCCGGCATAACGCCCGGAGGAGCCATGTTTTCCATACCCTCCGGCATAACGCCCGGAGGGATCATGTTTTCCATCCCCTCCGGCTGTGCGCCGGGCAGCAGGCCGGGCACGCTGCCGGTGAACGGCATGACCGGCGCGCCGGCCGCGTCGTCCACGCTGCCCAGGTCCGCCATGACGATTTCGGAGGCGTCCACCAGGGCATCGCTGCCGGACCGGCCTTCGGCGGAGGACGGAATGGTTCCGTCCAGCTGGGCGCGGAGGCTTTGCCCGCGCTTTTCACAGAAAATACGGAGATAACCGGCGGCGGTTTCAAACTGCTCCGGGGTGACAAAGGCGGTGGGATCCTGCGCCTCATACGGCGCGATCAGGGTCCGGATCCGGTCGATTTCCCCGGAGAGCCAGCCGCTTTCAACGCATTCGGAAACCAGGCGGCCAACACATTCATGATAGGCGGCCTGGGCCTCCGGATCGCTGAAAATCCAGGAAACCAGGGGACGCTTTTCGATTTCATCGCCGGCGGGATCATCCATGGGCAGGTTCACGGTGGCAGTGGGGCTGGCGGAGGCGGAAAGCCCGCCGAAGGCCAGGTTGTAATCCCAGGGGATGATGGTCAGCTGTCCGTTCTCCTCATAGAGATAATAATTATGCCCCATGACGCCGGGATAGCTGTCCTCATTGCAGAGGAAATGGTTGGCCGCCAGGTAGGCGGTGACTTCCGGACGGTTCACCGCCCGGTCCAGGTCCTCCCGCGCGTTCAGGCTGCGCAGGGAGGCGATCAGGCGGGCCTTGTCCGCCGGGCTGACGGCGGTTTTGGCATTGTCGAAGATATGGCTGTAGCTTTCCGGACGGTCGTCCGAATAGATCAGGAGCACATCGTTGTTGAGGGTTTCGGCGCCGGGCGCGCCGGCGGAAGCGCCGCCGGGCGGATTCATGCCGGGGGCGGCCATGCCCGGGGCTATGGCGGCCAGCTCCGCGGGATCCATCCGGGCCAGGGCGGCGGGATCCATGCCCGGGGCCATCTGGGCCAGCTCCGCGGGATCCATGCCGGCCGGCGCGGCCGGATCCATGCCGGGCATCATGCCCGGCCCCTGGGCCGGACCGCCGGAGTGATCCGCCATGCTGTCCGGCTTATACAGCTCGCCCCGGGTCATGCCGTTGCGCTGCAGGAAGGCATTTTCCACGCCCTCCACCGCCAGGTACAGCCCCCAGGGCTCCCCGTTGACGGTGATCCAGGCGTAGCTGCACAGGGGGGCGGGCACGCCCATTTTTTCCATCAGGGCATAGGAAAGGGCATCCTTCATCAGGGTCGGATCCAGGATCAGGCTGTTCAGGTTCAGCTTGTCGAGGCCGTGATAGGTTTTTCCCCGGGCGTAATGATCGAATTCCACCTTGAAGGAGTAGCGGGAGGAGTCCAGGGCGGCCACGGCGGACAAGGAGGTGTTCCCCTTGGCGCGGATGCCGGCGGCGCCGAGCTTTTCCCCGTCAATGGTGATTTCGCATTCCCGGTATTCCTCCGCGGCGGCGGAGGCGGTGAAGCTGTCCCAGTCCCGCATGGACAGGTCGATGGCGTGGACGCGGCTGCAGTCGAACAGGAGGGCTTCATAGCCGGATTCCCGGCCGGGATCCGTCCGGGAGGGCTCCACCGCGCCCCACAGGCAGACCGCGGCGGCAACCAGGACCAGGGCCAGGCAGGCCGCCGGGAGGATCGTTTTTATTCTTCCGGACATGGGTTTACTCCGTATAGTCGCCGTTGTAGCTGACCAGCACCGCGCTGCCGACGCCTTCCATTTCGGACAGCTTCGTGATGAATTCCGTATCGTTGTTTTTCAGGCAGACCTCAAAGGTCAGCTCAATGCAGCCCTTCCGGGCGCTTTTGCTGCGGAGGGTGACCTTCTCCGCGTTGTAATTCAGGAAATTGGTGACCCGCTTCTCCGTTTCCCCGCCGTCGCAGGAGATGACGGCGATGAAGGGCTTCCGGGAGGATTTCCGGTTGCAGAACACCACCATGATGACGCCGATGATCACGCTACCGACCAGGGCGAGGGGGATCATGCCGGCGGCCAGCACGATTCCGCCGGCGATGGCCCAGAACAGGAAGGCGATATCCAGGGGCTCCTTGATGGCGGAGCGGAAGCGCACGATCGACAGGGCGCCGACCATGCCCAGGGAAAGCACCACATTGGAGGTGACGGCCAGAATCACCATGGCCGTGATCATCGTCATGGCGATGAGGGCGCCGCCGAAGGCCCGGGAGAACATGACGCCGGCATAGGTCTTTTTATAGACAAAGCAGATGAACAGGCCGAGGCAGAAGCTCAGGACCAGGGCCAGGGCCATATCCGTCAGGGAGACGGCGGTGACGTTTTCCAGGAATGAGGACTTGAAAATATCATTAAAGGTCACGGGAAACCCTCCTTCGCAGCGGTCGGAATCAAAAAACCGCGGGAGCAGCCCCGGCAGGCGCGGAAATCCCGGGAATCCGATCCCGGAGGAATTATACAGGATATAGGGGCAAAACACAACGGAGGATACCAGAAAAAGCTTTTCAACATTGACTCCGGAGGGGTCTGAAAGTATAATATAATCGGCTATTTATGAGGTCGGCTTCCCCATGGCCGCGTGGCTTGCGCGCCGGAGGGAACCGGCGGAGAGACGCCGCCTGAAACCGGCCGGCGGGAAGGATTTTCCCGGCGGGCGGCGGAGCTATGCTTTTTTCGAAGGAGACGGGGAAATGCAGTCAGTGATTCAATGGATCGGGACCGGGCTCGGCGCCGTGATGGATGTCTGCTATTCCATCTGCAAAAACTACGGACTGGCGATCATCCTGTTCACGCTGGTATCCAAGATCATCCTGCTGCCGCTGACCATCTGGGTTCATTACAACGGGCTGAAAATGGTGCGGATGATGCCGGCGATCAACTGGCTGCATGTGAACCACTACGGGGACCGGGACGCCATCGCCGAAGGGCAGGCGAAGCTGTACAAGCAGGAGAAGTACAGCCCCCTGGCGGGCCTGCTGCCGATCATTGTGCAGCTGGTGCTGCTGCTGGGCCTGGTGGAAGTGATCCGGAACCTGATTGCCTGGGGCAACAGCCAGGAGCTGATGTTCCTGGGGATCAACCTGGGATGGGTGCCCAGCGAAAAGGGCGGGATCTCCATCCTGGTGCCGATCCTGGCGGCCCTGAGCTCCCTGGTGATGACGGTGACGCAGAACCGGTCCCAGGCGCTGCAGGCGGAGCAGGGCAAGCTGAACAAGTACAGCATGCTGGTGATTTCCGTCGGGCTGAGCCTTTACCTGGGCCTGTTTGTTTCGGCGGGCATCGGCCTGTACTGGATTGCCAGCAACCTGTTCTCCGTGATCCAGATGTACCTGCTGAACTGGGCGATTCCGCCGAAAAAGCACGTCAACTACGAGGAGCTGGAGAAGAGCCGGGCGGCGCTGGCGGAGATCGAGGCCCTGGACGGCGGGAAAAAGAAGGGCCTGTTTTCCCATGACGAGCACGCAAAGCAGGAGAAGGCGGACTACAGGCGCTTCTTTACCACGGCGGGAAAGCACGTGGTGTTCTATTCCGAGAAGAGCGGATTCTGGAAATACTTCAAGGATATCATCGACAACCTGCTGGCCTGGAGCAACCTGCCGATCCACTACGTGACCAACGACCCGGAGGACCGGGTTTTTGAGCTGGCGAAGACGGAGCCGCGGATTGTGCCCTACTACATCGGGCCGAAGAAGATCATCCCCCTGATGATGAAGATGGACGCGGACACCGTGGTGATGACCACCCCGGACCTGGAGAATTTCCACATCAAGCGCAGCTATGTGCGCAAGGATACGGAATACATTTACGCGCCCCATGACTGCATGAGCATGCACATGGGATTCCGGGAAGGGTGCATGGACCACTTTGACACGATCCTGTGCACCGGCCCCCAGCAGATGGAGGAAATCCGGAAGACGGAGGAAATCCGCGGGACGAAGAAAAAGACCCTGGTGCCCTGCGGATACTGCCTGCTGGACGACATGGCGGAGGACTGGGAAAAGCGGAAGGCGGCGGCCGCGGCCCCGAAGGACGGGGTGACCCGGATCCTGATCGCGCCCAGCTGGAACGAGGACAACATCCTGGATTCCTGCATCGACGAGCTGCTGAAGAACCTGCTGCGGAAGGACCGGAAGATCACGGTGCGGCCCCATCCCGAATATGTGAAGATGAAGGGCCCGCAGATGAACGCGCTGATGGACCGGTGGAAGGCGCAGACCGGGGAAGGGCTGGCCTTCGAGACGGACTTTTCCTCCAACCAGTCCCTGTATGAGGCGGACATCCTGATCACCGACTGGAGCGGCATCGCCTACGAATACTCCTACACCACCGGGAAGCCGACGCTGTTTATCAACACGAAGATCAAGCTGCAGAACCCGAACTGGGAGAAGGTCGGCATTACGCCGATGGAAATTGCCCTGCGGGACCAGATCGGCCGGTCACTGGAAAAGAACGAGCTGGACCGGGCGGACGGCGTGATCGCGGAGATGGCGGAGCATCCGGAGGAATGGGCGCAGCGGATCAAGGGCGTCAAAGAGAAGAATGTGTTTAACCCCGGGGGAGCGGGCAAGGCTGCGGCGGAGTACATCCTGAACAGCCTGATAGAGCGGGACAGAGGTTAAGGCGGCGCTGCAGCGCCGCAGTGTATAGTGATTAGTGGGGTCAGAGATTGAACAGACGGAAGTGGGCCCTGTACGGGGTTCTGTATTTTACGGCGGTGTTCGCGCTGGTGCCGGGGATGGCATCGGCCTATATTGACCCGTCCGTGACGACCTATGCCATCCAGGCGATCGCCGGGGTGGCGGTGGCGGCGGGCGCCTTCTTTGCCACCTACGGGCGGCGGATGAAGAAGAGCTGGATGCGGACCCTGGACATGGACGAAAACGAAGCCCAGGTGCGGGAGGCGCCGCTGGAGGTGACCCGCCCCGACCTGGAGGAGAAGCTGCGGGAGAAGCGGGCGGCCCTGCAGGCCCGGCCGGCGGCGGCTGGGAAGAAACGGAACCTTCGGGGGCGGATCATCACCTCGCTGCTGTGCGGCTTTGCGCCGGCGCTGGCGCTGATCCTGCGGCCGGTGATCACCTTCTACCTGGCCAATGAAGGAGAATTCTGGTTCGAGCTGGGCGACGTGATGCCGGACGTGCTGCTGGTTTTCTTCGGGATGGCGCTGGGCACGGCGCTGGTGCATTTCCTGCTGCCGGACGGAAAGCGCTTCAGCCCGCGGGTGCTGCTGGCGGTGCTGGCGGCGGCGGGTACCCTGTGCGTTTTTATCCAGGACCATTTCATGTCCGGCTACCTGCCCACCCTGACCGGCGAGGCGATTGACTGGAGCCTGTACAAGGCCTGGAACCTGTACAGCCTGGCCCTGTGGGGCGGGGTTTTCCTGCTGTTCCTGGCGGTGTTCCTGATCCGGCCCCGGGCGGCGCGGGCGGCGGTCTACGGACTGATGATCCTGCTGATCTGCGCGGAGGCGGTGAACGGCACCATCGACCTGGCCACGGCGAAGAACGAGAACCGGCGGAGCGGCACCTATTTCACGCAGAACGGCATGTATGAAACCTCCCGGGCGGGGAACGTGGTGGTGCTGGTCAGCGATACCTTTGAAGGGACCTACATGAACCGGATCCTGGAGGATTACCCGGAGGTCCGGGAGCTGCTTTCCGACTGCACCTACTACGACAACGTGACCGGCGTTTCGGTCTTCACCTATTTCAGCTATGCCAAGCTGATGAGCGGGGTGGATTTCCCCATCGGAAAGGCCTCGGAGGAAGGGGTCACCTACTGCCTGGAAAACCAGACCGCGATGAGCCGGATCCATGACAACGGATGGGAAATCGGCTACTACACCGATTTTTCCCCCACGCCGAACGTGGAGGACCTGCTGATCAACTACGCGGATGAGCGGCTGCGCCCGAACCGGGCCGCCCGGTGGTCGCTGACGAAGCTGCTGCTGCGCAGCACGCTGTTCCGCAGCGTGCCCCATCCGCTGAAGCCCCGTTTCGGCGCCTATACGCTGGAATTTGAACATGTCAAATTCCAGCTGGAGGACGCGAGCCCCTTTATTGAGAACGACCCGGTGTACTACGACCACCTGCGGGAAAAGGGACTGACCGCCGTGGACAGCGCGCCGCGGTACACCCTGCAGATGCTCTTCGGCGTTCACGATCCCTGCACGCTGGACGCGGATTTCCAGCTGCTGACCAACCGGGACGAGCTGACGGTGGAGGAGCGGAAAATCCAGACGGGAAGGGCGCAGCTGAAGCTGCTGCGGCTGTACCTGGACCGGCTGAAGGAAGCCGGGACCTATGACCAGACCACCGTGATCATGACGGCGGACCACGGATTCAACCAGCGGTTTTATCCGGTTTTCCTGGTGAAGGAAGCCAACCGGAGCGGGGAAGGCTTCCGGGTGGACCACACCCCGATTTCCATGCAGGCGGATTACGCGGACCTGATGGACGCGCTGACGTCCGGGAAATCCTTTACGGAGGCTGTTGCACCCTACGCGGCGGAGCCGGACCGGGTCCGGTATGCGCTGGATTTCCGGTCCCCGGTGTATGAAACCGAGACCACCCGGCGCTCCCTGGTGGAGATCCGGGGCGAAGCGAAGGATCCGGACTCCTACCGGATTACCCGGGACGAGTTCCTGATGGACGACGGGTTTCCGGGCCGGTGCGAGCTGGGGACGCCCTTTGTGAGCCGCGGAGAGTTCAACGGAACCGCGGCGGTCTACGGACTGGATGAAAGCGGCGCCTACGGCCACAGCGCCGTGTTTGACGCCTTCTTCGGGGCGGAGGAAAGCCGGCCGGCGGAATTCCGGGCCATCGTCGCCAATTCCACGGGAAGCCCGCAGCGGATTGAGGTTTCCCTGGAAGGCGGGGAGGTGCTGGAAACGATCCGGCTGGAACCGGACGAAGGGCCGGTGGAGTTTTCCGTGGCGCTGCCGGAGGAAACGGTTTCCCGGCGGACGGTCCGGCTGGATTTCCCGGACGCGGAGCTGCAGGAAATTGAAGGCGAAAAGCTGACCTGGAATACGTACGCCAGCGTGTATGTGCATACGGCGGGACTGTATGAACGGTAGATGTTAGGGATTAGAGGTCAGAGAGTGAAGAGACGAAA
>ODAI011779097.1_pt1 | contig 19940 bp, 16 predicted proteins | sample 1539321 | NCBI WGS metagenome assembly ODAI01 (sample SAMN02144231, study PRJEB22623) | gut metagenome | biome: sheep rumen | host: Ovis aries | place: New Zealand
GACGCGGAGTTTACCGAAGAGACGAGAGAGATCGACGGGGAAACATTTACCGCGGAGGTATTTGCCGCGGGAGACTACACGCCGGAGTCCGTGTTCTGCTTTGATGAGGAGGGCGCACGGCGGGATTATATCGAGAATTCCCAGGTGTCGGCGGCCGCGGCGGAGCTCGGAGAGCTTGTCTATAAGGTGCATACCATCGACGCGGAGGTGGATGAGGCACTGTTCGACATCAGCGGTTATAAGATCCAGTGATCTTGACTCTCCAAAAGCATGCTGTATCTGCTATACTGTGAGCACAGGATAAAACAACGGACAAAAACGCGGACAAAACACAGAAAAAACCGATTTTTTTTATTTGTCAAGCGAAAGAAGCTTATCAATACCTTATTATATAGTACGCGACAAGGGTGTTGATGTCGTCTTGTCGCGTACTCTTTAGGTCTTATTTCTTAGCAGCGGGAGCCTGTGCATCGGCAGCGGGAGCTGCATTTTCAGCGGCTGGAGCCTGCTTAGCATCGGTAGCTGGAGCCTGCTTGTTGTCGCCGGCTGCTTGTTTCTGTTGGCTTGCACCGAAGTTGGGCAGGTTATTGGGGTTGGCAGTGCTGTTTTCGGTTGCTTGCTTCTCGATGACGCTCTCTTCGGTTGACGATGTCGGTGCTACGTGAGCACAGATGATGCTGCAAACGACCATCATTCCAGCGAGGAACCATGTTGCCTTTTCGATGAAGTCTGTGGTCTTGCGCACACCCATGATTTGGTTAGATGAGGAGAAGTTAGATGCGAGTCCTCCTCCTTTTGACTCTTGGATGAGTACGATGCCAATCATAAGGATGGCTGCGAATACGATTAGAATTACAAATAATGTGTACATTTTTCTATCTTATTATTTATTGTTATTTATAATCAGTTTCTCTAAAAATCGAATTTGGTCTGCAAAGTAACGATTTTTTTTCGGATAAAGCAAATTTAAACGCTTAATAATTTCCAAAGCCTTGGAATATCTGCCCTGTTGGATGTAGATACGAGCGAGTGTCTCGGTGAAATACTCTTCTTGCGGCTCGTTGTCTCCGTCGGTGTTTTGTTCTTCCATGTCGGGCGTATATTCGGGTGTTTCCTTGAGTTCGAAGTTTCCTCCATCGCCGTTGATGAACTTGTCGATGAGCGACACGGTAAGGCTTTCTTCCTTTGAAGGCTGAGGTTGCGTTGTGTCTTGCGCCGTCGAGAGTTTCTCGTTCTCGGTGTCGAGCAGGTATGCCACATAGTCAACCGTAGCGTCTGCCGGTGTCGGCTTGCGCTTGACGGGTTGCTGTTGAGGTGTTTCGTCGGGTATGGAGTCGAGGAAGATGTCGATGAGCGATGCTGTCCGGTCTTGCTCGTCCGAAGTTGGTTTGTATGTTTTTTTCTTTTCCGCTGAGCGCAGTCGGTAGTGTGCTGCTTCAACAATCTGGAAGAGCACGTTTCTGTCGGTGACATAGAGTGCCGCCCTGCGTAGTTCCTCGTCGAACGACGGGTCATGCAGCAGGTAAAGGTTGCGCAACAGCAGGATGCGTGCCGGCTGATAGTAGGGGTGGAGTGCAAGCATGCTCCGGAGATCGTAGAGGGTCTCCTTGTCCAGCAGTTCGGGTTGACGTATGAGTTGCGCTATATCCACTTCTTGTTTGTTGTTACGTGATTGATTATCTTTTCCTTTCAGTCCATTATCTTACCAGTTGGCAACGGTTGCGTCGAAGATTTGCTCCGTGATGACTTCTATCATCTGTGAAACCAGGTCTTCCTGTACGCTGGTGAGGCTGAGATTTGAGTCGTAGGACTGTGTTGCCGTGAACTGTCGTTCGAAGTCTTCGTTATGGTTCTTGGTGTTGGTGAACCTGACGTTGACGGTCATCGAGAGTTCCACCTGTGCGGAATATCCATCAGAGGTTACCGACTTGTTGCGTTGTGAGTATTGCGTAATCTCGCCTTCCACCTTCAGGTCACCGTTTCGTTTCACCTGAATGAGTTGTGTGTGGTTGGCATAGATGTCTTTCAGCGCATTGTTGAACATCGCCTCCATAGGTCCCCAGACGTATGATGCGCGTATGGGGAAGTCGGCAATCTGGATGGTCTTGGTCTTGTTGTAGTCGATGCTGGCACCGTTGAACTTATAGCTTACCGAGCATGAGCCGATGAAACAAGCGATGATGAGCATGACGACCGATGTTGTCAGGCTGCCGATAAACGTCTTTGATGTCTTGTTTCTCTTCTTCATCATTTCTCCAGTCCGTATTGCTTCAGTCTTCTGTAGAGGGTGCGGTCAGAGATGCCGAGCTCTTGTGCGGCTTTCTTTCGGTTGCCGTTATTGCGTTCGAGCGCCTTGACCACCATCTGCCGTCCCAGGTCGTTGAGGTTGAGCGTTTCAGGTTCGTTGATTTCCTCAGCGATAGCATCTTCGAAGGTTGAAGGCTCTTGCCTTGCAAGCGACCTCTGGTCGAGTGGAGTGGTGAGTGACGTATGGTCAGCAGGTACAGATGTGACCTGCGTCGAGAAGCCTACTGCTCCGTTCAAGTCGCGTACCTCTTCCATCTGCTTACGTACACTGTTGAGTTCTCTTCTCAGGTCGCTGACGTTTCCACGCAGTTCATAGAGAATCTTGTAGAGCAGTTCGCGCTCACTCTCATAGGAATGGTTTCCGTCTTTGCTGATGACGGCGAGCTGGGTGCTCTCTGTGGTCTGCGGGATGAATCGCTGTAGTGTCTTCGCATCGATTTCCCTCTGTTCGCTGAGTACTGACATTTGTTCGGTCAGGTTCTTCAGTTCACGCACGTTTCCCGGCCATTTGTATTGCAACATCAAGTCCTTAGCCTCTTCTGTAAGGGTTATCTTGGGCAACTTGTATTTCTCAGCCATCTGCAGGGCGAAGAGGCGGAAGAGCAGTATGATGTCTTCGCCGCGTTCGCGTAGCGGTGGCATTTGTATAGGTATGGTGTTCAGTCGGTAGAAGAGGTCTTCGCGGAAGCGTCCTTCGCTGATAGCCTTGCGCATGTTCACGTTGGTGGCGGCGACGATGCGCACGTTGGTCTTGCGTATCTCGGTGCCTCCCACACGGATGTATTCGCCCGTCTCCAGCACGCGCAGGAGCCGTGCCTGGGTAGCCATCGGCAGTTCACCCACCTCGTCAAGGAAGATTGTTCCCTTGTCGGCTATGCCGAAGTAGCCCTCGCTCTCGCCAATGGCGCCCGTGAAGGATCCCTTCTCGTGTCCGAACAGTTCGCTGTCGATGGTTCCTTCAGGTATAGAGCCGCAGTTGATGGCAAAGTATTTTTCCCTTCGGCGCGGTGAGTTGTCGTGTATGACGCGTGGGATAGCCTCTTTTCCGACACCACTCTCACCTATGATGAGCACGCTCAAGTCCGTGGGTGCCACCTGCAAGGCGACATCCAGTGCACGGTTCAAGGCATCGTTGTTGCCCACGATGCTATACCGTTGTTTGATGCGTTGTATCTCCGTTGTGTTCATAATGAGCTGACAAAATTACATATTTCTTTTGAAACTTCTGCAATTTTGGCAGAAAAAGTTGTTTCACTCTTCCGTCTTCTTGTTCACGTTGAAGCGTGCCTTGTCGCTGTCGTCGCGTCTTTCCTTGTAGAGTTTCTTCAAGGGATTGGCGTATGCTTCGTCATAGTCCTTGCGATTGCGGCAGATGTCGATGGCGGCATAGAGCGCCTTGCGCATAGGTGTGTCGTCGGCGGTGTTCTTGCCGGCACGGTCAAACTGTGCGGTGTGCATAGGTGCGGTGCGTACCAACGGCAGTCCGGCGGTATAGTTGACACCCTCGTTTCCGGCGATAGAGCGGAAGGGTGCCAGTCCTTGGTCGTAGTACATGGCGAGGACGCCGTCGAAGGCATTGAAGAGCCCCTTTCCGAAGAAGTCGTCGGCAGCATATGGTCCGAAGGCTTGGATGCTTTTTTCGGTCAGTTGTTCGATGGCTGGTTGCAGAATGTCCTGCTCCTCCGTGCCCAGTAGCCCCTTGTCGCCCGCTTTCGGGTTCAGGGCGAGCACGGCAATGCGTGGGTTGCTGATGCGGAAGTCTCGTCTGAGGCTCAGGTGGAGCGCTTCAGTCTTGCTGATGATGTTCTCTTTAGTCACCGACTCAGCCACCTGCTTCAGCGGGAGGTTGCGCGTGGCGAGGGCTATGCGCAGTCCTTCCGTAACGATGAGCGACAAGCCTTTGTTCATCGCATCGAGGTGGTCTTCGATATATCGGCTCTGCCCACTGAAATGGAATGCCTCGTTGTTGTCGACAGGTGCGGTGACGAGCACGTCGAAGAGTCCTTTCCCGTAGTCTTCCAGTGCACGGTCTAATGCTCTTAGTGCTGCATTACCCGATTCTTCAGAGGGTTTACCCATTTCTACCTTGATTTCTTCATCGAAGACGGGCAGCAGGTTCAGTCGTCCCTCGTGGGCATCTTCAGCCCTGCCGATAATGGTGAAGTTGGTCTGAATGCCCAGTGCGTTGCGGTGGTATGCCGCCACCTTTGGTGACCCGTAGATGATAGGTGTACAGAGTTCCAGCATTGCCGGGTTCTCGAAAGTCTTAAAAATCAGTTCATATCCGACACCGTTAGTGTCACCGTGGGTCAGTGCCACACGAATCTTTCTTTCTTCCATGATGATATATGCTATTTTACGATTTCACAATTTTACTATTTTACGATTTCTTTATTCATGAACAATCATCGAAGCCTCCAGTTGTCTCATCTTATTGCGCTTGGCTGATTCCGGCGCATAGACAAAGGCAAAGACTGTGAGCGGCTTGCCTTGAGGGGTGTAGAGTGTTCTGGCTACATAGGGACCACCCATAGCGTCACCTTCCATTACCCACAGACCGCGCCGGATGGCAGTTCCCTCGTTCTCTTTCTCCCTCGCTCTCTTTTTCTCACGTTCCCTTTCTCCCTTTCTCCCACGCTCCCTTTCTCCCATTTTCCCACGCTCTCTTTTCAAATACATCTCGTCAGTCTCCCCTTTGATGTTTACGCGCAACACGCTGTCGATGTCTCCGGTGAAGACGCAAAGGTTCTGCATGCCCGTGTTGGCGTTGTTCGATAGCCAGAGGAAGTCCTTTCTCTGTTTGCTTGCCGTCATGTCGGCAGGGATGAGCATGTTGATGCCGAACATCTGGCGTATGCGCTCTTCCGCCTTGGGGTTGTGCTGTCGTTCCAACTGTCTCCGGGCTACGGTCAGTTCGTGTCTGTTCAGCAGCGAGAGCAGTTCCTTGCCGAGTTTCCCGTTCATTGCCCTGTTGAGTGATTGGTTGTCGGGTGTCTGTATGCGGATCACCATCTGCGGAGCGGCATAGACGTTGCGTTCGTATCGCAGAGCGACCTTAGTATATTGTCTTTTGTCTTCGTCAATGACGACGATGTTGCGTGCCAGTCGGTGCATGTCGTCGAACCTTCTCCGGTAGCAGAACGTCCCGTCGAACTGCGGCTCCCTTTGCGGCAGAGCCTCGACTGGAGTCGCCAGCACGTCAGTCACGCTTTTCTCCGCCGTAGGCGACTCGGCAACAACCAGCACCTCGTAAGGTTTCCCGGTGCTTGCCGGCAGACCACCCCTGTTGTCGCCCTTGCAGGCAACGAGCAGTAGGCAGAAGGCGAGGATGTAGTTGTTGCGCATGTTCCTTTTAACTCCCCCCTTGCTTTTTCTTCGTGCTCAGCAGTCCGCAGGCAGCAAAGATGTCTTGTCCGCGGCTGGCGCGTATGGTGGTGGTGATGCCGTGGTGGGTCAGGTAGTCACGCATGGCTTCCATGCGCTCTTCCGATGCTCCATGCAAGGGCACGTCCGGTATCTGGTGGAAGCGTATCAGGTTGACGCGGCAGTCTATTCCGCTGAGCAGCCTGACGATACTGCGGGCATGCGCCTTTGTATCGTTCGTTCCGCCAAAGACGATATACTCGAACGTCAGTCGCCGCTGGTGAGAGAAGTCATACCGGCGCAGGAGTTCCACTACCTCCTCGATGCCCATACCCCTTTCGGCAGGCATCAGCTGGGCGCGTTGTTCCGGCAATGGCGAGTGCATGCTGATGGCCACGTGGCAGTCGCTTTCGTTGAGGAAGCGTTGCAGCTTGCCCCTGATGCCAACGGAGCTGACGGTGATACGCTTCGGACTCCATGCAAAGCCATAGTCGGCAGTCAGTATCTCTGTCGTCCGGAGCACGTTGTCCAGATTGTCCATCGGCTCACCCTGTCCCATGAAGACGATATTCGTCAGCCGTTCCCTTTCGGGCAGGGCGCAAATCTGGTTCAGGATGTCGGCAGCCGAGAGGTTGCCTTCGAAGCCCTGTTTGCCCGTCTGGCAGAACAGGCAGTTCATCTTGCACCCTACCTGGCACGAGACGCATAGCGTCCCTCGTTCGCCATCGGGGATGAAGACTGTCTCAACGAAGCGGTGGGCAGGCTTGTCCGAATCGTCTGATTTGTCCGACAATACGGGGAAAAGGTATTTGATGGTGCCGTCCTTAGAGTATTGTGCATCGATGGGTTCCAAGAGTCCCACGCAGAACTGCTCCTTGAGGCGCTCGCGGTTTACTTTCGAGAGGTTGGTCATCTCGTCGATGCTTGTCACGTGCCTGTCGTAGAGCCACTTGGCAATCTGTCCGCCCGTGAAGGCAGGCATACCCAGATTGCTTGCCACCTCTTTCAGTTCGGCAAGCGTCAACCCTATCAGCCGTCGCTTTCTTTCAGCCATTCATCTGTATATTTTGTGCAAAGGTACGAAATAATTCATAATTCTTTGCCGGCGAAAGCGAGAAAAAAACTTGATGTTGCCAATCGTCGTGAAAGTCGGTTCCGCTGCTTTTAACCAAAAAGTTGATATTTGTCGTGAAGTTTTACCAAAATGTTCATGCAGGAAATGCGTTTTCCCGTTTTTGCTGCTCCCCACCGTTCACCCGTTCACTTTTCATCTTAATAAGCTGAAATACAGAGTGCTAATACAGTGAATAGTGAAAAATCCCCTTCAATGACTATTCACTTTTTGCACAATTCTTTACCTTTTGAAAACCAAAAACGGCTTCTGTCCCTGATAAACAGGACTGCTTTACTTTTGTTTCTCCGATAAAAACATCTTGTTTCAGCCGTAGAAACAATTTGTTTCTACCATAGAAACACTTTGTTTCTCTTGTTGAAACAAAACGGAAACACTATTCCTGTCGGAGTAATAGATGTTAAGTTATTTCAGAAAACAGCCCCAAAAGTGAATAGTCAAAGCACCTTTTTCTTCACTATTCACCGCGTTAAGGTCTTGAAAACCAGATGGCTGTAATCAAAAGTGAACAGGTGAATAGTGGCAGAAGACACAGAACTAGGCTGCGGCAAGCGTTAATCTTCTCAAAACGTTTGTCCTTGTCGCTGTTTTTTTCTAATTTTGCAAGATATATTGAATAAAGATACTGTATGAGAGAAAAAAGAACTATCGATTGTTTTCTGCCTTGTACCGACAAGGCGGTAGCAGAAAAGACGCTGGTGCAACTGCGTCAGAGCAAGGTAGTACATCATATCTGGTTGTTGGTGACGGAGGACTTTGCCGCCAAGGAGGAAGAGCCCGAAGGGTGCAAGTTCCTGTTGAGCGACGGAGCGTTTTCGTCTGCGACCATGACGGCGATGGCTCAGCATACAACGGCTGAGTATGCGTTGTTCTATATGAAGTCGTCGCCTCTGACCATCGGCTATCAGGCATTGGAACGCATGGTGCGCGTGGCGGTAGATACCGATGCACAGCTGCTCTACAGCGACCGCTACTCGGTGGAGGACGGCAAGGTGGTGAAGCATCCCGCCATAGACTACCAGGCAGGCAGCATCCGTGACGACTTCGACTTCGGGTCGCTGGTGCTCATCAGCAGCAAGTCGCTGAAGGAGTGGAAAGGAGGCAGCTGGCGCTTTGGCGGCTGGTACGACCTGCGGCTGTACCTGAGCAGGGTAGGGCAGGTGGTCCATCTGAATGAATACCTGTATACCGAAGAGGAACTGGATTTGCGCAAGAGCGGCGAGAAGCAGTTCGACTACGTGAACCCGCGCAACCGTGAGGTGCAGGTCGAGATGGAGCAGGTGGCTACGGAGCATCTGCGACAGGTGGGTGCGCTGGTAGACACGTCATCCTATGAGCAACCCGACTTCAACGAGCAGGACTTCGCTGTGGAGGCTTCGGTCATCATTCCTGTCTACAATCGTGAGAAGACCATTGCCGATGCCGTGAAGAGTGCGTTGGAGCAGCAGACCAGTTTTCCCTTCAACGTCATTGTAGTGGACAACCACTCTACTGACCGGACGACGGAGATTCTTCATCAATTGGCAATTGATAATGGACAATTGACAATTGACAATTCACAATTCACAACGAACAGCAAGGACGTTCAATCTTCAATCTTCAATGTTCAATCTTCGCCAGAGCTCGTTCATATCATCCCTGACCGTACGGACTTGGGCATTGGCGGATGCTGGAACCGTGCCATCAACGACCCGCGTTGCGGACGCTTTGCCGTGCAGTTAGACTCCGACGACCTGTATTCGTCGCCTCACACGCTGCAACAGGTGGTAGATGCCTTCTACAGTCAGCAGGCAGCAATGATTATAGGGTCATATCGCATGTGCGACTTCGACCTGAATACGCTGCCGCCAGGCATGATAGACCATCGCGAGTGGACCGACGAGAACGGTCCCAACAACGCCCTGCGCATCAACGGACTGGGTGCTCCCCGTGCCTTCTTCACTCCGTTGGCAAGGCAACTGAAGTTTCCCAATACCAGCTACGGCGAAGACTATGCTATGGGGCTGGCGTTCAGCCGCCGCTATCGCATAGGACGTATCTATGACGAGTTGTACCTCTGCCGCAGGTGGGGTGGCAACAGCGATGCCGCCTTGAGCATTGAGCGTGTGAACCAGAACAACCTGTACAAGGACCAGTTGCGCACGATAGAGATACGGGCACGCCAGCAGTTGGCTAAGGGCGTGCTCGACATCAAGGCAGAGAACAGCTTGCAACGCTTCTTCAACCGCCAGCTGGAGGTGTGGGACGATGCCGCACAACGTTTCCGCGACCTGCGCAACGTGCAGGTGCGTCCGTTAGACGAGCGAGACGACTGGCGCGTACAGTATAATCCTGCCCGCATGGTGAGCACAGGTGCCCGCATCGATGCCAAGTCGATTGCGGAGCGTCCCTGTTTCCTCTGTGCAGAAAACCGTCCGCAGGTGCAGATGACGAAGGTTACCGATGGCGATTATGAGCTGTTGGTGAATCCGTTCCCCATCCTGCCCGTACACTTCACCATACCCTCGCTCAGACATCAGCCCCAGCGCATACTGGGCAACTATGGCGAGATGCACCGTCTGCTGGAGCAATATCCTGAGCTGATGGTTTTCTACAACGGTGCAAAGTGTGGAGCCAGTGCTCCCGACCATCTGCATTTCCAGGCAGGAACGAGTGGCATGCTGCCGCTGCAGCAGGCTTGGCCGAGGCTGAGCAGGCAGCTGGAGGTGTTGTCGGCACTGAACGACGATGAGTATATCGCGCTGATACTTGAATACGGTTGTCCTGCCTTCCTCATCCACAGCACCACCGCCCACGGCGATGAGCAGCTGTTCCGGCGCCTCTATGAGGTGATGGACGGTCAGATGGCGACCGCACCGGGCGAGGAGCCTATGATGAACATCATCTGCTGGCGCACGGGCGACGAGTTCCTGTCGGTGGTGTTCCCTCGCCGCAAGCATCGTCCCGACTGCTATTATGCACAGGACGAGACGCAGCTGATGGTGAGTCCGGGTGCGATAGACATGGCAGGACTGGTCATCACGCCGCGCAAGGAAGACTTTGAACAGCTTACCGCCGAGCGCATGGCAGCCATCTTGCAGGAGATATGTATCACGCCGGAGCAGGTGCAACAGATCAAAAAACAACTGGAGGGACGGCCTTTGGGTGTAGAGCAGTCGTCAACGCTGCGTTACGAGCAAGAGCCAGAGGTGAGCGTGGGCATCGTCAGCGCCCAGAAGATACGCTTCCGACTGAACAAGCCCTACCTGGCTAAAGGCGCGGAGATAGAGGGCGAGCAGCTGGTGGAGTTCTCAGAAGGGGGCATCCTGTGGAACGGAGCGCAATACCGTGAGCTGAAGTTCATCCCGCAGAGCAGCGACGCCTCGTTCTCGCTGGCTGACGTGACGATAGGTGTCAACTTCCACTGGGAGCGTAAGGAGACGCAGACCTTTCAGGGAGCGTTGCGGCTGGTGGTAGACTCCGACCACATCTGTGCTATCAACGTGCTGCCGGTAGAGCAGTATCTCGTCAGCGTCATATCGAGCGAGATGAGTGCCACGTCGTCGTTGCAGCTGTTGAAGGCGCATGCCGTCATCTCCCGTTCGTGGCTGCTGGCGCAGATGGAGAACCGCAGCAAGAAGGAGAATGGCAACAACGGCTTCTTCTCGTTTATCAAGAAGGATGATGAACTCATTCGTTGGTATGACCGTGAAGACCATGTCATCTTCGACGTCTGTGCCGATGACCATTGTCAGCGCTATCAGGGCATTACGCGTGCCACCAACCAGCATGTGGCAAAGGCGGTAGAGGAGACGCGCGGCGAGGTGCTCTTGTCGGAAGGCGACATCTGTGATGCCCGCTTCTCCAAGTGCTGCGGTGGCAGGACGGAGGAGTTCCAATACTGTTGGGAAGACCAGCCGAAACCCTATCTGGTGTCGGTGGAAGACCCGTTCTGCCACACGAAGGATGTGAAAACCATTTCGCAGGTGCTTAACGACTACGACCAGGAGACCACCGACTTCTATGAGTGGACGGTGAGGTACACCGCCGATGAGCTCTCAGCCATCGTTGCTGACAAGCTGAAGATGGACTTCGGGCGCATCGTCGACCTGATACCGCTGGAGCGCGGTAAGAGCGGGCGCATCAGCCGGCTGAAGATTGTGGGCGAGAAGCGCAGCTTCATCATAGGAAAAGAACTGGAGATACGCCGTGCGCTGAGCGAGAGCCACCTGCTGAGCAGCAACTTCGAGGTGGAGAAAGTCTTCAAGAACCCTCCGCTCGACCAAGGGTCGCTTGCAAGGCAAGAACCTTCATCCTTCAACCTTCAACCTTCATCTTTCATCCTTCACGGCAAAGGCTGGGGGCACGGAGTGGGGTTATGCCAGATAGGTGCTGCCGTGATGGGCGAGAAGGGTTATCGTTACGATGACATCCTGCTTTATTACTATAAGAATTCAGAAATCAAGAAAGTATATTAAAGATGAAACAGAGAAACCCGTGGGCATGGGTGCCCACATTGTATTTTGCAGAAGGACTGCCCAATGTGATCGTCATGACGGTTGCTGTGGCGATGTATATGCAGTTAGGAATGAGCGATACCGAGATAGCCTTCTATACCGGTTGGCTGGGATTGCCGTGGGTCATCAAGCCCTTTTGGAGCCCGTTTGTAGACTTGTATAAGACGAAGCGCTGGTGGGTGCTCACGATGCAGTTGCTGCTGGCTTCGTCATTGGGTGGCGTAGCCTTTACGCTGAACGCCAGCTTCTGGTTTCAGGGCACGATGTTCTTCTTCTTCCTGATGGCGTTTTCGAGTGCTACCCACGACATTGCAGCCGACGGTTTCTACATGTTGGAGCTGGACAGCCACAAGCAGGCTTGGTTTGTGGGCATCCGAAACACGTTCTATCGCATTGCCGTCATCTTCGGACAAGGCATCCTGGTGCCTGCCGCGGGTATGTTGCAACTGATGTTCCGTAATCAGAAAGCCTACACTTGGAGTCTCGTCTTCTACGGGCTGGCAGGCCTCTTCCTTGCCATCTGGCTCTATCACGGCATGGCGATGCCTAAGCCTGACGACCGTAAGAACGATGCACGTACAGCCGGTGAGGTGCTGCGGGGCGTATGGGAGATGCTCGTCACGTTCTTCCAGAAGCTGCCAGCCAAGCGCATGGTCTTTGTCTTGCTGTTCCTCTTGTTCTACCGCTTTCCGGAAGCTATGCTGACGAAGATGACCACCACTTTCCTGATGCGCCCCAATTCTGAGGGCGGGCTGGGACTGTCTCCGCAGGAATACGGCCTCTCCTACGGTACGATAGGACTCATCGGACTGCTGCTTGGCGGTATCGTGGGCGGTATGCTGGCGAGCCGTGACGGACTGAAGCACTGGCTGTGGCCGTTTGTATGTGCCATCACGCTGCCCGACATCGTCTATGTCTACATGAGCTATGCCGTTCCCTCCAACCTGTGGGTCATCAGCGGCTGCCTCTTCGTCGAGCAGTTTGGCTACGGACTGGGCTTCACCGCCCTGACGCTCTACATGCTCTACTTCAGTCAGGGCGAGTTCAAGACCTCACACTATGCTATCTGCACCGGCTTGTCCTACCTCGGTCTGATGTTGCCGGGCATGTTGTCGGGCTGGCTGAAGGATGCCGTCGGCTACCGGACCTTCTTCATCATCGTGATGTTCCTTTGTGTCATCACCTTCCTTGTGACGGCTTTCATCAAGATTGACCCGGAGTTTGGAAAGAAGAAAGAGTGAACATGCCGTTTCATACCAGACGTAAGCAAGGTGAACATGAAAACAGGACGCAAGGCATGAATAATAGGATAAAAGGTTAAAAAGTATACAATTCTTTGTGTAATGCGGATTTTGTTTGTAATTTTGTGCCTGCAAAACTTATAAGTAACAACAAATGAACACAACGATTAAAGAACAGGAAGGCAATCTGATTGCCATTCTTGAAGGGCGACTCGACACGGCTGCTGCCAGTCAGACGGAAAAAGACTTGAAGCCGTTAGCCGACTGTGAGGGTCGTGACATCATCCTCGACTGCACAGACCTGAAGTACATTTCTTCGAGTGGCTTGCGCCTCTTCCTCAACATTCTGAAGACTGCAAAGGCCAAGGGCAGCCACGTCTATATTACGGGGATGAGCGACAGTATTCGCAGCGTCTTCGCCATGACAGGATTTATCAACCTCTTCGAATTTAAATCATAACCATTGTCAGTCTCTCTCTCGTGAGAGACAATACAAGAAACAAGGCGGATGGATTTTCAATTAGACGCACACGGCGAGGAGCTACTGGCGCAATATCGCGAAAAGCTTCCCCTCTTCCAGCGTATACAGCAACTGGCCGTGAATCAGGTGCACGAAGCGCTCGGTCAGCAAGGCATTTACGTCACAGCTGTCGAAAACCGCATCAAGACCGAGAAGTCGCTGGCTGGTAAGCTGGAACTGAAAGGCTCGAAGTACCGCACGCTATATGATGTGACGGACATCTTTGGCATACGCATCATCACCTTCTATGCCGACGACGTAGACAAGGTGGCGGCAATCGTGAAGCGCATCTTCGACGTTGACTGGAACGAGTCGGTAGACAAGCGCAAGCTGCACCAGCTGAACAGCTTCGGATACAACTCCCTGCACTACATCTGCCGGTTGCCCAAGACGGTCGTTGACGACCCGGAGGCTCCGGAACTCAACGATATACGCTTCGAGATACAGATGCGCACGGCGTTGCAGCACGTATGGTCGACGATAGAGCACGACACGGGCTACAAGAGCGACGTACAGATACTGCCCGAATACCGCCGGCAGTTCAGCCGCCTGGCAGGTATGCTGGAGCTGGTAGACGATGAGTTCAGCCGCCTGCGCAACTCACTGACCGACTACCGGCGGCGCATGCAGGCGCTCGTGGCATCGGGCAAGCTCGACGAGGTGCACCTCTCTATCGACACCTTCCGCAGCTACCTGCAAATGAAGCCCTTCGACCGGCTGAACGAACGCATCGCCGCCGTCAACCAGGCAGAGATATTCCCAGCCCTGCTCATGCCCTTCCTGCCCATCTTGCAGTCGTTCGGGCTGAAAACGCTGGGCGACGTTGAACGCTTTGTCGCCGACAACTCCGACGATGCCTACCAGCTGGCGGTGTCGGGACTTGCACTGACCGACATCGACATCATCTCCAAGAGCATCGGCTTGCAGAACCTCTGCTTCGTCCACGTGCTGAAGAGTGGTGGCGGCAGGGCTGCGCTGAAGAAGATTTTCGACATGATCAACGGTGAGGAAGACGGCAACATGATGCTTGCCGACATGCTGATGGAGCAAGCCCGTACACTATCCTTTATGCAAAAGTCTGCGTCATGAACAAGTATATAGACAGTACCCTGCTCGACAGAGCCATCTGCTTCGCCGTGAAAGCCCATGCCAACACCGAGCGACGCGAGAAAGGATTCCCCTATATCGTGCACCCGTTGGAGGCTGTAGCCATCGTTGCCACGATGACAAACGACCAGGAGTTGCTGGCGGCAGCGGTGCTTCACGACACCGTAGAGGATACCGACACGACCATCGAGGAGCTCAGGGCGCTTTTTGGCGAACGTGTTGCCGACTTGGTAGTGATAGAGAGCGACGTGGAGGTAGAGGGGATGGCGCACGACGAGAGCTGGCAGATACGCAAGCAGGCGGCTATAGACCGTCTGGCGGCAGCCTCCCGCGAAGCCAAGATGGTTGCACTTGGCGACAAGCTCTCTAATATGCGTGCCATTGCTCGTGACTATGCCGAGATGGGAGAGGCCGTGTGGCAGAAGTTTGCCGTCAAGGAGAAGGCTCCCCACGCCTGGCACTATCGCGGACTTGCCGCTTCGTTGTCAGAACTGAAAGACACGTTTGCCTATCAAGAGTTCGTCACCTTATTAAATAAAGTATTTTCATTGGAAGGGAGTTGAAGGGGAGTTAAAAAGGAGTTAAAAGGGAGTTAAAAGGACGTTAGTTTTTATCAGTTGTGAAATCTATCGTCCTTTTAACTCCCTTTTAACTTCTAAGCGGCAAAGCCGCGATCACTCCCCTTTAACTCCCTTTCAACTTCTAAGCGGCAAAGCCGCGATCACTCCCCTTTAACTCCCTTTCTTTAATCTACAAACCGTTTCAGAATGTCCTGATAGGCGTCAATGCGGCGGTCGCGCAGGAACGGCCACCATTGGCGTACCTGTTCGCTCCGTTTCAAGTCTACGTCTACAACCACCGACACCTCTTCGTCCTTCGGAGCACGATAGAGCATCTCACCCTGCGGGCCGGCAACAAACGATGAACCCCAGAAGGGGATAGCCGAAGTCAGGGGACCTGTAGGCTCCTTCCCCTCGTCGGAGGTTGGGTTGTCAGGGGCTTCTTCGCCTACACGGTTTACCGCCACCACAGGCAGCCCGTTGGCTACGGCATGGCCGCGCATCACCGTCGTCCATGCCTCGCGTTGCCGTTCCTGCTCGTCAGCCGTATCGTTGCCGTCATAGCCGATAGCGGTAGGGTAGATGAGCAACTCGGCACCTTGCAGCGCCATCAGCCGGGCTGCTTCGGGGTACCACTGGTCCCAGCAGACCAGCACCCCCAGCCGTCCCACGCTGGTCTGGATGGGGTGGAAGCCCAGGTCGCCGGGCGTGAAGTAGAACTTCTCGTAGTATCCGGGGTCGTCGGGGATGTGCATCTTGCGATAGGTTCCGGCAATCTTTCCGTCCTTCTCCAGCACTACTGCCGTGTTATGGTACAGTCCTGCTGCACGGCGTTCGAAGAGCGAGGTCACGATGACCACCCCCAGCTCCTTTGCCAACTGTCCGTAGAAAGCCGTCGACGGACCTGGTATCGGCTCAGCCTGGTCGAACGTGTTGACATCCTCCGTCTGGCAGAAGTACAGCCCGTTGTGCAGTTCCTGCAAGACGATCAGCTCGGCACCTTCTGCGGCTACCTTCCTTATCTTCTCCGCCAGCCGTTTCTTGTTGTCCTCGCGGTCAGCGGTGTTGTGCTGCTGTATGATTCCTATCTTCATGGCTTTCTTTTTTTAACTATAGTCCGTTCTTCAACAGAATGCAAATTTATGCTATTTTCCCGACGTAGCAAAGAAAAAGAAGATTTATCTTGCTGATTGTTTGCTATATGGTGAGAATTGTTTTCCTTTTGCAGGTGTCGTTTAGCATGCCTACACCTATCGTTTAGCATCCCTATACCTATCGTTCTGCATCCCTATACCTATCGTTCTGCATCCCAAAACCTATCGTTTTGCCCACTTAAACCTATCGTTTAGCGAAGGCTGCCTGGAAAGGCGTTTGGCGCATGGGGACGTGGCTGGGACGTGGCTGATATGTTGCCGGTTCGTGGCTGATATGTCATCTGTCACGAGGGAAAATCCGTGTGAGGACGGAATTGCCGCAGGAGCACAACGGGATTAATAATACTGCATGGTGCAGCAATGGATGCTGCCGTGCTGCTTGATGATGCTGCGGCTGTCGATGGGCACCATCTCGCGGTCGGGAAAGATGGTGGCGATGCGTTGTAGGGCTGCCGCGTCGTTTAGGGGCTGTCCGTAGGTGGGCACGAGTACGGCACCGTTGATGATGAGGTAGTTGGCATAGGTGGCAGGCAGCGGGCTGCCATCTTCGTCGAAGATGGGGTCGGGCAGGGGCAGGCGGAGCAGCGTTCCGTCAGGGGTGATGCGGGCAATGGTGTCGATGTGTCCGTCGGTGTCGTCGCCGGGCAGCGGTTCGTCGTCGAGCCATACGATGCGGTCTGCACAGAGCCTGCGTTTCAGTTCTTCCTCAATCTCCTGTTCCGTCAAGGGCTGGTTTCTGTTCGGTGCCGTCAGGCAGCACCGCGTGGTGTATATCGTGCCCCTGCCGTCGCTCTCTATGGAGCCGCCTTCCAGTACGAAGTCGAGGTGGGCTTGGTAGGAACCCGCCCCCAACCTCTCCCGAAAGGCTACGGGTAGGCGACCAAAGGTCGGGAATTCGGAAGGGGTGCTGAATAGTCTCTCCCACAGCCGTCGGTTGATGGCATTGTCCTTCGCAGCCTCGAACTTCTTGCCCCAGCCGTTGAATTGGAAGTCGAGCAGGATGATGTTTTGCGCAGAAGAACTATCCTCGCTCCCTTGTTCCCCCGCTCCCTCGCTCTCTTGTTCTCCCGCTCCCTCGCTCCCTTTTAACGTTATAAACCCATGGTCGCGTGCCCACGTGTCGTTGGTGGGGCACTCGAAGATGGTGGTGTTTGCCATATTCAGTACCTCCTGTGGCAGGTCCTTGCGCGAGGGAATGACGATGAGCAGGTGTTCACGCCTGGCTATCTCGTGCGCCATCCGGAGGTAAGTCTCTGTTATTTCCTCCAGCATCGGTGCCCAGTCGGTGTCCTTGTGCGGCCACGTCAGCTGCACCATGCGCTGCTTCTCCCATTCGGCGGGCATGCGGTAATTCTTCATCACATATATAATAAGGTGTTACATGTTGATAGCCTTCATCAGCTTCACGGCATCAACATACTGGGCGATGCCTGCTGCCACCTTCTTGGCATCCTGCATGGCGTGGACGACGGTGGCCTGCCGGTTGGCAACGTCGCCGCCGGCGAAGACACCCTTGCGGGTGGTCATGCCATAGGGCAGTTCGCGGGTGATGAGGAAGTGGCGGTCGTCGTTCTCCAGTCCCGATGTGGTGCGCACAATCTTGGTGCTGGGCATGGCTCCTATAGCCATGATGATGTTGTCGGCAGGGAGCGTCTGGCGGACAGGCTCCTTGTCGGGTTCGTGTGTTTCGAGCACGATTTCGGTGATGTCTAAGTTGTCGTCTACATGTATCTCGCTGATGCTGCTCCACCAGTTGAAGTGGACTCCCTCGCCGACAGCATCGTCATACTCCGCCTTCAGTGCCGACATGGTGTCGATGCCTTGGTAGTAGACGACGTCAACGGCGGAGGCTCCGATGCGCAGGGCTGTGCGCGAGGCATCCATCGCCGTGTTGCCGCAGCCGATGACGTAGACGCGGGCTCCCTCGTCTACGTGCGTTTCCTCGCGCCGCATGAAGCCTTCGGAAATCAGTTCCACGCGCCTGAGGAAGTGGGTAGCCAGTCGGATGCGCTTCAGGTCCTTGCACTTGACGGCATTGTCGCCTTCCGAGATGCAGCGTCCGTTTTGCCAGATGGGTATCTCCAGCGACTTGGGCTTGCTCAGTCCTGTGCCGATGAAGATGGCGTCGAAGCCTTGGGCAAAGAGACTGTCGACGGTAATCTCCACACCTACGTGGGTGTTGCGGTGGATGACGACACCCATCTTCTCGATGTGGCGTATCTCTCGTGCCACCACCTCTTTCGGCAGCCGGTATTCGGGAATGCCGTAGCGCAGCACACCGCCGCACTGGGCTTCCATCTCGAACATCTCAACGGCGAAGCCTTCGCGTGCCAGGTCGCCGGCAACGGTGATGCCGGAAGGTCCGGCACCGATGACAGCCACCTTTCCGCGCGTCTTCTCCACCACGTCTTCATGGGTCAGTTCGTTGTCGGAGTCGAAGTCAGCCACGAAGCGTTCCAACTTGCCGATATTCACAGGTTGACCTTTCTTTCCTAAAACGCAGGCACCCTCACATTGTTTCTCATGAGCGCAAACACGTCCGCACACTGCCGGCAGGTTGCTCTTGGCGCGTATGATGCTGATGGCATTGCCCAGGTTGCCCTTCTTCAGTTCGTGAATCCAGTCGGGTATGTCGTTGCTGATGGGGCATCCCTTCTTACATTGCGGCACCTTGCAGTGCAGACAGCGTTGTGCCTCCTTGATGGCTTCAGCCATCGTGTAGCTCTCGTTGATTTCTTCCTTGAACCTCATGGTGATGTGGATTTACTGTTTTTATTGCATGCAAAAATAAGAAGAAAACGGCAAACCGCCAAAAAAACTCCTCACTCCTCACCCTTCACTCCCCACTTTTTTACTACCTTTGCAGGAAAAATACAGCTTATGAGAGGAAAACTGAACATTTTTATCATTGTGTTGGCCGTGTTGTTTACCCTTAGCCTGCTCAGCAAGGTGCAGTGCAGGGGCGAGGGCAGGGATGAAGCGGCAGTGGAGCTGACCCCGCAGGAAGCCGTTTCGGAAGTGGGTGCCGGCGATGAGGCTGCACGGAAGCACCGCAAGGACACCAACGGCGACGAGTTGCTCATGGTGAAGGGCGGCGATGTGCAGGTGCTCAGGAAGACGGGCTTCGTGACTGGCTATGCCAAGGAGTGGCGTCTGCCGATGTGGACGGCATGGAACCTGACCGCCAGTCACACCACAGGACCGTACAAGCGGAAGGGCGTGAAGTTCCAGGAAGACGATGAGGTGCCGTACCCGAAGGCGATGAACAGCGACTACTACAGCTCCGGCTACGACCGCGGACACATGTGTCCGTCGGGCGACAACAAGTGGAGCCGGCAGGCACAGGAAGACTGTTTCCTCTTTACCAACATGTGTCCGCAGTCGCACAACCTGAACGGAGGCGACTGGAACGACTTGGAGATGAAGTGCCGCACGTGGGCTAAGCGCTACGGAAACATCTACATCGTCTGCGGCCCCGTGTTCCGCAACAGCCGTCCCAGCCGTACTATCGGCAGGAACCGCGTATGGGTGCCCGACGGGTTCTATAAGGTGGTGCTCAGACTGAATCAGAGAAGCAACCGCGGAAAGCAGCGCGGCGATGCCATTGCCGCGCTCGGCTTCTACTATGACAACGAAGACGGACATCGCCCTCTTTCCGAATATGTGATGACTGTGGATGAAATTGAACAGATGACGGGGCTTGATTTCTTCTCAGGACTCAGTGACAAGACTGAGCAGCGTGTAGAAGCCCAAGCTGACCTGCGCGACTGGTAGAAGCTGTCAATTCACAATTATCAATTCACAATTCACAATTATCAATTGTCAATTGTCTCATCGGTAGCCTGTACCGCCACCGCCACGTGAGCCACCTCCGCCGCCATACGATGAACGACCTCCGCTTCCGCTGCTTCGCGAGGAATTGCTGGAACTTGACGAACTGCTTGACGAATAGTATTTGTGCATATGTTCTTTCCATATTTGTCGCTCTTCCGGTGTCTCGTATGTGTCGAGGTAGTTGATGGACATGCCGGCGTAGCCTGATATGTGTTCGATGGCTGCC